>Ga0208980_10001585_pt1 | contig 13823 bp, 12 predicted proteins | sample WetSurMetagenome_3_FD_187993 | JGI IMG/M metagenome (GOLD analysis project Ga0208980, IMG submission 187993) | Wetland microbial communities from Twitchell Island in the Sacramento Delta, sample from surface sediment Aug2011 Site A1 Bulk (version 2) | ecosystem: Environmental > Aquatic > Marine...
GCGGATGTCCGACGGCTGTCGTACCGGGTCGGTCAACGAGCGCCCAGATGCCCAAGGGTGGCGCGGCCTCTGCGACAAAACCCCAGCGTGATACACTGATTGTCAAGGATAGACCTTGAGTGGGTACGCTTTGGCAATGACTCCGCAGAAGACCTATCTCGTGATCTCCGCCCTCGGCGAGGATAAGCCCGGCATCGTCAACCGCCTCTCCAAGCTGATCCTCGAGCACACCTGCAACATCGAGGACAGCCGCATGACGGTGCTCGGCGGGGAGTTCGCCGCGATCCTCCTGGTGGAAGGCAAGTGGAACACCCTAGCCAAGGTTGAGCATGCCCTGCCCGAGCTCGGTCATCAGCTCGGCATGACCATCATCGCCAAGCGCACCGGACCGCGCCGCTCCCAGGGCAACCTGCTGCCCTACGCGGTGGACGTGGTCTCCATGGACCATCCGGGCATCGTACACAACCTCGCGGGATTCTTCGCCGAGCGCAAGATCAACATCGAGGATATGAGCACCGCCTCCTACGCCGCCCCCCATACCGGCACCTCCATGTTCTCGGTGCACATGACCGTGGGCATTCCCTCGGATCTGCACATCGCGGCCCTGCGCGAGGAGTTCATGGACTACTGCGATGCCCTCAACCTCGACGCGGTGCTCGAGCCGATCAAGGGATAAACCACCGCCCCCCGAATCCGCACCCTACTGCTGAACCCGCGCTCGGGGTGCCCCACTCTCCCTCCTCCCGATCCTGACCGCCCGGCAATTCCGATAGCGGGTGGGTTCTGGGTCTCGAAAGAACCCAACGTCCGTAGGCCCCGGCGCCGATCAGCGACTCGATCCTGGGACAGCAGCGGCCAACAGACTCTGGATCGGGTCACGCAACCGACCACACCCCAACCATCGAGAGAATCAGCACATGAGCCTCACCCTCAACCAACCCGTTCCCGATCTTGAGGTCAGTGTCACCGGCGGCCGGCGGCTTCGGCTCTCGGAGCTCCACGGCCAGGCCCTGGTGCTCTACTTCTACCCCAAGGCAAGCACCCCTGGCTGCACCCAGGAGGGGCAAGATTTCCGCGACGCGGCCGCAGACTTCGCCGCGGTGCCGGCAACCCTCCTCGGGGCGTCCCGCGACAGCCTCAAGGCCCAGGACAACTTCAGGGCCAAGCAGGGATTCCCCTTCGACCTGGTGGCCGATACCGACGAGGCCCTGTGCAGCCTCTTCGACGTCATCCGTCTGAAAAACATGTACGGCAAACAGGTACGCGGCATCGAGCGCAGCACCTTCCTCATCGACCGCGACGGCCTCCTTCGCCGCGAGTGGCGCAAGGTGGCGGTGAAGGGTCACGTGGCCGAGGTGCTCGCGGCGGCGCGACAGCTCCACTCGGCCTGATCCGACCCCAGCTCTCCGCACCGGCTACGCCGCCCGGCCCCTCCGCTACCACCGCGCCCGGCCATGACCCGCCGCCGCCCAGACGATCACTGTCTCTTCGTGCTCGACACTAACGTGCTGATGCACGATCCCTCGGCCCTGTTCCGTTTCCAGGAGCACGACATCTTTCTCGCCATGGTGGTGCTCGAGGAGCTCGACGCCGGCAAAAAGGGGCTCTCCGAGGTAGCGCGCAACGTTCGCCAGGTCAGCCGGTTCCTCGACGAGCTCATGGGCCGCGCCAGCAAGGCGGAGATCGATGCCGGAATCCCCCTGCACAGCCTGCTCAAAAACGAGGCACCCAAACGGCCCACCACCGGCCGGCTCTATTTCCAGACCCGGCATCTACCGCTGCGCCTGCCCGAGTCGCTGCCGGGCAACACGGCGGACAACCAGATCCTCGCCACCACGCTCGCGTTGGGCGCGGAGTTCCCGGAGCGCCGCGTTGTCCTGGTCTCCAAGGACATCAACCTGCGGATCAAGGCCGCGGTGCTGGGGATACCCGCTGAGGACTACGCCAGCGACCAGGCCCTCGACGACGCGAGCCTGCTCTACAGCGGAGCCACCAGGCTCGGCCCGGATTTCTGGGACACCCACTCCAAGGCGCTCGGCGCCTGGAAGGAGGAGGGGCGCACCTTCTACCGGGTCACAGGACCCGAGGTGCTCGGCTGGTATCCCAACCAGTGCCTCTTTGTCGAGGACAAGAACCCCCTCGATGCCATCGTCCGCAACAAGCCCGCGCCCGAAACCGCAGTGATCGAGCGCATCACCGACTACACCCACCCCCGGCGCAGTGTTTGGGGCATCCAGGCCCGCAACCGCGAGCAAAATTTCGCCCTCAACCTGCTGATGGACGCCGATCTCGACTTCGTGTCCCTGATCGGGGCGGCGGGAACGGGCAAGACCCTGCTCGCCCTCGCCGCCGGGCTGACCCAGGTGCTGGACCACACCCGCTATCGCGAGATCATCATGACCCGGGTGACGGTGCCGGTGGGCGAGGATATCGGCTTCCTGCCCGGCACCGAGGAGGAGAAGATGACGCCCTGGATGGGGGCGCTGATGGATAACCTAGAGGTGCTCGCCCAGCCCGAAGGGGGCGAGTGGGGGCGGGCGGCCACCAACGACCTCCTGCGCAGCCGTATCCGCATCCACTCCCTCAACTTCATGCGAGGGCGCACCTTCCTCAACAAGTACATCATCCTCGACGAGGCGCAGAACCTTACCGCCAAGCAGATGAAGACCCTGATCACCCGCGCCGGCCCGGGGACCAAGATCGTCTGTCTCGGTAACATCGCCCAGATCGACACCCCTTACCTGACCGAGACCACCTCGGGGCTCACCTATGTGGTCGACCGCTTCAAGCACTGGGAGCACAGCGGCCACATCACCCTGGTGCGGGGAGAGCGTTCACGGTTGGCGGATTTCGCCTCCGCCGAGCTCTAGCTCCGCTGGGCCCGTTCACCCCCTCACCGCAGTTGCGGCCAGGCGCGCAGCGAACCCGCGCCGCTCGATCGCGATGCGGGCCTGTTTTGCCCCGCGGCCCGCGAACCCCCATGGTAGGATGTAGCCGACGAGTAAGGTACTTAACCCAGATCGGTACCTCACTGACTGAGGTTCGGCGGGGTGCGGTGCTTGCGGGTGGTATGCCCACTACGACTTGGCTCAGAGCAGTCCTCGAGAGGACGGCCGTGGGGCGAGCAGCGCTTATCCGACCGGGTCAGATTCCCGTTCGACTCCAAATAGGCGCGCGGCGCCGTATCGAGGGATCGTGGGGAATCGCCTTGCAGCGCAAGGCATGTGCAGGGCTAAGTGACGCCCACTGTAGTCGCTGAATTCGAAGACTTCGTTTCATGATCCGGAGTGCATACCCATGGGGGATATCGCGGGAAAGGTGGTCATCGTCACCGGTGCCGGAGGCAACCTCGGGCGGGCGGTGGCGCTGGCTTTTGCCGGGCAGGCTGCCCGCCTGGCCCTGGTGGATCTGAAACGGGAAGCGCTGGAGCGGACCCGCGCCGCCCTTCCGGCGGAAACGGAAATCCTCCTGGTGGCGGCGAACCTCGTCGAGGCCTCCGAGGTCGCCGACCTGGCCAAGCGGGTACGTCACCACTACGGCCACATCGATGTTTTGGTCAACGTCGCCGGCGGCTTCGCCATGGGCCCGCCCCTGCACGAAACCGAGGACCGCGACTGGGACCACATGCTCAACCTCAACGCACGCACCCTATTCAACACCTGCCGGGCGGTGATCCCCCACCTGCTGGACCGAGGCGGCGGACGCATCGTGAATATCTCGGCCCGCGCCGCCCGCGAGGGCCGCGCCCGCATGGGGCCCTACTGCGCCTCCAAGGCAGCGGTGATCACCCTCACCGAGACCCTGGCAGCCGAGCATAAGCTCAACCAGATCAACGTCAACTGCATCCTGCCCGGCACCCTCGACACCCCTGAGAACCGCGCCGCCATGCCAGAGGCGGACTTCTCCCGCTGGGTCCCACCCGCCGCCTTGGCCGACGTCATCCTGTTCCTGGCCTCCGATGCCGCGCGCGCCGTCACCGGTGCCGCCATCCCGGTCTACGGGCAGAGCTGACCCGCCCCCATGTATCCTCCAACCGCCGCAATCGCCCTGCTGCTCGCCCTGCTCATGGGAGCCCCCCCCGCCTGGGCCGCGGCCGATGCGGTGGACGAGGCGACGGCACGGTTCCTGATCGAGGCCGTGACCGCGGCCTCCGACTACGACCAGTTTCAGGCCCGCTGCCGCAACGATGTCTCGGGTCGGCGCAGCGAGAACCTTAACAAGCTGCTGGTAAACAAGTTCCGCCTGACCCTCACCGGGGTTCAGGACAAGTATTTCCCCGAGCGCTCCTACCGCCTGGTCCAACCACGGCTACAACAGGAGTTCCTCGAACGGCTCAACGGCATCGGCGGCTGCCCAGGGGCCAAGGAGCAGGGGCTTCTCGAACAACTGCGCACCCGCTACGAAGCCCTCTACGACCGGCTTCAATCCTTGCCCTAGGCGCGCCTGCCGCTAGCGCCGCTGGCCGATTCCCCACCCGCAGGGCGCGGAGCTCCTCCTTCGAGGTGAGCAGAGTCCTGGTGGGCCGCCTGCTCTATGTGCTCCTGCGCAAGCGCCCTGGTGGGCATCGACTGCCTGGTATCGAGGATAAAGGGAATGAGGAACAGCCGGGCGTAGAGATAGACCTCCATCACCGGCCGGACGATGCCCATCGACCAGCCCTCCAAAGTCATCACCTGGAACAGGGTGTACAGCGAGCGGTCGATGCCGCTGAACCAGTCGGGAAACTGGACGCCCAACAACCCCGTGGACCTGACCCCGAGCATGTCGAACAGCGATGTACGAGATGTGCGGATGCGTATCGAGACCTCTCCTGGGCCTGTAGAAGGAGCATCCAAACCGCCAAGGCCGAATCCAGGATAACCGGTTGGCACCGATGTGGCGTCAGTGCCCCAGCAACAGGTCCTTGGCCTGATTGATCTTGGCCGCCAGGTAGTTCGACCCACCCCGGTCGGGATGCAGCTTCTGCATCAGCCGGCGGTGGGCGGCACGGATCTCCTCTTCCCCTGCCGCGGGTGCCACCCCCAGCACGGCGGCGGCCTCCTCCCGGCTCATGGGGCCCGAGGGTTCGGCCACCGATGCCTGTCCCGCCCCGACCTTGGCACGCCAGACGTCACCCTGGGTACGATCGAGGTAGGCCTCCAGCACCGCCGCGGACTGGGCGTCCTCCGCCCGCCAGCGCGCGAGGAGCTCGAGCAGCGGCTCGAGGCCGAGCTCGCCCAGATGCCGGCCCTGGTAGGCACCCTCCAGCACCAGACCGTCCATCGCGCCGCTGTGGTGATCGAGGCTCATCTCCACGAAGCGGGTGCGGATGGACGAGCTCTGCCCGCCGCCCGCGGCGCCTCCGGCTGCGGGTGCGCTGCGCAGGCCCAGCGAGGCCGCCAACTGCCGCAGCATGGGCACCAGCCGCAACAGATTCACTACCCGCATGAGCGCCGGTATCGCGGCGCTGATGACAGCGAACAACCAGGGCAACCGTCCAGTGGCGGCCAGGGCAACCAGGGTGCCTATCCCGCCCCAGAGGGCCAGCTTCTTGAGCCAGAAGCGCACCTGCTGCGGCGGGGTACGCACAAACCAGCGCACGAGCAGAAACAGGCCGACGACGACCGCGACCAGGATGAGAATGCGGCCCAAACCCTAGCCCCGGTGCAACTGGTGGGTGAGCCGCAGCACCGCCTCGCCGCGCTTCTCTCCCCAGCGCTCGAGCGCCGCGCGCCCACCCGCGGCGAACACCGCCACGGCACTGAGGAGATCGCGCAACTGCTGGGGGCTAGCGGCATCGAAGTGGCAGTACGCCCCGCCACTGAGGCGGGCCATCTGCCGGAAGCTGCGCTCGGCGAGCGGATCCTGGCCCTCCTGGAACAGAAACAGCGGCACGCCCAGGATCCCGAGCTGACCCGCCACCGCGGCCAGCTCGTCGGCCAGCTCCTCCACGCAGTCCCCGACAAACACCAGGGCATCGACCCTGCGCCGACCGGTCTCCTCCAGGGCGTGGCGCAGGACGCGGGCAATCTGGGTGTAGCCCGCCAGGCAGTGGACCCGCCGCATCTGCCTGAGCAGGTCCTCCGCCGCACTCGACCAGGGCCCCGCCTCGAGCTCGAGGACACCCCGGTAGTGGCAGAGCTGAATCTCCAGCCCCCCCAGCGCGCTCGCCTCGCGAAACATCTCCGCCTGGATCTCCGCCGCCTGGGCCCAGGTGGGCTCCCGGCTGGCGGTGGCATCCATGGCAAAGATCAGCCGGCCGCGCGGACCGCTGCGGGGGGCCTTCGGGGCGGCCGCCACCTGGCGGAGGAAGGCATCCACCTCCAGGTCATTGGAACGGCGTTCGAGGGATTTGCTGTCGTCGCTCATAGGGAGACTGGCCCGGCGGATTGGGAAAAGGGCGCCTGCCCGAAGCAATATCGGGGCAACCGACCCCCAGATGCAACTACTCGCCGCGCGGATCCGGAACCGACCGCCGCGGCAACCCCTCGCCTGGCCGATGCACGCCCCATCCGCCATAATCCAGAGGCATGGCCACCCCCGCCAAACCCCTTGACGCATGAGCCGCGCCCCGCCGCGCCCCGCCGGTTGCCCCCACGCATGACCGGGCCCACCCCAAGGGACTGGCTGATCGCCTGCTTGCGGGGCTCTCCGCTACCCTGGTCCGCCGGTGGGTCTGCCTTCGCCGAGGTCCTGTGGCAGAGCGCGCAGGCGGAGGGCGTGCTCCCGCTGATGCAGCACCGGCTCAAGACCACCGGGGCGTTGGATCGGCTGCCGGCGGACCTGCGCCGGCGCCTCGGCACCGCCGTCAAGCAGGCCGCCGCCGCGGAGCATCTCGGGCAGGAAGAGCTCCGCGAGGTGCTGGCCGCACTCGCAGGGATCGGTATCGAACCGCTGTTGATGAAGGGTACCTCGCTGGCCTACAGCCTCTACCCCCTGGCCTACCTGCGCAGCCGCTGCGACACCGACCTGTTGGTCCCCGACCGCCCAACCGCCGAGAGGGTCTGGCAATGCCTGCAACCACGCGGTTACCAGCGGCCCAGGACCATCAGCGGCCACCTGGTGAGCCACGAATTCTCCTGCTGGAGGGCCGGACCCCTGGGCCTCGTCCACACCCTCGACATCCACTGGCGGTTGAGCAACATGCACCACTTCGCCGCCGCGCTCGGCTTCGAGGAGCTGACCGCCCAGGCCATCCCCCTGACCGCCCTCGGCCCCCACGCCCGCGGTCTGGGGCCCACACACGCCCTGCTCCTCGCCGCCATGCACCGCATCGCCCACCTCGCCGACGGCAGTGCCAATCGGCTGATCTGGCTGTGGGACATTCACCACCTGGCGCAATCCCTCAGCGCCGCCCAGTGGGACGAGCTGGAAAAGCTGGCACGGCGCACCGGGCAATGTGGGGTCTGCCTCGCGGGTCTCACCCGCACCGCGGAGACCTTTGCAACCGCCCTGCCCGCCGATCTCCTCGCCGAGCTACGCCTGGGCGCCGAGGGCGAGGACTTCGACCCGCGCCAATCCGCCACCCGCCTCGGGGTGGAGCTGAGCAACCTCAAGAGTCTGGATTCCTGGTCAGCACGCCTTGCGCTAATCACCGCGCATCTCTTCCCCGACGCCGACTACATGCGGGCGAAGTACCCCTCCTCCGCGCGGGCACGGGCACAGCTACCGCTCCTGTATCTTCGGCGGATACTGGAAGGGATACCGAAGCTCTGGCGCTCGCACACCGGCTAGGCCAGCTCGGGCCGGCACCACCCCCGATCCCCAGCCCCCACAGGAGCCGCGCCCTCTCGGCGACAGCTTCAGCGCCGGACGGGATATCCGATCTCCCCGTCGGCCGGAGGGCTGGCCGCCTACCGGCGGCCGTGGCACCCACGCTAACCGCGCTGCACCATCCAGTCGCCCAGCACCAGCGCATCCATGCGCGTACGCAGGAAGCAGTCCAGCGCCTCCTCGGGCCGGCATACCACGGGCTCGTTCTCGTTAAAGGACGTGTTGAGCAGTATCGGCACCCCGGTGAGCTCACCGAAGGCACCGATCAGCCCGTAGTAGCGCGGATTGCTGGCGCGATCCACGGTCTGCAGCCGCCCGGAGCCGTCCACGTGCGTCACCGCCGGGATCAGCGGCCGCCTCTCCTGCCGAATCTGCAACACCTGCATCATGAAGGGGACATCATCGTCCTCCTCGAACCATTCGGGCACCGCATCGCGCAGTATCGAGGGCGCGAAGGGCCGAAACGACTCGCGCCGCTTGATCTTGAGGTTGAGGATGTCCTTCATGTCGGCCCGCCGGGGATCGCAGAGGATGGAACGGTTACCCAGCGCCCGCGGTCCCCACTCCATGCGACCCTGGAACCAGCCCACCACCTTGCCCTCGGCGATGGCCGCCGCGGTGAGGCGCCACAGAGCGCTCTCCTCGGGAACCCGCCGCACCGCGCAGCCTTGTGCACGCAGCTCCGCGGCGCGGGCATCGAGCAGGGTGGCGAAATCCCCCTCCGAGAACTGGGGCCCCCAGTAGGCGTGGTCCATACGCTGTCGGGGTGCGGCGGGCGCCACCTCGCGCGCCACCACCAGCGCCGCGCCGATCGCCCCACCCGCATCCCCCGCCGCGGACTGGACGTAGGCCCGCCTGAAGCGCGAGCGCCGGTAAATCTTGCCGTTGGCCACCGAATTCATGCCGCAGCCGCCCGCAAGAGCGAGTCGGTCGAGCCCGTAGCGCCGGTGCAACGCCTCGAGCAGATGGAAGAACGCCTCTTCGTACATCGCCTGCACCGAATGGGCGATGTCGTGATGGCGCTCCCCGAGCGGAGCCCCGGCCTCCCGCGCCGGCCCGAGCAGCGCCTCCAGCGCCGGGCTGAACAGCCGGCCGACCACCGGCGAGCCCCCCGACCACTGGTAGTCGATGCGCTCCTTGTGGTGACGGAAGAACTCAAGCCCCAGACGAAAGGTGCCGTCGTCCTGGAGCCGCACCACCCGCCGCAGGGGCTCGAGGAAACGCGGCCGCCCATAGGGGGCCAGGCCCATCACCTTGTACTCGTCGCCGTAATGGGGAAAGCCAAGGTACTGAGTCAGGGCCTGGTAGAAGATCCCCAGCGAGTGCGGAAAGTATACCCGCCCGTCCACCCCCAGCGCATTCCCGCGGCCCACCCCCCAGGCGGCGCTGGAGAAATCCCCAAAGCCGTCCACCGACAACGCCACCGCCTCCTCGAAGGGAGACACGAAGAAGCAGGAGGCAAGGTGCGCCAGGTGATGCTCCACCCGATGCACCGTCCCGGTGAAACGCTCGCCCGCAAACGCCTGCGCCAGCGCCTCATCCACCGACGCCCGCTTGCGGTGATTGCGGATGCGCTCCAGCACCAAGCCGAGCTCCGGCCGCTTAGCCAGCGCGAAGCCGATCTTGCGCAGCAGGTTCGCCTTAGGGTCACTATTGACCGCCAGGTGCGCCACGTCCCCTAGCCCAATACCGGCCTCGCCCAGACAGTAGGCAATCGCCTGGGAGGGAAAGCCCGCCCAGTGCTTGACCCGGCGGAAGCGCTCCTCCTCCGCCGCCGCCACCAGCTCACCGCCGCGCAACAGGCAGGCGGAAGAATCGCCGTGAAAGGCGTTGATGCCGAGAATGAAGGTCATGTGACTCCTAAAGGTGACGGGGTGATGAGCGCAGAACCTCAGCCTCGCTGGGCAGCGGGGCCATCGCCGACGAGGACCAAAGCCCACCGAGCCGTAGGCGCCCGGCTTGCCGGCGCTGGCTCTCGCGGCAAGGTCGAGCCTACAGGCCAGCTCCGCCTCGGGGTAGCGCAAGGGTTAGCTGAGCACTGGCGCTAATCACCCTGGATGAAGGACGTCGCGCTCGCGGCCCACCCGCTCGCCGGTGATCGTTGAAGCAGCAATGGGAACCACTTAGCCCCTTGGCCATGCCTTGGTGTACAAGGCGACTCGGGATGAGCCCTACTTAGCGGAACGGTGGAATTCCGTTCGTCCGGCGCAGGCACTCAGCGCGGTATCGGGGGATCGCACCGATTAGGCCGTAGAGCGGCCATCTCAAGGCCTATCCTCGACCTCGTCGAAGGGGGAATGCAGCCCGCAACTGCCGGACCCAAGCTCATAGACCACGCACCCCTCTCGCCGTGCCCGCGCCGGCCCGCAGTCTACAGCCTGGGTTGGCCCACCCACAGCACCCCATCAGACCCCGAGCACCCGTTCCCAGGCCGCCAGTCCCAATGGGCGCCGGAAGCGCGCGTCGAACAGCCGTCGCGCGCTTCGGCCCATGCACCCCCGTGTGGCGCCGTCCTGCTGCAGTCGGCGAATCGCGCAAACCAGCCCCTCGGGGTCCCCGGGGGCGACCACTTCGCCGGCGTGGGCCTCCCCTACGATGCGGGCAATCTCGCCATCCTGTGCGCCAATGAACAGGGTGGGACGGCCCGCGGCGGCAACGCCGGAAAACTTGCTCGGAACGATCAGGCCCTCCATCTCCGGGCGCAGCACCACCAGGTGCAGATCGGGCAACGTCAGGGTCAGCCGCAACTCGTCCCGGGGCTGATAGGGTCGAAACTGCAGGTTCCGCAGTCCCCGGGCCGCAGCTTCACGCTGCAAGCGGTCCCTGTGCGTACCCCCACCGATGAAGAGAAACACAACCTCCGGATCATCCCGCAGACGTTCCGCCGCGCCCAGTACGGTCGCGTACTCATGGGCCCGCCCCAGGTTGCCGGAGTAACCCACGACGAACCTATCGCTCAAACCCCAGGCCTGGCGCAGCGGGTTATCGGCAGGGAGCATCGGCTCAATGGCATCGCCATCCGACCAATTGGGGATCACCGCAATGCGCGCCGGCACGATACCCTCCCCCGCGACTCTCCGCGCCATCCCCTCGCCCAGGACCACATTGCACTCGGCAACGCGCAGCGAGACATTGCGTAGCCCCCGCAAAAGACGCCCAGGCAGCCCCTGGAGCACCTTGATCCCAAGCGCCGCGCCCACCTCCGGGAAGAGGTCCTGCAGCCAGTTGGTCAGGTGTGCGCCGCGCCAACGGACCACCGCGGCCGCGAGCACCGAGATCAGCGGCGGGTCAGTCTTCGCCACCACCCGGTCGCCGCTTCGCACCAGCCACAACAGCCGCCAGGCAGCGGTAAGGTAGAAGGTCAGGTAATCGAAGCTCCGGCCCACCAGGTGGTCTCGCCCGAAGCGTGCGGTCCACACCCGATGCACCGCCACACCCCCCATCCACTCCTCCGCGGGCAGCTCGGCGGAAGGCGCTGCGTAGCGCTGGCGGCTGGTCACCACATGGACCTCCACGCCCGCCTGTGCCAGATGAAACGCCAGATCCGAAAGCATCTGGCTGGTGGCGGAATGGTCCGGGTAGAAATAGCGGTTGACGAAAACGACCTTGCTCATTGACCCGTTGAAATCCGCGCTCGCCGTTTCCCCGCCGCCCCACCGAACGGTCGGTAAGGTTTGCGCCATCGAAGTCACGCCTTGAAGTGTCAAGCTCGGCTTGACTATACGGGAAACTCTGAAGGCCCGTGTCCTCACCCCAACGAGGCCAATGCAAACCGCTCGGCGGTCCTTCGACAGGCGGGCCAGGGTGAGACGAGCTGCCCATCGCCCAACCCAAAGCCGAGCCCAGGGTCCTGATCCCGCAAAACCCCGAAAAGGCAAACTACGACGTCGAGTTACCGCGCTGCCAGCCTCAGGGAGCAGGCTAACACCCCTGACGCCGAATACTCCGATACGCACGGAGACAACAGAAACGCACTACCCGTCGTGCCCTCGTCCGCCCCCCTTCGGAGCCGGCCCTCTCGGCGACAGTTCGGCTCGCTCAGCCTGTCACTGTCTATTACCGTCGGCTGGGGTGTTCCGCACCCAGGGTGCCTCATTCATGCCCGGTTTCTCCGCGCGTCATACTTCTTCACCCCGACCATCGTCTGATACAGGGCCCGCATCAGACAGAACACCAACCCATCGCGCCCGTCGAGAAAACCACGCCGCCAGACATAGGCGTAGAGAAAATAGAGCAATCCCCGCGCCGGCAACCGCGCAGCGAGCGCCTTGAGGGCCGCGCGCCGCTCCAGCGCATCGCCGACGAACAACCGGCTCCAGGGCGGTGCGTTCCGCGCCTGCTCCAGCTCGTGCAGGGCATCCTTGCGCGAGTAGCGATTCTGCCGTTCGAACCACTCGTCGATACCCTTGAGGTTCTCGTCGATCAGGTCGTGATGGAGATCGCGCACCTCACCGCGCACCTCTTGGGTTTCCGCATGACCGCGATTGAGGTAGCGCACCCGATCGCGCCGCACAAAGCGAACCACCCATGTGGGGTAAAGGCTGCTGTGCTTCAGCCAGCGACCCCACATGAAGAACCGCCGCCGCACCCGGTAAGCGCCAACCCCAGCGGGGTCCTCGCGGGCAATAGCGGCCAGCTCCTCCGCCAGCTCGGGGGGCACCCGCTCGTCGGCGTCCAAGATCAACACCCAGTGGTGGCGGATCGGGACGTGATCCAGCGCCCAGTTGCGCTGCAACCCGAACCCCTCGAAGGGGTGCTGGAAGAACCGCGCCCCGCGCTCCCGGCAGATCTCCTCGGTGCGGTCGTTGCTGAAGGAGTCCACCACGATCACATCATCGCACCATCCCAGAGCCGCGAGGCAAAGGGGAAGGTGGACCTCCTCGTTCAGGGTGAAGATCATCACGGAGACGGCCATCGCTACTTCCGACTGGGGAGGGCCAAAAAGGCGTGGACAGGGTGTGACTGCCCACGGGTGGTTTCTCCGCCGTTTTCGATCCGCGTGGGCACAGAGCACCTAGGGTGGACAGGGTGTCGGTGCCCAGGCGTTGCACTTAGCGTTCGCGCATCTACAGCCCCCGCCATCCCGATTACCCCAATCCCTGTGCTTGGTCCGCGAGGGCACAAAACCTTGCGCCCCGAATGCCCCGCCGGTCGTACAACCACAGGTTCCATCGCCTGCAGGAGCCGAACCCTCTCGGCAACCGCTCCAAAGACCAGCACCCTGCCCGCACCGTTTCGGCCGCCGTGCTGGCTCCTATGCAACCTGGCCAAGACCGCGATAAGCCGCCTCCATCCGCTCCGCAACGGCCGCCCAGGTGAACTGCGCAGTAACGTACTGCTGACCACGCCGCCCCATCTCCGCCCGCTCGGGGTTCTCCAGCAGTGCGCTGACCGCCCCCGCCAAAACCTCGGGTTCACCCGCCACCACCACACCACCGCCCGCGGCGCCCACCACCTCGGCCGCGCCCACCTCGGGTGTGACCACCGCCGGACAGCCCCGCGCCAACGCCTCCAGCACCACGTTGCCGAAGTTCTCCGAGTACGAAGGCAGCAACAGCAGGCTCGCCCGCCCGAGCAGCGCCTCCTTGTCCGCCCCGACCACCGGACCGACGAAGCGCACCCGCTCGGCCACACCGAGCTCGGCCGCCAGGGCCTGCAGCTTGGGGGTATAGCCCTCGTCGTCGTTGCCGGCAATCACCAAATGGGCACCGGGCACACGCGCAAGCGCCCGCAGCGCCCGATCGATGCCCTTTTTCCAAGAGACACGCCCGAGCATCAGCAAAAAGGGCGGCCCCGATAACACCCGCGCCACCGCCAGAGAGAGCCCATCGGGCGACCAGGGCGCGGGCGCTTCCACCCCGTTGGGCACTTCCCATACGGAGGGCAAACGAAAGCCGAAGCGCAATATCTCCACCGCCTCGATTTCGGAAGTCACGTGCACCGCCGCCGCCCCCTCGAGGTTGCGCTGTTCGATCAGCCCAATCCACGCCGTTTTCAACCAGCGGCTCTTGCGGCGGATGAGGTCCCCCACCAACATGCCCCGCGGCGAGAGCACGTAGGGAACGCCCCTC
>Ga0208980_10001586_pt1 | contig 13818 bp, 12 predicted proteins | sample WetSurMetagenome_3_FD_187993 | JGI IMG/M metagenome (GOLD analysis project Ga0208980, IMG submission 187993) | Wetland microbial communities from Twitchell Island in the Sacramento Delta, sample from surface sediment Aug2011 Site A1 Bulk (version 2) | ecosystem: Environmental > Aquatic > Marine...
TTAACGGTCAGGAGTAAGATCGTGAGATAAACCATTAAAGGAAGCCAGCGAAATTCGTTCATCCGAACCATTCCGGTTTGAAAAGTGAAACGAATAAATAAATCAATAAACCCAAGGAAAGGATACCTGTAATCGTTGTCATTTTTATCGCTTCAAGGTTTTCAACCTGTATAAATCGCTTTCCATTTTCCCCGGACGCGGGTTATTTCATATCCGAATTTATCTCTAAATAAGTAAAAAAAACGACAAGAAAAATACAAAAGAAGTCAAGATTTCGTCAAGAATCGTTTGACAAAAACATCAATTAACTTTGATCGATTGAGATTATTCCGAATGATGGAAAGATCCTTTTTTCCTTTCTTTGTTACCGATGCCCTCGCCACAAATGACACTTTTGCAAAAATTGATAATATTCAGTATTAATCCAATGGAGAAATTCGATTAAAATTACGTATCAAACAAAAAGGTAAACTCGCACCAATTCTCAACCGGTTTCCATTTATTCGTATTAATCCTGATACCTATAATCAATCTCAAGGATGATATGAACCTGGTATTTGTGAGATTCACACTTACCCAATATGCTATTTTGTAAAAACTTCTTGTTTATGAAAATGTAAATTCGAAGGAGAATGGTATGTATCAAATCAAACACAAAGAGGTGTTAAGCGATTCAATCAAGCTGATTGTCGTTGAAGCGCCTCTGGTTGCGAACCGCGTTAAACCCGGTCAATTCGTCATTGTCCGCCTGGATCAAACCGGTGAACGCATTCCTCTTACCGTAGCCGATTCAGATTCATCCGCAGGTACCATCACCTTGATCTTCCAGGAGGTCGGTAAGTCGACCATGCAAATGGGAAAATTGGAGGAGGGGGATGGATTTGAAAACGTTGTGGGTCCTCTTGGCAAACCGACAGAAATCACGAATTATGGCAAGGTAATAGCGGTGGGGGGCGGGGTTGGAGTGGCGCCTCTCTTCCCTATCGTCCGCGCGCTCAAAGAAGCAGGTAACAAGGTGATCTCAATTATTGGCGCCCGTTCCAAATCATTGCTTTTTTGGGAGGAACGTATAGGAGCATTCTCTGACAAGTTAATAGTCTGTACAGATGATGGTTCCTACGGCCGAAAGGGATTGGTCACAGAGCCTCTCGCAGAAGTCCTTGAATCTGAAAAAGATCTTGCCCGGGTGTGGGCGATCGGACCAGCCATCATGATGAAATTTGTTTCAGCGACAACCCGCCCTTATGCTGTTCCAACAACAGTCAGCCTGAACACGATCATGGTGGATGGGACCGGGATGTGCGGTGGCTGCCGGGTGGTTGTTGACGGCGGTTCACAATTTGTCTGCGTTGACGGCCCTGAACTGGATGGTCACCGCGTGGATTGGGATAACCTTCTTGAACGTCTCTCGTTTTATAAAGCAGAGGAAAAGATCGCTGTCGAACGCTGGAAGAACCATATTTGCAACCTGGATGCAGCTTTCGAGGAGGCGACGAGGTAATACATGCCAGCCAAAACCATTGTACCTGCCAAAATCCCCATGGCGGAACAACCGCCGGAAGAACGCATCCATAATTTCAACGAAGTTCCCCTTGGATATACAGCTGAAGACGCGATCGCTGAAGCCAAACGATGCCTTGCATGCCCGAAGGCAGTTTGCATCCCTGGTTGCCCAGTAAATGTGGATATCCCTGGGTTTCTGAAATATGTGTCGGAGGGCGACTTCGCTTCTGCGGTTGCCCTGATCAAGCAAACCAATGCGCTGCCTGCCATAACCGGCAGGGTTTGTCCCCAGGAGGATCAATGTGAGGGGGTTTGCACACTTTCCAAACGATTTGAGCCGGTCGCCATAGGACGATTGGAGCGTTTTGTCGCTGACTGGGAAGCGGTTGCAGGGGAGAATAAACCACCTGCACCAACCCCGGCTACCGGTAAAAAGGTGGCGGTTGTAGGTTCGGGCCCGGCGGGCTTGACAGTGGCTGCTGACCTGGCCAGGATGGGTCACAAGGTGACTATCTTCGAAGCGTTGCACGAGGCAGGGGGAGTGTTATCTTATGGGATTCCGGAATTCCGCCTGCCAAAATCGATCGTCAAACGGGAAGTGGATTATGTCTGCAGCCTGGGGGTGGAAGTTCGCTGGGATTTCGTAGTTGGCTCATCAGCCACCATTGATGAGCTATTAACAGAATACGATGCTGTCTTCTTAGGGACTGGCGCAGGACTACCGTGGTTCCTAAACATCCCCGGAGAGAACTTAGGCGGGATTTATTCCTCCAATGAATATCTGACTCGGGTAAACCTCATGAAGGCATACTTATACCCGGAGTATGACACGCCAGTGGCAAGGGGAAAACGCGTGATCGTCATCGGAGGGGGTAACACAGCTATGGATGCTGCCCGCACTGCGCTCCGGCTGGGAGCCAGTAATTCGATCATTGTCTACCGCCGTTCCCGCAACGAGCTCCCGGCGCGGATCGAAGAAGTGGAACATGCAGAGCAGGAAGGCGTGGAATTCCAGCTGCTGACCTCCCCGGTTGCGTTTTACGGTGATAATGGGCGGGTACTCGAACTGGAATGCCTGAAGAATGAACTGGGTGAACCGGATTCTTCCGGACGCCGCCGGCCGGTGGCGGTGGAAGGCTCCAACTTCCGCATCCCAACGGATGTGGTTGTGGTCGCGATCGGGCAAAGCCCGAGCCCGTTGATCTCGAAGAGCACTCCTGAACTTGAAACCAGGAAGGATGGGGTGGTTATTGTGGACCCAGCCACGATGAAAACTTCTAAAAAGGGTGTGTTTGCCGGCGGCGATATTATCACAGGTGGGGCCACTGTAATTCTCGCCATGGGTCAGGCCAAGGCGGCAGCCAGGGAGATCGATAAATACCTTGACACTGGAAGCTGGTAAACAAAGAAACCCGGGTTCGCCAAGGAATCCAGGAAAACCATAATTTAGAAATGCAAGTTCAGTTTGACCGGACTTTGACGCTTCTCAAACGCACGAACGATCTTATCTAACGAATTCAAGATCATTAATGAATATGGAACCGGAAGGGGTCTGGTCAAATACCAGCGCCAATTCACTGATATCCTGAAGATCCACCCCCTTGAAATCCTTAAGCGGGATGCGGATCGAAGTCATCGGAACCCGCCCGGTGAAGAGTCCTCCCTCGAAGAGGGAATCCTCCTCTCTTTCTCCTTCGGGGAAGCGCAAGGCAGGTTCATCGCTGCGGGTGGAGAGTGAAGCAGAATTCCCAGCCGCATCCGTCAGGCGGATGGAGAATCCCTGGAATGCCCCAGGCTTATTGAGTGGTGAGAGAGGATCAAGGGCAGCCCGCAGACTGACGGATTGGAATTGGCTGAGATCCTTTCCAGCAGGGAACGCAAATGCCAGCTCACCTCCCGCAGCAGACCACGAAATGACTGCCAGCGACGGATTGCCCGGGATCACCAGGTTAACCCGCATGCACGGCTCACTTCCGGGTTTCACTGAAGGCGTGTAATACCCGGCTTCGCAGAAGAAAGTTTCGATCCCTTTTGCAGTTACACTTCCACCAGTCAGGTTGGTTTGCAGCTCGGGATCTGCCAAAGGGAGAAAAACAGGCAGACGGTTTTCGCTGGCAGCCAGGGCTGCCAGCAGGGCGGATTGGTTGAGCAGTGTGTTCCCGGTTCGGGCTTGCAGATCCATCCCCAAACGCGCAGCAGCTTGCTTGTCGTTTTGGAAGAGGCTTGCGAGGAAGTCCGCGGTGTAATCCACCAGGAACGCCCGCTGTTTTTCCGGGCTCAAAACTGGATCGCAATCCGGCCTGCCGGGTCTGGCGCGAGCTTCATCGGATAGGATCTCGTTGAAATAATTATGATTTGCATGGTCCAGCCAGACGGAGGAAACCCAGGAAGGGTTGGTGATCGAGACCCGGTTGATCTCGTAATACATCTGTCCTTCCTGTGTGATCACATCGTTATCGCACGCAGATTGGATCATTGCCACGGGGATGCTGGCAGGCTGCCCGCCAGCCCAATTGCCGGAAGGAGCCACCATGATCAGCCCCTGAACCGGGCCAAACCCATGTTTTTGACTGGCATCCGCTTGATCCATACCTTCGTGTTGCACCCACAGATACGCGCCTTCACCGCCCTGGGAATGGCCGATCAAAACCAGCTTGCTTAGATCGACGCGATCTTTTAAATCAACCCCAAATTTATTCTGCCCGCCTTGGGAAGCTATAGCGAGGGCTTTCAACTGAAGATCAAGAAGCTGCCCCAGGCGTTCCAATGGAACGGGTTCCCCAAACCCTAGGGTGTATTCAGAATTGACGTTGAGCGAAAGGGCGATATACCCCCTGGCTGCCAGCTCCTGCGCCAGGTATCCAAATCCGCGGTAATTGGGCTGCTCCAGATCCGGGTCACAGGGCCAGCGATCCACGGTATCGCCTTCTGGAACCGGGCAGCCTGGATGGTTGCCGTGCAGGATCACCACTACCGGGAAAGGCCTATTTCCTGATTGGGGAACGGAGATGACTCCGTTCAGGCGGACGGGCATGTTTCGGAAGCGGCTGTCTTCCGGGAAGATGGATTGGGTGATGGTGGCATCACCCAGGTTATATTCGACCGCAGGCGGAAGCGTGGAGGTCAAGGTAACCTCTGGCTTTTCTGACATTGGGCCAGGTTCGGTGACGAATGGGGATGGCGCCGGGTTTTGAGGTGAGTAATTTAAATTTTGAAAAAATAGAATAAGAATCAGAATAATGGCGGAAATAATTGCAATCCAGACTACCGTCCGGCGGTTGGTTTTCATTGTGTTACCTCCGTTGAGAAAATCTCACCAAACCACTTAGCTCATATTCGGTTCATAAATGTGGTTTTATCCATTTCAGATTGTTTTGGGGGTGAGAGAATCTCAACCTCATAATCAAAATGATTGGAATGACCATTTTCGGGACAAGATTATTCAGAACAATTCATCAAGATTTCTTTAAATAAGTGGCATTCAGCTTTGGCTCCTTAATAAACGAAAAAACCAGAAGAGCACCGACAACAAAGAGAAGAGCACTCATGCCGAAAACCAGTGACGGGCCATACAACGTGTACAACAACCCTCCAAGTAATGGACCGATCACCCCACCAAGACCAGCGGAGGCTGTGTACATACCCAAAGCCGAACCTTCGTTTTCATCACCCGAAATTTCGATCACAAGCGATTCTTCCGCGGGAGTGGCAGCTGCAAAGGCAGCCGCTTCCACAAAGGTAAGGATTGCCAGAGGCCAAAGAGTCCGCAAGAACGGGACAATGAAGACCACCAAACCGCTGATAAACAATGCGATCACAATTGGCTTTCGCCGACCGACCCTATCGCTCAATCCTCCCAGCCGGGATGGCAAGAAAGCGCCGGCCAAAGCTGCTGGCAGGAAAGCTAATGCGATACTTCTTAGATCGGAGGAAACATTATCAAACAAGTGTGGAATGAAAATCGGGCTGATTATCTCAGCAGCTCCTGACGTTAGAAAGACAATTCCCAACAGGATCATCAATTGCTGTGGCAGGCGCCACTTCTTCGGGTTTTTTTTCTGACCCTCTTTCGGGAGAGTGTTACCAGCAACCCTGGGAGTTGTTTTGCTCTCGAGGGTTTCAGGAATCCATCGCAGGGCAATGAAAATTGCCCCCACCGCTGCTGTGGTGAATAATATGAAGAGTAATTGCCAGACATTCTGAAAAGTTATCTCAAAACCAAGAATATTGCGATTGAACAATCCAATCAATGCAAAGCCGAACAATGCGCCAACCAGAATCCCCCGAAAAGACATTTCCTCCAACCGTCCAAATTCCCTGCCGCTGCCTTCCTCTGGCGCAAGATCGGAGATCACTGCCAGGGCTGCAAGCCAGAACAAACCTGATCCCACTCCTTGGGCGAGCTGTGCGAGAAACAATCCGCTCACACTTGTGGTCAATCCGAAGATCAGATTTGATAATGCGTACCCAACAAGACCTGCGATTAAAAAATACCGTCTGCCAATCCGATCCAAACCCCAGCCGACGAGTGGCTGCAACACAACGATGAGGAGGGCATAGGTTGCCATCAACCCACTGATCGCCGCTGTGCCAGCCCCCAATTCCCGGGCGATGAGGGGAAGACCGAATAATAATATCCCGAAGGGCAGGGAGATAAGAAACGCACTCAATCCCAGCCTGTTCAAAGCTGCAGCGGAAGATCGGCGGGTAGGCGGTATTGATGATTCTTCTGGGGGCTTAGCCATTCGAAATTTGTTTCTTGTGTCAGAAGGGAAGGGTATGAATGAAGGAATCAGCTGGGCAAATCTGAAAAGAGTTGAAATCCAGATCAAGCCCAGCTGATTCTTTGTAAGTTGCGTTATTGGCGTGCGAGAATACGCTTCATTTCCGCTTCACTATCCTCGATCACCTCTCCGCTAACATCAAAAGTCAAACTGTGAATCGTTCCCGTAAATTCAAACGGTGTCTGGTAGAACGGCGCAACCGGGGCGCCAGGATCAGCGCCGACGGTGATGCCGCCGGTCAGACCCAGGCTGAACGGGGTGGTGTGGGGGAAATCTTTCTGACCCACCAGCTTGCCGTCGATATAAAGCTGGGCGCGACCCGGGGTACCCTTGCCATTTGCGAAATCGGGTTTGCCGGTCACCTCGAATTCGTAGCGCAGCTCGTGATGCCCTTCCGGAACCGGAATGGTGCTTTCCACGTGCAGGTAATCGCGGGCAACATAGTTATGGACATATTGCAGCTTTTTATCCTTCACATAGAAGGAATACCCGCCATCCACACCGCCGAAGGAAACCAACGCGCCTTCAGCACCGCCAGAGGGGATATCCACATCGGCGGTTATGGTATGGGTGCGGTTGAGCAACCGGGGACCAGCGTTGAAGGGAATAGGCTGGGTGTGGGGGAAGAACTTATACTTTGTTCGGTCCTTGGTAGCCTGGGGTCGTTCATCAGCCATACGGAGCATACCGCGTCCATCCACCGGGAGGACCTTGTATTTCCCCGCTTCTACGTACCAGGTCGCGATCATCTCGATCAGCTTGGACCGGTTGCCTTCGGCGATATTGTGATTTTCAGAGAAATCCTTATCGATGTGGTAAAGCTCCCAACCCTTGGCATCCATCTCGGTCAATTTTTCTGCCGTGATGGGGTCTCCAAAACCGGTTCCCGCTTCCGTGAAGGAAGGACCGGGCCAGGGGCAGACTGCCCGCCAGCCATCATGGTAAATGGAACGGTGACCGAGCATTTCGAAATACTGGGTATGGTGCTTACTCTCCGCTTTGGCATCATCAAGAGCATGGGCGAAGCTGACCCCTTCGATGGGGGATTGCTGAACGCCTTTTATAAATTTGGGCGGTTCCAGGTCGATCATCTCCAATATCGTCGGCACCCAATCGATAACATGTGAGTATTGACTGCGGATCTCACCCTTGGCTTTGATGCCTTTGGGGAAGTGGATGATGAACGGATCGCTGATGCCGCCGCGGTAGGTCTCGCGCTTCCAGCGCCGGAATGGGGTGTTGCCTGCAAAGGTCCAGCCCCAGGGGTAGTGGTTGAATGTAGTGGGGTCTCCAAGTTCATCGATATGAACGATGTTGGTATGAAGATCTTCTTTGACATTGTTGAAGAACAAGTTCTCATTAACGGAACCGGCGGGTCCACCTTCCGAACTTGCGCCGTTATCGGAAACAAGCATGATGATCGTGTTCTCAAATTCCCCCATTGACTTCAGAAAATCAAAGAATCTACCCAGATGAAAGTCAGTATGTTCCAGGAAGCCGGCAAAGACCTCCATCATGTGGGCGTAGAGGTGTCTTTCATCCGCTGAAAGCGAACCCCACTCCTGCACATCCGGATCATGCCGCGATAGCTCGGCATCTGCGGGGATGATACCCATTTCTTTCTGGCGGGCGAAAACCTTTTCACGGTAGACATCCCAGCCTTCGTCGAATTGACCTTTATATTTATCGGACCACTCCTTGCGGACGTGATGGGGGGCGTGCATGGCACCTGGGCAGAAGTACATAAAGAAAGGTTTATCCGGAGCCACCTGCTTGGAATCGGCGATAAAGCTGATGGCTTTATCCACCAGGTCTTCCGTCAGGTGATAGCCCTCTTCGGGAGTCTTGGGGGGTTCCACTGCGTGATTATCGTAGACCAGTTCGGGGTAGTATTGGTGTGTTTCGCCGCCCATGAAGCCATAGAAACGCTCGAAACCGCGCCCCAGCGGCCAGCGGTCGTAGGGACCGGCAGCCGAGATCTGGTCGGCAGGGGTCAGGTGCCATTTACCGACCGCAAAGGTATTGTAGCCCTTCTGCAGGAGGATCTCCGAGAGCAGCCCATTTTCGAAGGGGACATTCGCGTTATAACCCGGGAATCCGGTTGAGCCTTCGGTGATGCAGGCCATTGCGTTGGAATGGTGATTGCGCCCGGTCAGGATGCAGATGCGCGTGGGGGAGCAGAGCGCAGTGGTGTGCATATTGTTGAACCGCAGACCATTCTGTGCCAAGGCGTCCATATTTGGTGTGTGTATCGGGCTGCCGTAACATCCCAACTGGCCAAACCCGGTGTCATCAAGCACAATGAATAGCACATTCGGCGCTCCCGGCTTCGCGCGGCTCGGTTCAGGCCAGGCGGGTTGGGATGTATCAAACGTGCGGCCGACGACCCCGGTGAATGCGCTCCCTGGTTTATATTCTTTCAGACCCATGGTTTCTCTCCTTGTAATGAAAAATGGTCAATTTCAAAAAAGTTTGGAAATATATCCCCAAACTTTATAAACTTACTCTCATTATATAGTTTCAACAACTATTGTAAAGAGCAAGATTTGTCGGATCTAGGGGAGATATTTACATATTCTCCCTTCTAAAGATGGTTGAATCTTTTTCAGGGGAACCGATTCAACTCCTGCTGCAGGTCGATAAGCGCTTTTTGAGGAACCCGGATCAATCCGATGTTGGAGCGGTCCAGCTCGATAATGATCAGGAAAACCACTGATACGATCAGCACCATCATAATGAGCGCAATCACATTCTGCTTCTCCCAATACCCATCGTGTACTCCGAGCCCTGATGAAAAAGCTCAGGTCGCTTCGGATTTCACAATATCATCAGGATTCCAGGTCTGATCAACGAACGGCTCCAGAGGGCCATAAAACCGGATAATGGCAAACCAACCCCGCCCGGCAGCGTATTGACCCAGTTTTTCTCCTTTCCCGTCTTGCGAGTGACCAATCAAAACCAGCTTGTGCAGGTCAGCCCGACTGGCGAGGTTCACTCCTAATTGATTTTCACCTCCATCAGAAGCAACAGCGAGATCTTTGAGATAAAGATCCACAAGCTACCGAAAATGTTTAATGTGGTTTGGCTCCCCGAAACCGTAGGTGTTATCAGCATTAATATTGTTCGAAAGCGCAACGAAACCTACTGGCTGCCAGCCGGCAACGTTCCCAGATTGATCTGCTTACTGGGCACGACTTCGATGATGATCGGCACCCCAGCCAGGCTGCCTCGCAGCGCGTCTTGCAGTTTCTCCTGTGCTGGAAGAACTCCTTCGCCTGTGATGACAATGTGCACTTCATCGCTCGTGGCAGTGATCGAGATCACCCGGTAGTCGTAACCAATCAGCCAGGACTCGGTGGCACTTGCGGCGCGCTGTTCGCTCAAGTTGCTCTTGATGGTTGCGTAACTGGTGGCTGCAAGTGGTACGATGATCAGCGCCAGTAGAACGGCGGCAATGGCAACAGCAGTGCGCTTGGAGCGCTGGGAAAAGCGATCGCGATAGGCGCCGGGAAATCCCATCAGCGTGAACATCAAGGTGCCGGTGAGCAGAATGGCCAGGTAGTTGGTGACGAAAAGCAACAGGCTCCCCATGGCCAGGTCAGACCGACCAGCCGCGAAAAGAATGCCCACATTTGCCAGCGGAGGCACCAAGGATATTGCAATCGCGACCCCGGGCAGCGTATCCGAAACATCCTTCCGCCCGATGGCGAAGGCGCCGGCGAGACCCGTGGCCAATGCCGCCAACAGATCGATCAGCCGTGGGGTCGTGCGCACCATGATCTGGGTGTTCGCTTCCACATAGAGCACGGAACGCATGAACCAGGTAAGGAAGAATCCGACGGCAATTGCAGTGATGATACCGAGAATCGATGTGGTTAGCGAACTCAGGATGATCTTGCGATCCCCGAGGCCGACGCCGAAGGCGACGCCCATGATCGGCAGCATCAGCGGAGCGACGATCATAGCCCCGATGACAGTAGCAACCGAGTCAGCTAAAAGACCAAACGTTGCGATCGCAGCAGCGAGGAGCAGCAGGATGAAGAAGCGTGTAAGCTTACGCGGTCTGTCAGGATCCTCGAAAAGTATCGCCTCGCGCACACGCACGATCTCCTCGTCGTTGACCGGTCCACCATGAAGTTGCTCACTAAATCTAGCCATAAATCTTAGGTCTCCTTGTATTGTGGGGAAATTACCAGCTTAGTTCAGAGCAACACGAACCCGGCAACTGCAAGGGAATAGGCGACCAGCGCGGTGCTCACGCTGCTGGGGGAGGTGTTGAAATCCTCGACGATCCCACCGATCGAAACGGGAAGAGCGTAAACGTTGAATCCCATCTGGATCTGCGCCAGTGCGATGACAACCATAGGCAGCCTGGAGGCTTTCATAACAGAGGTGAATTCAGATGCAGGATTCGGTTTATCAGCCATGATTTTGTTCCTCAGGTACAAAAGATTGTAGCGGATATCATTACAGATAGCAATCAACAATATCTTTACTAATAAGATAGTATTCGGACAGAAATATTTTCATGTTCCTCGGAAGGGTTTTTTATTACCTGCTTGGTTATCATGTAAAATCAACAGATCAACTTTTAAAGGATATTCATGAAACCCGTTTCACCCAAGGTGATCCTCGCCCTCAACTACCTCATCTTTCTCTTCTTTGGGATGTTCATGGGTGGGATCGGCACGGTCTTTAATGAACTCGCCCTGCGCACCTCCTCCGCCCTCACCGCGGTGGGCGGGATCATCACCTTCCTATTCCTGGGCTCGCTGCTGGCGCAGATCGTGGCCGGTCCGCTCACCGACCGCTACGGGCATCGCAACCTGCTGGTGGTCTCGCTCGTCATCCTCGGGCTAGGCGTCATTCTCTTCACGAACGCGCGCAGCCTGCCTGCGATGCTGGCACTGGTGTTTGTCACGGGCATGGGGCAGGGCGGGGTGGATATCGGCGCCAACCTGGTGGTATCCGACGCGGTGGGGGAGAAAAATACCGGCGCGTTGAACCTGCTCCACTTTTTCTTCGGCGTAGGTGCGTTCATCGGTCCGGCGCTGATCGGATTCGCCATTGCTTCCACGGGGTCCGGGTTATTGATCCATTGGATCGCAGCGGGCGGATTGATCCTGCTTGGGATCACTTTGTTCTTCCTGCTCAAAGACCAGGAAACCGATGAGACAACTTTGAGTAAGAATGAGGCAAAGGCCGGTCAGGGGTACCGCATATATCTCTCGCCCGTTCTGTGGCTTTTCGGTGTGCTCCTGCTTGTCTACGTGGGGATCGAATTCGGCCTGGGAAGCTGGATCACGAATTACATGACCATCACCACCAGCGTAGCACTGGAATACGGCGCGTTGACCACATCGGCATTCTGGGGCGCATTGGCGCTTGGCCGCCTGGCAGGCGCCGCGGCCAGCCGCAGGCTCAGCCGCATGCAATTGATGATCGCCGCGACGGCCAGCAGCCTGGCGGGGGCGATCGGAATGGTGCTCGCCAGCGGATCCATCTGGCCGAGTGTGATCTGCATCGCCTGGATTAGCTTTTCCTTCGGAACCGTCTATCCCACCACGCTCGCCTACACCATCTCGGTCTTTCCCAAGGAACAGGGAAAAGCGGTGGGGTTCCTGGTGGCGCTGGGCAATATCGGCGGGATCAGCCTGCCATGGCTGGCAGGCATCCTGCTGGTCAATTCCTCCGGCCTGGCGTATGGCGGGTTTATCACCCTGCTCATTTTGGTGATGCTGGGGATCCTATTCGTTCTCCAAAAAGCCTTAAGCTCCCGTAGCTCTCCTGCCCAATAAAGTGCGTTCCCAGGTCACTCAATGACCTGGATTTCCCCGGTGCGGAATGTGAGATACCCTGGCAGGGAGGAAATGATCTTCTTCGCCTCCACCGATCCGATCCATTGGAATAATTTCTTCAAAGCGCCTTTTTGCGCGTTCTCTGTCAGTGCTGCAAGCTGGTAGGATTCGAGGGTGAGGGGGATGAAATCCAGCCCCAGAGACCGGGCGGAAGCTTCCAGCCCTATACCGGCGTTGGCCCCTCCCTCGGCGATCATCTGGGCAACTTCGGAGTGCGTGGAGCGCTCTTGATCGTACCCGTCGATTTTCGCAGTTTTCACACCTATCGATCGAAGCTGGTGATCCAGCCATACCCGCGTCCCCGAACCCGCCTGGCGATTGACGAACTTCACCCCCGGCTTAGCAAGGTCTTCCAACCCATGGATCGATAGGGGGTTACCGGGGGGAAGGATCAGGCCCAGGCTGCGCTCCGCCAGGGTGAGCAGGGTGACACGCCTGCCAGGCAGCAGGCGGCGGACGAAGGGAACGTTGTAACTGGCTGTTTCGGCATCCCAGAGATGGCAACCCGCCAGATCAGCTTTGCCTTCCTCCAAGGCGATCAATCCGCCCAGGCTGCCGCTGAAAATAAGACTTATCTTTACGGATGGATTCAAGACCTCAAACCGCACCGTGATCCGGGCGACGGCCAGGTCATGGCTCCCATAAAAGCGCAATTCACTTTCAGAGTGACCCACAGGCTCGGCTTCGGCCACCCGGAACCGGTCGATAGCGTGCTGAAAGGCTTGCTCAATTTCCGCGGGCGTAAACCCGGAATTCACCGCCTCCAGGATGTAGGATTCCGCTTTGTGAATGAGCGCGGTCCTACGCAGGGGGACATCCGCACGGGAGGTGGGCATGGACGCCACCCTTGTTCCCAGCCCCGACCGGCTGATCACCAGCCCCTCTCGAGCCAGCTCCTGGTAAGCCCTCTGGATGGTGCCCTGGGTGCAGCCCCACTGCTCGGTCAGTTCCCGGATTGTGGGCAGCTGGTCGCCGGGTTTCAAGCGGCCTTCCAGGATTTCGAGGCGGATCGAATCCGCGATCTTCCGATAAAGTGGCGACTCCATGCAAATAGTATAGAGGGGAAGAATTGAATTATCAAGCTATGATTTGAGTTGTGACCATAGTATACTTAATGGGTTACATCAATACAATAAGATTTATGAACAATAACTTCGCCCAGATCGTCACCCTCACGTTCTATGTCTCCGGTTCGGCGCTACTGATCAGTGCCATTTTAGGAATCCCGCTGGGGGCCTGGTGGGGATTTCATCCATTTCGCGGCAGAAAGATGACCACGGCTCTGCTTTACACTGGCATGGGACTACCGCCAGTGGTTGTGGGGCTTTTCGTTTACCTGCTGCTTTCGCGCAGTGGGCCGGTGGGCGGATTGAATTCCCCCATCCTGCCCAGGCTTTTCACACCTGGAGCGATGATCCTCGCCCAGGTGATCATTGCCTTCCCTGTGGTTGCGGGGTTGACCATGGCTGCTGTGATGGGCGTATCCCAGGCCATGCGCTGGCAGATCCAGGCGCTGGGGGCGGATAAAACCCAGACCATCCGTGCGGTTCTCTGGGAGGCGCGCCGGGGGGTTGTTTTAGCGCTGGTCGCCGGGTTTGGCGCGATCATTTCCGAGGTGGGTGCAGTGATGCTGGTGGGCGGGAATATCGCCGGCAAGACACGTGTGCTCACCA
>Ga0208980_10001587_pt1 | contig 13814 bp, 11 predicted proteins | sample WetSurMetagenome_3_FD_187993 | JGI IMG/M metagenome (GOLD analysis project Ga0208980, IMG submission 187993) | Wetland microbial communities from Twitchell Island in the Sacramento Delta, sample from surface sediment Aug2011 Site A1 Bulk (version 2) | ecosystem: Environmental > Aquatic > Marine...
GTGTTTTAACTTTTTCCATTTTAAAGATAATTTATCGGATTGGTATTTGTTTCTGAAAACCGGACTGCAAATTTAGGGAATTTTTTAATAATTAGATCGTTTAAAATCTCAATTGAGAATTTTTCAGATTCAAAATGTCCGCAGTCTGTGATTAAAATCCTGTCATCAGCTTCAAAAAAAGTGTGATATTTTATATCACCTGTAACAAACGCATCAGCACCGACCGAGATCGCGTCATTTAAAAGTGCAGCTCCTGCCCCCCCGCAAAGGGCAACCTTTTTGACTGTTTTTCCGGTTAGTCTTGAATAGCGCAATCCACGAGATTCAAATACGGAAGAGACAAGCTTGAGAAAATCATTTTCACTTACAGGCTCTTTAAAATCACCCGTACAACCCAGTCCAATCTCAATGTTATCGTTAGCGAGCTGATACAGGTCATATGCAACTTCCTCATAAGGGTGATTTTCGAGAAGTGCTTTTATCACCTTTTCCTTAAGGTGTGAAAGGAATATTGTCTCGAATCTGATTTCCTTTTCAAAATGCAATTTGCCTTTCTCTCCTGAAAAAGGATTTGTTCCCTCTCCTGCCCTGAAACTGCCGGTTCCGAGAACACTGAACCCACATCGGTCATAATTGCCGAGCCTTCCGGCACCTGCGTTAAATACCGCGTCTCTTACCTTTTCAATATGATCTTCAGGGATAAAAGTTACCAGTTTAATAAGCTTGTCTTTCAGAGGTAAAAGAACTTTTAAATTTTGTAAACCGAGTTTCCGGGCCATTTTTATGCTTACTCCGTTGCTCATCATATCAAGATTGGTATGAGCTGAATAAACTGCAATATCATTTTTTATGGCTTTAAACAGGATCCTGTCTGTTGATGTTCTTCCCGTGATCTTTCTGATCCCTTTAAATATAACCGGATGATGGGAAATAATGATATCGCAGCCCCTTTGGATTGCTTCATCAACAACTGATTCTGTAACATCAAGTGTTATCAGTGCTGAGGTTATCTCCTTTTGCGGCTGCCCAACCTGAAGACCTGAGTTGTCATATTCTTCCTGAAATGACAAAGGAATTGCTGAATCAAGAAATGTACAAAGATCTGATAGTTTCATAATGAATGTTTTCGCTTTGGATTTCTGTGTCTCCTCTGTTAAAATCTTATGCCCCAAACTCTCCGAAGGGGCCATTAGAAGAGTCCCCTTCAGGGGATTCAGGGGCAAAAACACAGAATATTAATTAAATATTATCCCGTAAATCGAGCAGAAGGCTCTTTATCTTCTGAAGAGATTCGTTAATTTCAAATTTGTGATCAGTCTCTTCCCATCGTCCTGAGAGTCTTTTTCTAACACCTGCCATTGTCATCCCTTCCTCTTTCAGAAGCCTGTGAATGATCATCAGGTTCTTCACATCTGTGGCTGTAAACATCCTGTTCCCCTTTTTGTTTTTCATTGGTTTCAGTATGGCAAACTCATTTTCCCAGAACCTTACCGTTGAAACCGGAACGTCAAGCATTCTTGAAACTTCCCCGATGGAATAATAAAGCTTTTCTATCTTTTTTTCCTTATATGGCATGTTAATACTGTAACAATGACAGGAAGTGTAAAAAAACGTATATTTCTGAAATGATCATACTCCATGAAATTTAATCAAATGACTGACCTGTTTTTGAAGCGATCTCAATCATTTTTTCATATTCTGCAGGTGAGAGATCATTAAAGAAGTAGTTCACGGGATCAACATTTGCACCATTCAGCCTGATCTCGTAATGAAGGTGCGGAGCTATCGACATACCTGTATTCCCAACATATCCGATAATATCCCCTCTTCTGACCTTCCTGCCCTCCTTTACATTAAAACTCTCAAGATGGGCATAAATTGATGAATAGCCGAAACCGTGGTTAATGACAATATAATTGCCCATACCTCTTTTGCTCGACAGCACTGATTCGATAGTACCGTCTCCTGAAGCATAAACTTCGGTTCCAAGAGGTGCTGTAAAATCCATCCCGGCATGAAACTTACTGATTTTATATACAGGATGTATCCTTAATCCAAATCCTGAAGCGATCCTGGTAAGATCCTTTGTCGATATCGGGATGATTGCAGGTATTGATCTCAACATATCTTCTTTTTCCCTGGCAAGTAAAATAAGTTCGTCGAACGATTTCGATTGAACATATACTTTCTTCCTGATTATATCCAGCTCTTTTGCGGTTTCAATTACAAGTTTTGAATTATTCAAACCCTCAAGTTCTTCGTACCTGTTTACGCCGCCAATGCCTGACTGCCTCTGAGTTGCCTGAATAGGTTCAGCCCCGAATATGGTTCTGTAGAGGTTATCGTCGGTTTCCTGAAGATGGTCTATCACCTTTTCAAGATTACCCATTTCCCGGTGAACCAAATCATACTGAAGTGTCAGCTGTTCAATTTCTCGTTTCAGCGCTTTTTCGCGGGGAGAATCAAAGAACAATCCGAACATGAAATTGAGAATAGCTGCAATTATTATCGACCCGATTAAATATGCAAGAGACCTGAGCAAAATTGCTTTTACGCCCAGACGTATTTTATCAAAACTGAGTGAATCCGGATTAAACTTATACTTCGTATTAGGCATGATTCAGCAAAGATAGATATTTCATATAATTTATGAAATCGGACTGACAAAATGGATCAAGGATCCGGATATTGGGAAATGTTGAAAATTACTATCTGAACTTAGACCGGGCAGTGAGTGTCTGAATCATTTCAAAATACTCATCTTCACTAAGATCATTATTGAAATAATAGAGAGGATTCTTGTATTGTCCGTAAAGGTCAATCTGGTAATGCAGGTGAGGACCAGAGGAAGTTCCGGTGCTGCCGCTGAGACCAATCATATCTCCCCTTTTGATATTCAGTCCGACGTTAACGCTGATCTTGCTGAGATGCCCGTAAGTTGACCTGTAGCCATAACCATGATCAACAACCACGCAATTGCCGAATCCCCCGTTCCATCCTGCTTCAATAACCTTTCCAGACCCTGTGGCATATACATCTGTTCCGTAAGGACAGCTGAAATCCTGCCCGTGATGCCATTGAGGAGTTCCCAGAACCGGATGCTTATCCCTGAATTTCATTCCGTCACCAAGCCTGTAGATAACGTTAACCGGGCTTATCATAGGAAGATACTCCATTTCCCTCTTCCATTCATTCTTTTTTTCCTCTATGGCTTTAAATGATTCGTACTGAACGGTTGTCCTGTTCCTTATATCTTCAACTTTTAATCTAAAGGAAAGCATAAGACCTGAATTATCATAACCCTCAAGTTCTTCGTACCTGATAATACCTCCAGTTCCCATATTACGGATCGATAAAGGGATGGAATCCATATCCAGAATTGGCCTGTAACGGTTCACATCTGATTGTTCAAGATCATTGAGAACTTTCATTGAGTTGTCGATTTCCCTTCCCATAAGTGAATATTTAAGCTTGAGGCTTTCAATTTCCTGACTAAGGGTACTTTCTTTCGGGGAACCGAATATGTCATTGATAACAACTGTATACAGGATGGTGACAGCCACAGAAACCAAGGATCCTAAGATAATACGGATCAGCTTGTTCTTCCATGGCAATCTTACCCGTTTGTATTGGAGATCAGACAAATCAAGAAAATACTTCCCGCTGGACATCAACTGCTCTGGTTTTTTTGACGGTACCTGACAAATCTAAAACAATTAATTAATTTTACAAACTAAAATTTGAGTTACTTATTGCGTAGTAATATGTTATTTACACTAAAAGCAAACGAGTTAAGAAAGCTGTTTTTTGATTTTTTCAGTTCTAAAGGACATTTAATTATACCATCGGCCCCAATGGTTACCAGAAATGATCCCACCCTGATGTTCACCAATGCAGGGATGAATCAGTTCAAAGATATATTTCTTGGGAACCAGCAGCCTGTAAGCCGGAGAATTGCAAATTCCCAGAAATGTCTGAGGGTCTCAGGAAAACATAATGATCTGGAAGAAGTGGGTCATGATACCTATCATCACACAATGTTTGAGATGCTTGGGAACTGGTCATTCGGTGACTATTTTAAAAAAGAGGCCATTGAATGGGCATGGGAATTTCTTGTTAAAAGACTCGGCATCCCTGAAGACCGGGTATATACAACAGTTTTCGAAGGCAGCCCTGAAGAAGGTGTCCCAAGAGATGATGAAGCTTCGGATTGCTGGAAGAAGTGCTTTGCCAATCCTGATGGAAGGATAATCGAAGGATCAAAAAAAGACAATTTCTGGGAAATGGGAGAAACAGGCCCCTGTGGCCCCTGTTCAGAAATCCATGTTGATATCAGGGATGAATCCGAAAGGAGCAAAGTACCTGGTTACAAACTTGTAAACAAAGGACATCCTCAGGTAATTGAGATTTGGAACCTGGTTTTCATTCAGTATAACAGGCTCTCAAATGGTAAACTCGAACAGCTTCCGGCAAAGCACGTAGATACGGGTATGGGATTTGAAAGGCTTTGTATGGTTGTTCAGGGAAAGAAATCAAATTATGATACTGATATTTTTCAAACAATAATAAATCAGATCTCGGTAATAACCGGGAAAAAATACGGGGTTAATAAAAACCATGATGTTGCATTAAGGGTAATTGCCGATCACATAAGGGGTATCGCTTTTTCGATAGCAGACGGCCAGATACCTTCCAACAATAAAGCAGGTTATGTCATCAGGCGGATCCTCCGTAGGGCAGTAAGGTACGGGTATAACAATCTTGGAATTGAAGAACCATTTCTGCATCGGCTTGTACCTGTCCTGATCGACGTTATGGGCGATACATATCCTGAGCTTAAGTCGGGGAAGGATCATATAATAAAAGTAATTTTTGAAGAGGAAACAGCTTTTCTGAAAACACTGGGTAAAGGTTTGAAACTTATTGAAAAGAAAATCGAAGAGCTCAGGAAAGAAGACACTCAGATATTGCCCGGTGAGGATGCATTCGAGCTTTATGACACATTCGGATTTCCGGTCGACCTGACGCAACTGATACTGAAGGAAAACGGTATGACGACCGATATTGCCGGTTTTGAAAATGAGATGACGAACCAGAAAAACAGGTCGAGAGAAGATGCTTCTGTGGAGGCAGGCGACTGGACTATTGTCAGAGACTCCGCCGAAACTGTATTCACAGGTTATGTTGTCACTGAAGATGATGTTCTGATATCAAAATACCGTAAAATTAAATTCAAGGGAAAAGAGAGCCTGCAAATTGTATTGAATAAAACTCCTTTTTACGCTGAATCCGGAGGACAGGTTGGAGATACAGGCTTATTGATCTCCAAAAAGGAGAGAATTGAGATAAATGACACTATCAAAGAAAATAATGTAATAATCCACCTCAGTAATTTAGGGCTTGCCGATCCCTTATCGGAGTTTCATGCCGTCGTCGACATTGAAAAACGGCAGATGACAGCAAATAATCATACTGCAACACATCTTATTCATTTTGCTTTAAGAACTGTTCTGGGAAAACATGTTGAGCAGAAAGGATCACTTGTAACACCTGACCGCCTCAGGTTCGATTTCAGCCATTTTGCGAAACTTACAAAAGAAGAATTACAGAAAGTGGAAGAGAAGGCAAATATGATGGTAAGGGAAAGCAGCAGCGCAAGAATAACTGAAGGAGTTCCAATGAAAAAAGCCCTTGAGATGGGAGCAATGGCACTATTTGGGGAGAAATACGGTGATTCTGTAAGGGTTGTAGAGTTCGGAAAATCAGTAGAATTGTGCGGAGGGACCCATGTCGAAAATACCGGCAGGATAGGCATTGTTAAAATCATTTCAGAGGGTGCCATTGCTGCAGGAATAAGGCGTATTGAAGCAGTTACGGCTGCAAAAGCAGAAGAATATATTAATGAGAAACTAACACTTGTCGATGATGTTGCCTCGCTTCTTAAAAGTACCGGCAACATAAAAGACAATGTTGAAAAGCTTATCGCAGAAAATAACCAACTGAAAAAAGAAATTGAAAGATACCAGATGAAGTCTGCTTCTGCCGCAATCAGGGAACTCCAGGAAAAGGCGATCATAATTAACGGTATCAGCTTGTTATGCGGCCAGTTAGAATCCGTATCAGGAGATATGCTTAAAAATATCGCTTTTCAGCTCAGGAAATCATCCGATAACTGCGTTCTTGTTCTCGGTTCGGCAACAGGTGAAAAAGCAAATCTCCTGGTAATGGTCAGCGATAACATAATCAGGGAGAAAAACATTAATGCAATCGCAATTATTAAAGAGATTGCAGGTGAAATAAATGGAGGCGGAGGCGGGCAACCGTTCCTTGCATCCGCAGGTGGAAAGAACCCTGCAGGCATTAAGGCTGCCCTGAAAAAAGCTGAAGAATATATAAGAAAGTTAGCTTAATGAAGAGACTGGCATCATTTCTCCCTGCGTTATTAATCGTATTTTTTTCAGCATTAATTATGTCCTGTACTCCAGGCGCTTGCTTTGAAGAGACAAATGCATTTTTGAAGGCCTCATTCTATTTAGATTCTTCAAAAGAACAGGTTGCCCCTGACAGTTTAACCCTTTCAGGACTCGGGCAGACAGATAAAATTTATAATAAGGCTGAAGGAGTCCAGCCCGCTCTCTTTCCATTGAATGCCTCAGCCGGCAACAGCACTTTTATAATCAGGATAAATGGTGTATATGATACAATCGAGTTCAGCTATTCCAGCTTTCCGCACCTGATCTCAAAAGAGTGCGGGTATTCAGTATTTCATACTCTTGAAACACCTGAATTCTCACAACATAACATTGACACTATTCTGATAATGAACCGCAATATCACAACAGTAAATGAGGAAAATATACGTATATTTTATTAGTCTCCTGTTTTCCCTTTCAGCTGCTGAACTTGCCGCTCAGGATACCGTTCTTTTTCCTCTGAAAATAAGGGTTGGATTCGATCTTGTGGGTCCGGGCATTTACATTTATGATAATGATCATCTTAGCCTTGAAGGATATATATCATTCGATAAAAGTGAAAAGATGTCATTTGTTCTTGAAGGTGGGTATGTGGATTATAAGTACTCCCAGTATAATTACGATTATCATAGCACCGGATTTTTTGGCAGAGCCGGTGTGGATTTCAATTTCCTGAAACCTGAAATTTCAAAGGGAAGATACTGGGCCGGCTTGGGATTGCGGTACGGACTCAGCATTTATGATAACGAAACACCAATGTACGACCAGGACAACTATTGGGGTACGTTTACTTCTTCAATACCGTTAAGTTCAGGAACAGGTCATTTTATTGAAGTCACTCCCGGCTTCAGAACCGAATTATTAAGGAATTTGAGTCTCGGCTGGACGGTAAGACTAAAAGTGTTATTATCAGGCGGTGGCGGTAAAGATCTCAAGCCCATTTATCTTCCAGGATATGGAAATGGTGGGAAAAATGCCACATTGGGAATCAGTTATTATATTTCATGGAATATAGCCTACAAAACCAAAAGAGTAATAACAAAACCTGTTGTTGTCGAGGAACCTGAAGAAACCGAAGAGGAAGGGGTTGTTAAGCAAAACACAGGAAACATGTGATGCAGCTGTTCAGCTATTTGTTATTTAATCGATCTTTTTATAGCTGAAGATCCATAAACCTATGAAAGTAAGCAATCCGTTGAGCAGGAGTAATTCAAATCCGAATTTATATCCGTTAAACAATTCGACAGAATACAAACTCAGAAAATAACAGATGACAGGTGAAAGGATGGCAATAATAGGCGTTATCCTGTCTTTTACCTGCCTTTTTGTAAATAGTCCGAATGAGTAAAGGCCAAGCAGCGGGCCATAGGTGTACCCTGCAATCGTGAAAAGCTTGTCAATTATTGCTCTGTCGTTTAATGATCTGAATATCAAAATACTGACAAAGAAAATCAAGGCTATTGAAATATGTACAACATACCTGGATTTTGTTTTTGCTGCCTCAGTCATTGCTGCTCTTTTTTCCAGACCAAGAAAATCAATACTTACTGATGTGGTCAGAGAGGTAAGAGCCCCATCGGCGCTTGGGAATGCTGCCGATATTAATCCGATCAGAAAGACCACTCCGGCGATCGGGGTTAAATAATTGAAAGCGACTGTGGGGAAAAGATCATCAGTTAATGCAACAGAAATACTCTTGCTTTGTGCATAAATAAGAAGGAATGCCCCCAGTACAAGGAAAAGAAAATTAACAAAAACGAGTATGCCGCTGAAAGTGAACATATTCTTCTGAGCTTCCTTCAGATTACGGCAGCTGAGGTTCTTCTGCATCATTTCCTGGTCAAGTCCTGTCATTGAAATTGTTATGAACATGCCGCTGAGAAATTGTTTTACAAAAAATCTCTCATTATGCCAGTCAGTTATGAACATCTTTGAAAATGAACTGTCGGTCAATGTCGCAGCAAGCTTAAAGACGGAAGTGTTCATTTCTTTACTAATATATATTACTGACAAAACAACAGCGAGCAGCATAAATGTAGTCTGGAGTGTGTCTGTCCATACTATGGTCCTGATCCCTCCTTTAAGGGTATAAAGGATTATAAGAGTAATAAAAATCAGGACATTGATCCAGAATGGGACATTCCAGGCATCAAAAACAAAAAGTTGTAAAACATTTATAACAAGAAACATACGTAGTGATGCGCCAAGGATTCTGGACAAGATAAAGAATCCTGCTCCGGTTTTATATGACCAGTAACCAAACCGCTTTTCAAGATAGGAATAAATCGAAGTGAGTTTGAGTCTGTAATAAAGCGGCAGCAAAACAAGCGCAATCACGAAATATCCGAAAAGGTAACCAAAAACCACAACCATATAGCTGAACTGGGTCTCTTTAACCCAGCCTGGTACTGACATGAATGTCACTCCCGACAATGATGCTCCGATCATTCCATAAGCGACCACAAACCAGGGTGATATTCTGTTCCCAATGTAAAATGACTGATTATTGGCCTTCCGGGCTGTGATCCAGGTAACGGTAAATAAAAGAACAGTATAAGCAATAAAAATTACCAGTATCAATAAAGGCTTCATAACAAACGGAAATTAAACTGCAAGGATAGCAAAAAGAACGGAAGGCAAAAAATTACCGGCAGGTTTAGTTCAAAGGCAAATAATTGAACTATTTTTGCCTAAAACCTTCCAGAATGAGTTTTTCTGAGTACCCTTCAAAACTTCTTGAAAATGCAGTCAATGAATTTGCTTCTCTGCCTGGCGTCGGAAGAAAAACAGCGTTCAGGCTCGTGATGCATCTGCTTAAAAGAGAACCTGAAGAGGTAAAAAAATTCGGAGAATGTATTATAAGGCTTCACAGGGAAATTCATTACTGCAAAGTTTGCCACAGCATTTCTGACAATGAAATATGCAATATCTGCGCGGATGACAGGAGAGACAGATCGCTGATATGCGTGGTTGAAAATATTCAGGATGTTATGGCAATAGAGAACACCCGTCAGTATAAAGGTGTATATCATGTTCTGGGTGGTGTAATTTCACCTGTAGATGGGATCGGACCCTCTGAACTGAAAATTGATTCCCTGGAAGAAAAAGTAAGAAACGGTGGAGTAAGTGAAATTATTCTGGCTCTAAGTACAACAATGGAAGGTGATACTACAAACTTTTATCTTTTCAGGAGATTGAATAAATATAATGTATTTCTTACCACTCTGGCCAGAGGAGTAGCTATCGGAGATGAACTGGAATATACTGATGAGATAACCCTTGGCCGGGCAATTAATAACAGGAATCCCTATCACCAGTAATCAGATTTCAGAGGTTGTAAAAGTAGTTGAAACAGTAATCCCTGAAGGATCCGAACGTTATAAAAAGAACTCTATAGTAAATTGTTTTAAGAGGTATCTTTTTCGTTAAACAAATTTGACCCCGGGTTGTTAACTTATAAAAAACAGAACATGGCACGGATGAATATAATACTTCCCGCAATGGGTGAGGGAGTTATTGAGGCGACGATCAATAAGTGGCTTATTAAACAGGGTACTGAAGTAAAAGAGGATGATCCTCTTGTTGAAGTTGCTACTGACAAGGTAGATTCAGAAATACCCGCTCCTTCCTCAGGAATTATTGTTGAAATCAAAGCTGCCGAAGGATCTGTGGTAAAAGTAGGCGATACAATAGCAGTTCTGGAAAACAATTATATGGTGCAACCTGAAGAAACTGCAAGAGTTGAGAAGGAGGTTGAAAGGATACGCGAAACAATTAATGCCGACAAGAATGAGCGAAAAGAGGAGATTATTGTTTCACGGGAAATGAAAAGCCGTACACCTTCAGGCAAATTTTTATCACCGCTCGTCAGGAATATTATATCTCATGAAGGAATCAGCTACTCTGAACTGGATAGAATAAACGGGACCGGAATGGACGGCAGGATTACCAGGGACGATATTTTAAGGTTTCTGGACGAAAGAAAGAAAAAGAGTTCATCTGTTCCACGGGAAGTTAATAAAGAGGTTATACCGGTTACTTCAGGTGAAGATGAGGTAATTGAAATGGACAGGGTCAGGAAACTAATAGCCGAACATATGGTAATGTCGAAAAGAACATCACCTCATGTTACTTCATTTATCGATGCAGACGTTACCCGAATGGTTAACTGGAGAAACAGTGTCAAGGATAAGTTTCTATCCACTGAAGGACAGAAACTTACGCTGACTCCGATCTTTGTTGACGCAGCGGCAAGAGCCCTCCATGATTTTCCTATGATTAATGTTTCTGTCGATGGCAATAACATTATCAAAAAGAAGAATATCAATATCGGGATTGCCACTGCCCTGCCTGATGGCAATCTGATTGTTCCTGTTATAAAAAATGCAAATGAGAAAAACCTGACGGGCCTTGCAAGGGCTGTGAACGACCTCGCCGAAAGAGCAAGAAATAACAAGCTCAAACCTGACGAAATAGCAGGTGGCACATTTACATTAACAAATTTCGGTACCTATAACAACCTGTCGGGGACCCCGATAATAAACCAGCCTCAGGCTGCAATTCTTGGTACAGGGGCAGTCAGAAAAATGCCTGCAGTAGTAGAAACCGCTGACGGTGACGTAATCGGGATCCGTCAGATTATGATATTATCTCTCAGCTATGATCATCGTATAATTGACGGGGCCCTGGCAGGCAAATTCCTGAACAGGATAAAAGATATCCTTGAGAATTATACTCCTGATTTAGTTTAATTTTAGTCCTGAAAACAGAACACCATCGGCAATATTTAATAATTTTGATTTATTCAAATGTTACAGGAACTTAGCTTTCTGTTACATTTAGGTTATTGATGGTGATTAAGGAGAAAAATATATGACTGCCTGATCATTGTTTCCTAAAATTGTTATATTTGTTAGAATGATTAAAGCCAGGGAAAAAATATTTGGCATTCTGTTGCAGCTGATTACTCTGTTAGCGTTCTCTTTTGCTGCTGCTGCTCAGTCGAACACAGAGATGAAGAAGATTTTTACAGAAGCAGAATCCTGCATTCTTTTTGATGAGTATGAGCTGGCAAATCCCCTTTATCTTCTTATAGATAAACCTGATAATTATAATATTAAATATAAGATCGGAACCTGTTACCTGAATATTCCCGGAGAAAAGGCTAAAGCAATCCCCTATCTTGAATCAGCAGTCAAACATTCAAGCTACGATGCAAAGATCACTTCATTCAGGGAAAAGAGAGCTCCCCTGGATGCCTGGTTCTTTCTGGGGAAAGCTTATATGATCAACAACGAGCTTGAAAAAGCTATAAGCACATTTGATAATTTCAAGAAGGTTTCAGCGGAGATAAAAGAAAAGGGAGGAATGAAGAATCTTGCTTATGTCGACCAGCTGATCCAGGCATGCAATAACGCTAAAGCCAGTCAGGAAGATCCATTCAGAATAAGTAAGAAACTGGTCAGCCCGAAATTCAGCCATGGTTCAATCAATGAAAATCCGGCTGTCAGCTTTGACGGAAATACTATCGTTTATACTGAACGCCAGGGTGATTTGAATGTCATTATGTTTTCGAAAAAAATCGGAGGTAAATGGCAAAACCCGATTGAAATCAATTCGCAGCTTAAATCAGGAGATGATTGTTCTTCATGTTCTCTGAACAATGACGGAACATTTCTCCTCCTTTATAAAACTGATACTTTTGACGGGAATATTTATTCGGCTGAATATGTTGATGGAGCATGGACCCCGATTAAAAAGCTTAACAAAAACATCAACACCAAATTCTATGAATCGCACGCCTCCGTCTCGCCTGATGGGAAAAAGCTTTATTTCACAAGTAACAGGGATGGTGGAAACGGAGGGCTTGATATTTATCTTTCAGAAAAAGATAGTATCGGGGAGTGGGGACCTGCGGCTAATTTGGGAACAACGGTTAATACGGTCTTTAATGAAGATACACCGTTCATCACTTTGAATGATTCATTGCTCTATTTCAGCTCCGAAGGGCACAGCGGTATGGGAGGTTATGATATCTACAGGAGCCATGGATCAGGAAAAACATGGAAATCGCCTGATAATATGGGATTTCCAATAAATACTACTGATGATGACAGGTTTTTCCAGCCTTTCAACAATGACGAAAACGGATTTTATTCGATAATAACCGATTATAAGAAGAAAGAAATCTTTTATATCTCGCTGACTAATTTCAGACTCAACAGGATTTACGAACTATCAGGTAACTACAGCCTCAAAGATACTGTCGTTACTTTCAATGAAAAGAATGCAATTTACCTGATCAATAAAGAATCAGGCGATACCCTCGAAACGGGCTATCCTGACAGAAACACAGGCAAATATAATTTTATAGTGGCTCCCGGCAGCTTCAGGCTGGTGTATACTGGTCCGGATGGCTATTATCCTCAGCATATCGATACTATGGTTGTAATGAACAATCCTTCGCGCGTTATTAACCTCAAGGATATTATTCTCGATAAAAATGCGCCGGTTATTTACGAAAAACTCGATCTTTCAGATATCCCCATTGTGGATAAAATAGATTCAAGTATTCTCATCAGGAACCTTAGGGTGTATGATGTTACAGACAATGACATGCAGGATACCACGATACTGTATTATACTGTTCAGGTCATGGCTCTGTATAATCCTGTAGATATCAGCTATTTCAAATATGTTTCGGATATCAAGGTATTCTATAATGAATCAGACCTGTTTTACAGGTATACAACCGGCATTTTTAAAATTAAGGATGAAGCATATGCTCACCGAGATGATCTCATAAACAAAGGTTATCCCGACGATCTGTTTATAAAGAAGGTAACCCGTATGTCAGGAGAAAAAGCAGTGCCAAGTCAGAAATATTTTACAATACAGCTAAAGGCTACCAAGGAACGTGTGGATATTAAAACGACCTTTCCGGGATTAACTGGTGTCAGGGAGACTGAAGAAATTGATGGGATGTACCATTATCTTTATGGGAGTTATACTTCTGCAGCCGAGGCTAACACTGTTATGTCCAGGAAACAGATGAAAGGATTTAATGATGCTTTTGTAAGAGAGATCATTATCCTGATCAAGAAATAGATTATTTCTAATTTATTGTTTATCTTTTCAGAATAAAAATTAGATTTCAGATTTATCATTTTTAATATACCGGAAAAATGAAACACATTTACCCCATTAAGAAACTATTTATCATTCTATTTCTGTTTGCAGGACCTGCTTTATTGTACGCCCAGGAATCTGCAAATTTTCTCAAAGCTTTCAAGAATGCGGATATGTATTATTATTATGATGAAAATTATCTGAAGGCAGCAA
>Ga0208980_10001588_pt1 | contig 13801 bp, 12 predicted proteins | sample WetSurMetagenome_3_FD_187993 | JGI IMG/M metagenome (GOLD analysis project Ga0208980, IMG submission 187993) | Wetland microbial communities from Twitchell Island in the Sacramento Delta, sample from surface sediment Aug2011 Site A1 Bulk (version 2) | ecosystem: Environmental > Aquatic > Marine...
CTTTCGTTTTGGTTCGATCATGGGCAAAACCTGCAAGACCCTCGAAGCGGCATACGTGGGGAGGCGTTTCCTGTCCCAGCGGCATCCAGCAAAGTTGCGTACATCGGCAGTAGCGGCTTGAAGGGCGGCCGTCGGTGGTCTGTTGGGTCAGAGAAAATCTTTCTGCCCGGCCCGCATAGCGCAATCGCACAGCCTGTTGCGGCGAATGAAAAGATACGGAGCTGTTTGCCGAAACGAACGGCAGGTGGACAACCTCGACGTCGGCGAAGCGAGTCGGCTTAATAGGATTTTCGGAGAATCAGCATCAAGCGCCGCCTAAAGTACGGCGGCGCTTGGGCCAATTATTTACAAACGCCTACGTCTTTGCCCGGCGCAATCTCGCATTTCTTAGAAGCACAAACGACATCGCGCTTACAGGCTGCACCCGCTTCCTGTGGTGGTTTGCATACAGGAGGATTCATAGCCAATATGCAGACTTCACCGTTCTTGCAGTCCTTGTCGTCTTTGCATTGATCTGCCGCAAAAGACCCTTGCGAGAACGAATACAGCGACACGATCAAACCTGCGGATAGTAAAGACTTACACAACATGATCTTACGGCCTCCTCGCGGTTACGGTTAAAGGATAAACAGTCCAACCACGTGGGGGTTGGAGCGCACGGAAACCTAGCACCGAAAGGGGGTTCGAGCAAGCGCGCTCGTCAAGGATGCAAGGGGGCGACTGTGGCTGCGGGCGTAGCCCCAAAGTCGCCACGGGGGGCGGACGCAGGGGAAGCCTGTAGGACAAGGAAGCCCTGCGTCCGCTATTGTTCGCGCAGCCCTGAGCCGCTCCCGCGCCGGGGAATCTGGCGTCGCTATGTCTATTTGGCCATCTCTTGGGCGGCATTGCAGGCGTTGGCGGGGTTCTTTTGAAGCAACTCGGCGAGAAGCTCCACGCGGTCTCCCTTGCCCCGGTATTTGGATTTCAGGGCACCAAGCCAGTCGGACTCCAGCTTTTCCAGAGGGCTCCCGAAGGCATCCTGCCAGGGTCGGGGTGTTTTGGACGAAAGCCGGTTGAACTGCTTCATCTTCTCCGTGCCATAGGTCTCCACCAGGAATTCGCCAAAAGATCCCGCCTCGGCGTAACAGGTGTGCTGCCTGGCCCGGTCCTTCACCTGCGGCACACCATTGTGCATCTCCATGCCCCAGTCCTCATGCTCGGGACCAATCTTCGCCAGTGGTATGTAGGCACCGGTCTGCAGCAGCGCCATGGCCCACTCGTCGGTTTTGAACCCGCACATGGGGAAGGATACGGGGTTGCCGAAGCGAAGCTCAGACGCCTCGCCCATCATATTGCGAATCAGCTTGTCAGCGTTGGGATAGACGGCGCTGGTCAGCTTATGGGCCAGTTGGTGCGGATACTCGCCACCTCCGTAGACCTTTACAATCCGCGCCCGCTTGCCTTTATCCTTCCCCCATAAGAAGACGGAGGAGGTCGCCTTCGGTAGGGGCTTCTCGATCTCGACAACGATTTTGCCCCATTCCCGTGTCCGGGTGTCGGCCGACCAAAACCTGAGGATCTCCGCCAGCGTTGACTCCACCTTGGTGGCGAGCCGCTCAAAGGTTGCTACCGGCAGGCTTCCCGTTGTATCTCTGATGATGAGATCTGGGGTTTCCACCTCCGCCGCCGCGCCAGCAACAGCCGCCATTGCCAACGATAACGCAACGCCCCAGTTGAGAAATCTTTTACGTCTCATGTCCGCCACCTTGTTCAGTTTGGAAGAACGCATGTTGATCCGTTGGTCCTTGACCGATGTTGCCCCGGCAGCCGCCTTGGGGGTCACGGGGTCAGCCTTGGTGGCAACGCAGGTGAGACGACCGGCTTTGAAGTCATCGAGAATTTCACGTACATCGGGAACGAGACCACCCGGTTCGATGGTAACCACCCTCTGCTCGAAGGAGACTCCGCGCTCCGCTTTCAGCAGATCGTTCTCCCCCCGGGGGCTCCCACGAAAGGGCTTCATCGCGCAAGATTACGCCACTCTCTCTGACCTTGGACAGTAGCGATGCGGCGGGAGACACGCATCGCTTGCTCGAGAAAAGCCTTTTGGTCCCTCGATACGCCTCGCTACGCAAGGTTACTCGGGACGAACAGAAGTCTCACCCGTTCGATGGGGAACCGTTCGCACCGAGTCGGCCGCGACCCTATCGATGCCTGTCCTCAACCTGGTCGAAGGGGCCAGGAAACCCGCAACTGCCGGAAACAGGATGACTGTGGGTGAGGAATCGCGGGAGCGGGAGCGGGAGCATGATCGCGACAACGATGAGGATCAGGATCAGGCGGGCAAGGCCCGCTAAGTCCGCGGCGCGCACCCTCCACCGAAAGCGGGGCCTCGCCGAACCGATGAAGCCGGGCGTCCTGACCAGCACTGGCGCTACGCTGACTAAGCCCCCGCTCCCCGCCAGGGGCTTTCTGGGGCTGTCTCGCGGTTAGCTGAGAAGCCTTTTCAGCAGGAAGAACAGACCCGCCGCCATGCCGGCGCCCGCCGGCAGGGTGATCAGCCAGGTCAGCAGGATGCGACCCACCACCCGGAGGTCCACGGCGCCGAGACCGCGGGCAAGGCCCACGCCCATCACCGCCCCGACGGCGATATGGGTGGTGGAGACGGGCATTCCGGTCTTGGAGGCCGCGATTACCACAAGGGCCGCCGCCAGGGTGGCGCTGTAGCCGCGGGTGGGTGTGAGCGCGGTGATCCGGCTGCCGACGGTCTGGATCACCTTGTAGCCGTAGGTGGCGAGGCCGAGCACGATGCCGAGCCCGCCCAGCAGGGGCACCCAGAGCGGCACCGGGCCCTTCTGGCTGATGATCTCGCCCACGCCGGCCTTGGCCGAGTTGACCACCGAGAGGATGGCCGCCAGGGGACCGATGGCGTTGGCCACGTCGTTGGATCCATGGGCGAAGGCCATGGCACAGGCCGAGAAGATCATCATCGGCACGAAGGCGCTCTCCACCCCGGCGTACTGGAAGCCCGCGTCGGCGGGCGCGTCCACGTCGATGTGCCGGATCATCCGCTTACCGATCAAGGCAACGATCAGCCCGATACAACCGGCGACGACCAGGCTTTCATCGCCCGAGAGCTCGAGCTGCACATGCCTTAGCCCATGGAACAGGGTCACCAGGCTGACGGTGAAGCCCACGAGGAAGATATAGAGCGGACCCCAAGCCTTGGCGCGCCGCAGGGGATTGGCCGCATTGAGGATGAGCTTGCGGATGCTCAGCATAAGCAGGGCAGCGATGACCGCTGAAAGCAGCGGCGAAACCACCCAGGCGATGCCGATCTCGGCGATGCGCGGCCACTGCACCGCGTGCAGGCCGATGCCCGCCACCGCAAAACCGATGATGCCCCCCATGATGGAGTGGGTGGTGGAAACCGGCCAGCCCCTCTGCGAGGCCAGCGTCAACCAGATGGCCGCGGCCAGGAGCGCCGCCAGCATGCCGTACACCAAAAGCTCGGGCTGCGCCGCGATGGCCGTGGGCTCGATGAGGCCCTTGCGGATGGTGGCGGTGACCTGGCCGCTGGCGAAGAAGGCGCCGGAGAACTCGAACAGCGCGGCGATGACGATGGCTTGCTTGGCGCTGATGGCCCCCGAGCCCACCGAGGTACCCATGGCGTTGGCCACGTCGTTGGCACCGATGCCCCAGGTCATGTAAAGGGCGAAGGCTACGGCGAGAAGGCTAAACAGGGTGCCGTATCCGAGGATGATTTCCATGGTCGGTGGGTAATCCTGCGTTGGGGAATCGAAATGGCGGGACCGGGGTGGCGGGGCGATCCCACCGTCAGGTGCAGGCCCCGTGTCCGCCGCGCGATGAATCAGGTTAGCCCTTTGGCGGTCCGGGGGCAAACGGCGGAGAGGCAAGTCAGGCCGGCGCAGCTCGCGGTGTCAAATTGCCATCAATACGCAAGGATTCCTTCACGAAAAGTTGATTCGGGTCATTTTCCTGCGGTGGGAAGGGGCTAAGATTAGGCGTCCGTCCATGGCCGCATCCAGCGAGGGTCCCGCTCGTGTGCAAGTGCCGCGGGCGGCCCACGAGCGTTCCCCCTTGGGTCTGGTCCCACACCGATACGGCAAGCGAGCTGATCCCATGCAAGAGAGCTTAATCAACCTAGGATTTATGCAGATTTCTCCTCAGGAATTGGAGATCGGCATCCGCATCCTGGTGCAAATCGTACTGCTGACGGCCTCCGCTACCTTCTCGGGCTCCGAAGTGGCCCTGTTCTCCCTCAGCCGCATCGACCTCCAGCGCCTGCGTAACACCCGCGACAAGCACTCCGACACCATCCACGCCCTGCTCGACGAGCCGCGCCGGCTCATCATCTCCATCCTCTGCGGCAACGAGCTGGTCAACATCGCCTCGGCGGCCAACATGGCCACCATCCTGGTGACCCTGTTCGGTGAGGCGGACGCGAGCTGGATCAACATCGTCGTCATGGTCCCCATGCTCCTGGTGTTCGGCGAGGTCACGCCCAAGACCATCGCCATTGCCAATTCCCTGGGCTTTGCCAAGCACATCAGCAGCCGGGTCCTGCCGAAATGGATCTACTTCGTCACCCCCTTGCGGGAGGCGGTGCGGCTGGTGGCGGACCGGGTTACCACCCTGGTGGTCGGCGATGCGGTGGACCGGGTGAACCTCCTGCACTCCGACGAGCTCAAGACCCTCCTCGAGGAGGGCGAGCAGACCGGTGTCATCCAGGCCACCGAACGGGTGCTGATCGATAACCTGCTCGAGGCCTCCAAGACCGATATCTCCAACATCATGACGCCGGGGCCGCGCATCCGCTTTCTCGACGGCAGCCAGCCCATCGCGGAGATCTTCGCGGAATTCCGGCGCTTGCAGCATCCCCGCATCCCGGTCTACATGGGCCATTGGGACAATGTCGTCGGTTTCCTGCATTCCGAGGACATCCTGCGGCAGGTCCGCGGCGGGGTGGATCTCGACAAGGTGGAGTTGGCCAGCCTGCTGCGCCCGGCCCACTTCGTGCCGCCGACCATCAAGGTCGACGAGATGTTCAACTTCTTCCAGACCCACAACACCCGCGCCGCCATTGTGCTGGGTGAGTTCGGCGAGGTGCTCGGCATCGTCACCATCAAGGACGTGCTCACCTTCTTCTTCGGTGAGATCAGCAGCAAGATGAAGGGTATGGAGGACTATGAGCAGGACGAGCAGGGCTTCGTGGTGCCCGGCGACATGCGCCTGCTCGATTTCCACAATCTGACCAACATCCCCATCGAGGACCCGGTGATGACCACCATCGCCGGGGTGGTGCTGCGCATGTTCGGTCGCCTGCCGCGGGTGGGCGACACCGTGGTATTCGAGGGCTGCGAGTTCACCGTGCTGGAGGTCAAGGGGCTGCGCATCAGCCGCCTGCGGGTGAGGCCGGCGGGCTCCAGTGCCGGAGAGAAAGAGGAGTACCGCGACGAGGACGTCCAGCCGGTGGCCGCCGAGCCCAGCACCGAGGGTGCCGGACCGATCGAGCCGCCAACCCCGACCGCCCCGGAGCCGACGCCGGCCCCGGCCGAAACCGCCCACACCCCACGCTGAGGAGCGCCGAGATGGACTTGGTCACCAGCCTGATCGTCATGCTCATTTTCCTGGTCCTGAAGGCCTTCTTCTCGGGCTCCGAGATCGCCATCGTCAACTCCGACAAGCTCAAGCTGCGCCACCGGGCGAAGAAGGGCGACAAGGGGGCGGCCCTGGTGCTCAAGATGTTCCGTGCCCCCGATGTGATCCTCGGCACCACCCTGGTGGGGACCAACGTGGCCACCGTGACCATCACCACCATGGGCACCCTGATCTTCATCAACCTGTTTGGGGAGATCGGCGATCTGATCTCGGTGCTGGTGCTGACACCCTTCCTTCTGATCTTCGGCGAGATCGTGCCGAAGAGCATCTTCCAGCAGAAGGCCAACGCCATCGTCGGCTACATCGTCTATGGCCTGCGGGGTGCCTCCTTCCTGTTCTATCCGGTCATCTTCGTGTTCAGCCGCATCGCCCGCTTCGCCGCCAGGCTGGTGGGTGCGCCGATGAAGAAGAATGTGTTCATCACCCGCGAGGAGCTGAGCCTCTTGATCGACATGTCCGAGGCGCCCTCGGGGGCCGGCAAGATGGATCGCAGCAGCATCCGCCGCATCATCCGCTTCGCCGACACCACCGTGGGCCAGGCCATGATCCCGCTCGCCGACGTGGTGGGGTTCAGTGAGTCCCGCAGCCTCTCCGAGGCGGTGCAGGTGGTGCATCGCGAGGGGTTCAACCGGCTGCCGATCTTCCGCGGCAACCTCACCAACATCAAGGGCGTGCTCACACTGAGCACCTGGGACCTGCTCGATGAGCGAATCGGCGAGAAGTCGATGTCCGACTACATCAACCCGCCGCTGTTTCTCTCCCCCCACCAGACCATCGACCAGACCCTGCCCCTGCTGCAGGCCCGCAAGGATCACCTGGGCATCGTGGTGGACGAGTTCGGCTCCGCGATTGGCATCATCACCATGGAGGATGTGTTCGAAGAGGTGGTGGGCGACATCAACGTGGGCTACGACTTCGACGAGTACAAGACGCCCCGTCAGTTCTTCATCGAGGAGATCGAGGACTCGGTCTTCAACATGAGCGCCCGCACCCCGATCTCGGAGGTCAACGACGTTCTCCACATTAAACTGCCGGTCTACGAGGCGCACACCATCGGTGGCTTGGTGAGCCATCGGCTACGCCGTATCCCGGCGGTCGACGACGCGATCACCGATGAAGGTTTTCGCTTCAAGGTCATCGAGGCCGATGCCAAGGCGGCCATTAAGGTGCGGGCGCACCGGGTCTAAGGTTTTCCGCCGAAGCGAGCATTTTGCGGGCCACCGCCGCGAGTCTTCCCCGCCGCATCATCGGCCACTTCGAGTACCGCCAGCGCCCGAACGCTGTGCTCCGGCTGCGCCACCCAGACAATGGGGGATGTGGGCGCCGCTATTGCGCGGCGATTGGGCCAAAGCCGGGGGGGAATCCCTCGCGAGCGGCCTCACCGGACAGGGCGTTCTGTCCCTGGTCAGATCCGATGGCTCCTCGCGCAGCGTTTCGGGGCAGAGCGAACGACCGAAAACTTTTCGTGCCCAAGTGAGCCTGACCATTTCGTAACTATAATGCTCAGACTGACCCACCTGGGGTCTGACGGAAGGCTCGTCCGCATCCGGAGCCTGCATACAAGAGGGCAGCGACATAAGGAGCCGCCAAGATGATGATCGACACCACTAGCCATATACCCGCCGCCGATCCCAGTGGCAGGAACCGCAAGCTGCAGGACGCCATCGAACGACTCTTGCATCGGGATGCCAAGAAGCCCCTGGAGAAGATCATCAGCCGGACCCATCCGGCGGACCTGGCGAGTGTTCTGGGGGCGATCCCCGAGGAATACGTTCTCACCCTGTTCGACACCATCCCGGACAAGCGGATGGCGGCTAAGGTGCTCACCACGCTGGACTCCAGGGTCAAGGATCATGTGCTGCAGGAATCCGAGGTAATCCGACTGGCGTCTATCCTCGAGCAGCTTCCGCCCGACGAGCTGGTCGATCTCATCAGCAGCCTGAACGATGAGCTCGCCGCCAAGATCAAGGCGGCCCTGAACAAGGACAGCCAGAACGAGGTCGACGACCTGCTGCAGTATGCCCCGGAAACCGCTGGCGGCATCATGACCACGGACTTCTTCGCCCTGACCGACGACACCCTGGTGGGTGAGGCGGTCGAGGCGATCCGCAGCCGCTCCGATGTGGAGATGGTCTACTACCTCTACGTGACCAATCAGCAGGGACGCCTGCTCGGTATCGTTTCCCTCAGGAACCTGCTCCTGGCGCATCCCACCAGGCACCTGAGGGAGGTCATGAATCCCCGGATCATCAGTGTGCGCACCGACACCAGCCAAGAGACGGTGGCCAGTCAGGTGGACAAGTACCGTCTGTTGGCCATCCCGGTGGTGGACGACGAAGGCGTCTTGGTGGGTATGGTGACGGTGGATGATGTCATCGGCGTCCTCGAAGACGAGACCACCCGAGAGATGCTGACCATGGCCGGTACCAGCAGCTCGGAGCTGCTGACCCAGTCGCCCTTCAGCATCTTCAAGTTCCGTGTCCCCTGGCTGCTAGCTGCCTTCCTCGGGGGCGTGGGTGCGGCCGCCGTGCTTGACAAGTACGAGGCCACCCTGTCGACGGTCATCCAGTTGAGCGCCTTCCTGCCCATCGTCATGGGCATGGCGGGTAACGTCGGCACCCAGGCCGCTACCGTGGCGGTGCGTGGCTTGGCCACCGGGTCCCTCCGGCTCTCGCACTTCAAGTCCTTGCTGCTCAAGGAATTAACTGTAGGTTTGCTGTTGGGGACCTTCTACGGACTGTTGCTGGGCACGGTGTCCTTCCTGATGTTCCACGACTTCGCAGACGTTGTGAAGCTAATGACCACCGTGGGCGTATCGATCATGATGAACATCTGCCTGGCGGCGATTATCGCGTCATCCTTACCCATGCTGTTCCAACGTCTGGGGACAGATCCCGCCCTAGCCTCAGGACCCTTCGTGCTGACCTCCATCGACGTGCTGGGGGTCATTAACTACCTCATCGTGGCCACCTACATCTTTGGCTTGTAAAGAGGTTGGGAACTGCAGCGGTTCACCAGGGGAACCGGAGGTCGACCCACCCATTTACCCAATTTGCCTCACTCTTTAGCGAGTCGCCATTCAAGCCGATGCAGCGGCAGTTGCGCCTGGTCGTCGGCTGCGCGGCTCAGGTGCCGCCGCTGTTGCGGGCACTCATCGAGGGCAACGTCGCTAAGCTCGGTGCGCAGAACGACAAGCTCTTCGATCTGGAGAACGGCGCCGATGGGCTCAACATCGCCCCGTGTGACCGCCTACCCAGAAGCCCGCTGATGCCGGTGGTCCGGCGTGATCTCCGGGAGGTGCTGGGCATGCAGGACTCCGTCGCCGACACCGCGCAGGACATCGCGGGGTTATTGGTGGAGCGCAAGATAGAGGTCCCGCCGGGATGGCTGAGCCCGGGATACCTTGGATGCCCTCCGAGCTCACCCTGAGCGGCCCCAGGCGAGGGGCGGCAGGGGGTCCGCAAAGGGTTCCTTGCGAATACCGGCTTGGATCAAGAAAAGGCAAGCAATCGCTGTCGGATGACGGCAAAATTGCGTATCTATAACAACTGTTTTCGTGCCTGTGGGGCTCCACGGGCATCCGCCAGGAAATCCCACTGCAACCGCTTGCCCAGGTTCGGGGACGCGGAGCGCTCGAGGGGCTCCTAGCGGGCCCCGCGGGGTGCCCGCAGTGTCGAAGCCACCGCTGGCAAGCCGTCAGCGTCAGGGTTTTTTCAACGGGTAACGGAGGAGAACATGAAGTCGACCAACCCATTTGCCTCTCTCTTTGGCAAATCGCCATTCAAGCCGATGCAGCAGCACATGCGCCTGGTCGCCGACTGCGTGGCCGAGGTGCCGCCCCTGTTCCAGGCCCTCATCGAGGGCAACGCGGCCAAGCTCGAGGCGCAGAAGAACAAGATCTTCGAGCTGGAGCACGCCGCCGACGGCCTCAAGAACGACCTGCGCGATCACCTTCCCCGGAGCCTGCTGATGCCGGTGGACCGGCGCGATCTCCTGGAGGTGCTCGGCATGCAGGACTCCATCGCCGACACCGCCCAGGACATCGCGGGGTTGTTGGTGGAGCGCAAGATGGAGGTGCCCCCCGGGATGGCCGAGCCGCTGATGAAGCTGGTCAACCGCTGCGTGGACACCTGCGAGCAGGCCCACAAGGTCATCGAGGAGCTCGATGAGCTGGTGGAGATGGGCTTTCGCGGCCGCGAGGCGGCCCAGGTGGAGGAGATGGTGACGGCGCTGAGCAAGATCGAGGACGAGACCGATGTCATGGGCATGGAGCTGAGTCGGAAGTTATTCGCCCAGGAAGACAGCATGAAGCCGGTGTCGGTGATGTTCTGGTACCAGCTCATCCAGTGGATCGGAGACCTCGCCGACTACGCCGAGAAGGTGGGCGATCGGCTGCGTCTGCTCATCGCGCGCTAAGCGGCCCGCTATCCGGCTACCCTGCTTTACAACCCTCACTGAGACTCAGGTATTAGGGGAGATCCATGGAAATCATCACCCAGCACGAAACCATCTTCTACATCCTTGCCATCGCCTTCGGCATGTACATGACCTGGGGCATCGGCGCCAACGACGTAGCCAACGCCATGGGCACCTCGGTGGGTTCCGGGGCCATCACCGCCAAGCAGGCGCTCATCATCGCCGCCATCATGGAGTTCGCCGGCGCCTACCTGGCGGGCGGCGCCGTCGCCTCCACCATCTCCAAGGGCATCATCGACGGCAAGCTGTTCGAGCCCCATCCGGAGCTTCTGCTCTTCGGCATGCTGGGCGCCCTGCTCGCCGCCGGCATCTGGCTGATGCTGGCCACCATGCGCGGCTGGCCGGTCTCCACCACCCATTCCATCATCGGCGCGGTGGTCGGTGTGGGCGTCGCGGCACTGGGAATGGATGCGGTGAAGTGGGACAAGATGACCGAGATCGTGGCGAGCTGGTTCATCTCCCCGGTGCTCGGTGGAATCGGCGGGCTGATCCTCATGCTCAGCATCCGCAAGCTGATCCTCAACACCGATAACCCCGTCGCCCAGGCGCGCAAGTGGGGGCCCTTCTACGCCTTTCTGGTGGGTTGGATCGTCTCGCTGGTCACCATCACCAAGGGCCTCAAGCACGTCAACATCCACCTGAGCGACTTCGAGGGGCAGGTCCTCTCCGTCCTGATCGGTGTCGCCCTCGCCGTTGTGGCAAAGATCATGATGAACCGCATCAAGACCGACGCCAGAGCCGACCGCGACTTCCACTACGCCAGCGTGGAAAAGCTGTTCATCCCACTGATGGTGTTCACCGGCGCGGCCATGGCCTTCGCCCACGGCTCCAACGACGTGGCCAACGGTATCGGCCCCATGGCGGCGGTGATCCAGCTCATCCAGACCAAGGCGGTGACGGCCAAGTCTGCGGTGACCCCCTTCATGCTGCTCCTCGGCGGCATCGGCATCGTGGTGGGCCTGGCCACCTACGGCTACAAGGTGATGGCCACCATCGGCACCAAGATCACCGAGCTGACCCCCACCCGCGGCTACGCCGCCACCTTGGCGGCCTCCGCCGTGACCGTCGCTGCCTCCGGTCTCGGCCTACCGGTGTCCACCACCCACATCGCCGTGGGCGCGGTGATGGGCGTGGGCATCGCCCGGGGCATCGGCGCCATCGACCTGCGCGTGGTGGGCGGCATCATTCTCTCCTGGTTCATCACGGTGCCGGTGGGGGCCATCCTGGCCGCCATCACCTTCTACCTCCTCAGGGCCATCTTCGGCGGCTGAGGACGCGTCCCTTCCCCCGGTCCCCCTCCGGCGAGGGGGGGGTGGCGGTAAGTGCAGCGGGCCGTTTTGTTGCCGGTGTCTCGATTGGGACCGGGTTTTCCCGCGTAGCGCAATCCCGCCCCTGGGGGCACGCGCCCAACGATGAAACCCGCCGGCCGATCCGTTATCTTTAATATAGGGTTATGGCGAGAAGCGGGAGCAAAGACTATGCGTATCCTCGAGGCCGAAGCGCAATTGATCCGGGAATTCACCGACGAGATTGAGGTGGTGGCGGCCAACTCCTATTCCACCTTCACCGTGGTGGCGGGCCGCCACCCTACCCTCGGGCGGGTGGTGATCGTCCGCGACCAGGACGGCAACGGCCTGATCGTCGAGGCCGAGTGATCAGCCCCCCGGCGGGCGCCGCCGTGTTTCCGCGCGGTGTGCCGGGATGATCCGGGATTCGGCGGTTGCGGGTTGCACACCCCCTTCGACCCGACTCAGGGCAGGACGCGCTGCGTCTGCTTTGCGGTGTACCCGGTGCGATACCGCGCTCCCCGGCGAATCGGGAGGAACCGCGATTGTTCGAACGGGTGAGAGTCTGCTCATCCCGACCCGCCTGGTGCCGCAAGGCGGATCGTGGGACCAAGCGGTTGCTGCTGCGGCGTTGCGGATGATCGGCTGATCGCTTCAGCGAAGGCGCCATCACCCAAGCGATGCCTGCGCTACACCCCCTCGCGCGTGGTTGGATCGCCGCCCTAGCCCTGTTTGCCCTGGGTGTGGCCCCCGCCGCCGAGCCGCCCCTGGTGGCCGCAGCCTCCGATTTGCAGTTCGCCCTCGGGGAGATCGCCGAGCGCTTCGCCGCGGAAACCGCTGAGCGCGTGCGCCTGAGCTTCGGCTCGTCGGGCAACCTGGCGCGACAGATCCGTCAGGGCGCGCCGTTTCAGGTGTACTTCTCGGCTGATGAGCAGTATGTGGGGGAGCTGGCACGGGAGGGTTTGACCGAAGACGAGGGGGCGCTCTACGCGCAAGGGCGGCTGGTGCTCCTGGTTCCCGAGGGTTCCCCCCTCGTGGCGGATGCCACCCTTGAGGACCTGCGCGCCGCCTTGAGCGATGGGCGCCTCACCCGCTTTGCCATCGCCAACCCGGAGCATGCCCCCTACGGCCAGCGCGCCGCTGAGGTGCTGCGGCAACGCGGACTCTGGGAGGCCATCGAGCCCCGCCTGGTGCTAGGCGAGAATGCCTCCCAGGCCGCCCAATTCGCCACCTCGGGTTCCACCCAGGGGGGCATCATCGCCTATTCGCTGGCCCGCTCGCCCGCCCTCTCGACGCTCGGTGCCTTTGCCCTGATCCCGGTGGAGTGGCACGCGCCGCTTTACCAGCGCATGGTGCTGCTCAAGGGAGCCGGCCCCATCGCCAGGCAATTCTATGACTACGTGCGCTCCTCGGCGGCGCGGGTCATCCTGGAGCGCTACGGCTTCATTTTGCCCGCGGCCCCGCCCTGAGCCGGGCCGGGGCGGTTGATCGCGGAGGCGGTTTGGACTGGAGTGCCCTTTCTCTCTCGGTGCGGCTTGGCGTGCTCACGGCGCTCGCGATGTTGCCGTTCGGTATCCTGGTCGGTCGCTGGCTGGCCTACCGCCAGCCGCGCGGCAAGGCCCTGATCGAGGCCCTGGTAGCCCTGCCGCTGGTCCTGCCGCCCACGGTGCTGGGCTATTACCTGCTGGTGGCCTTTGGCGCGAGCTCGCCCCTGGGGCAGCTCTGGCAGTCATGGTTCGGCCAGTCCCTGGTGTTCAGCTTCGAGGGCCTGCTGCTCGCCTCGGTCGTCTTCAACCTGCCCTTCGCCGTTCAGCCGATTCAGCGCGGCTTCGAGGCCATCCCCCGCGAGGTGGTGGAGGCGGGGGCCTGCTGCGGCCTCTCGCCCTGGCGGCTGTTGTGGCGGGTGGAGCTGCCCCTCGCCTGGCCCGGCATCCTCACCGCCCTGGTGCTCTGCTTCGCCCATACCCTGGGGGAGTTTGGGGTGGTGCTGATGGTGGGCGGCAGCATCCCAGGGGAGACGCGGACCATTGCCATCGCCATCTACGACCGGGTGCAGGCCTTCGACAACCTGGCGGCCGGTCGCATGTCGGCGCTGTTGCTGATGTTCTCGCTGGTGAGCATTGCGCTCACCTTCGCCCTGTCGCGCCGGCTTGGCCGGAGGCTCGGCTGAGCCCGCCGGGTCTGTCGGTGGAGTTGGCGCAGGCGGGCCCCATCCCGCTCGCGGCCGCGTTTGGCTGCGCGCCCGGAGAGCTGCTGGCTCTCGTGGGCCCCTCGGGGAGCGGCAAGTCCACGATCCTGCGCGCCATCGCCGGGCTCTATCGACCGCGCGGCGGACGGGTCGGCGTGGACAGCGAGATCTGGTTCGACGCGCAGACCGG
>Ga0208980_10001589_pt1 | contig 13800 bp, 8 predicted proteins | sample WetSurMetagenome_3_FD_187993 | JGI IMG/M metagenome (GOLD analysis project Ga0208980, IMG submission 187993) | Wetland microbial communities from Twitchell Island in the Sacramento Delta, sample from surface sediment Aug2011 Site A1 Bulk (version 2) | ecosystem: Environmental > Aquatic > Marine...
CTTCTCATTGAAACACGTGTGATAAAATCCTTAAAGGAATCAAATTCCCCGAGACCTGATAACCCCTGCCCATTAAATAAACCTGCATCAATTTTAAGAGGGTATATTTTCCCCCGGTTGTCCTGCGGTTCAAAAGAGAGCATGGCACCGATATCTCGTTCGGTCTTCATCAGTATCTGTGACATCCGGCCCCGCTCAGGGCTTTCCCGCAGAGAGGAGGAATAGTTCAGTTCATAACCAAATGGTCTGTTAAAAACACCCGCTGTTGCCACAAAATAATGCCATTTATTTTCATAGATACGTCCGAACATGTCACGTATATTTACTCCTTTTTCTGTACCATCAAACTGCAGTGCAAAGTAATATTTATAAAAACCCTGATCTGTCTTGTTCTCATAATCAAGCCGAAAGCGACCTCGTCGTATCATATATCGTTTGTCTGAAGCCTGGGCAAAATCTCCACCGTTATAGCTGCTAATACCTGCTGAACCGGCACGTTGATACTGTACTTGCAGGTATCCGGTGAAAGAAAGGCTTTGATATTTATTTCTCATAATATACAAATCCTTGACGAATGCCGAATCCTGTATCCAAAGTGGTTCAAGCTGTGCATAGACCTGAATAGAAAAAACTATCAGAATAAGAAACATAAAAAGTCTTTTCATAATCTGTTGTTTTATATTATTACATATAAGCAAGATAATTAATCAATCCCCAATAAAAGACTGTTTAACAGCAAAAACAAATAAAGATTTTAGCTTTTATGTTAGATACTTTACAGTTCATACGGATCACTTCAACAGGATGCAGAGCACAAACATCTAGTTTTTGAAGTAGAATGAAGATCTGAGATCAGGACAAGATGTGTCTGGTAATAATGAAGTAACAATTTCGTAATTTTTTCTTAATGGTATATTGTTAATTTTTTAACATTTCTGTGATATCATGCCATTACCTTCACGCCAAAATTTGTTTAGTGCATCGCATTATAATTTTAGCTTTTATCCTAATTAATATTATGGATTCAGGATTTTCTGCAGTCATCAAGGGCAGAGTAATTGATTCCAATACAGGGGAAGTAATGGTTGGTACAACAATATTCATTAAGGAGTTAAAAGCTGGAATTACTACAGGATTAAACGGGTCGTATATTCTTAAAAATATCCCCGGAGGCAGCTATACAATCTCTTGCAGTTTTATTGGCTATGAGACCATTGAAAAGAAAATAACAATAAAAGAGAATGATAATCAGACCATTGATTTTATGCTCCAGGAGAAAACTAAGGAATTAACTGCAATAACAATAACAGCTCAACTTGATAAAAACAGTGACGCCAGTGCGCGTTATTCAGAAAGAATGGCTAATCAGGTAGTTAATGTCGTGAGTGCAAGGACGATTGAGATATCGCCCGATTTGAATGTTGCAAATGTAGTACAGCGGGTTTCAGGAGTTACTATTGAACGGAATGCCACAGGCGACGGACAATATGCTATTTTGCGCGGTATGGACAAACGTTTTAATTACACTTTGGTGAATGGTGTAAAGATTCCAAGTCCGGACAATAAGAACCGGTTTGTTCCACTAGATATTTTCCCCTCAGAACTGCTTGATCGTCTTGAAGTTACTAAGTCACTCACCGCCAATATGGAAGGCGATGGAATTGGTGGAGCAATAAATATGGTTATGAAAGATGCACCACAGAATTTGCAACTGACAGCCAATATTGCAACTGGTTACAACACCCTTTTCTTTAATAACCTATATCAATATTTTGATGTTTCATCAATATACTACAAATCACCAAATGAAAAATATGGTCTCGCCTATCCGGTTCAAATGAAAGATTTTACTGTGAAAAATCTTCATCTCAATTCCGGGAAAGCCACTCCAAATATATCAGGCGGATTTTCATTTGGCGACCGTTTTTTGAAAGAGAGAATGGGTGTTATCCTTGCCGGAAGTTATCAAAATTATTTCAGAGGAAACTCAAGTGATATATACAGTACATCAACAGATCCCGATCAGCAACAGAATATCACTCACCGTTTTTTCTCAAATCAGCAAACGCGCATGGGTCTTCACACAAAATTCGACGTTAAATTGTCAGCAAACAACAAACTGATGTGGTATAATGCTTATATGGATCTACGCAATGACCAGGTCAGAGATGCAATTTCCTTCAGCTCTCAAACCACGCGTCTGAGGTATAACCGTCAGACAATTATGAATTCTACGCTAAAAGGATTGCACAGCTCCAGAAATTCCAAATTGAATCTCGATTGGGCAATATCATACGGTAACGCATTAAATGAAACCCCGGATAACATACAGATTAATGCACTTATAATCAACAACATTACAAGTATCGATCAAAACGATGGAGCGTTCCGGCGCTGGGAACACAATTCAGACAGAGACCTGACGGGATATGCCAATTTTCAGTATGTTTTTAAATTAGGTAATGAAACAGATCTTGATCTTTTTACGGGAGGAATGTACAGAGACAAAGTCCGCGAAAGCTATTTTAATGAATACCATTTCAAGCCTTTTGATGAAACTAAACCAAATCCAAGAGAAATAATTAAAGGGGTAGATTATAATAATTTTGACGAGATTAAATTCTCAGTCAATAGTTATGGAAACTTAAGCGACCCGCTTAATTATGATGCCACGGAAAATATAGGAGCCGTATATCTGATGGAGAGATTATCGATGGCAAAGCTTCAGTTTATTGCCGGAGTGAGAGTCGAGTACACAAACCAGGGATATAACTTAAAATTTACTACTGAAGGAGCTCGGAATGAAGGTAATCAGGAATATGTTGATATTCTTCCGAGTTTTAATTTCAAATATTCTATTCACAAAGATGCCAATCTGCGTTTTTCGTACTCAAAGGCGATAAACCGTCCCAGTTTTTTCGAGATTGTTCCTTACAGCATGATTTATGAGGAATACAAGGAACGGGGTAATCCTGATCTGAAGCACACCAAAGCCGATAATCTAGATCTTCGTTATGAGTTCTTCCCCCATCCTTTGGAACAATTTATGGTATGCTTATTTTATAAAAAAATAAAAAATCCCATCGAATTTGGTATGATAAACGGTTATGGACAGGATGTGTTCTATATGCCTACCAACTTCGGAAATGCAACTAATTACGGTGTTGAGGTTGACTTTATTAAATACTTCAGCTGGCTTGGGATAAAAGCGAATTACACTTTTACAAGCTCTGATATTACCACAACCAAAATGAAGGTGATTGAAAATCCTGATCCAAATGCAGAAACAAATATAATTACCGAATATGTCAATCAAACCCGGCCTCTTTTCGGACAGGCAGCACATGTGGTTAATTTTTCCCTGCTTTTTAAAGATAATGATTATGGCTGGGATGGTCAGTTGGCATTTGCATATACCAGCGACAGGCTTTGTATTGTTTCCCGCTATTTGGACGAAGACAGCTGGCAGGCAGGTTATACTTCGATGGATGCTTCAATCGAAAAGAGATTTAAGACAGGTTTGGCCCTGTTTGCCAAAGCATCAAATCTGCTCAATTCCCCGATGATTCAATACGTAAAACGAAACGAAAGGAATGCTCTGTTTAACGATTATAAAAGATATCACGAAGGAATTGTGGAACGAGAAGAATTATACGGACTAAATATTTTAATAGGAATCAAATTCAAATTTCAATAAACCTTTAAACACACAAAAAAGTTATGAAACGCAGATTAATCTTCTATTCTCTATTGCTTTTAGGAACAACTGTTTTTAATGGTTGTAATAAAGACACATCAATCGAACTGGCTGGAATCACACTGTCAAAGACTTCAACAACTCTGAAACCTGAAGCTTCAGAAACATTGGTGGTTACATTCTTCCCTGATGATGCCACAAACAAGGAAGTGACCTGGTCTTCTTCAAATTCATCTGTTGCTACAGTTGATGATTCCGGGAAAATTATTGCTGTAAGTGTTGGTAACGCAACAATCAGTGTTACTTCTGTGCAGAATAATACGTTAAAGGCAACCTGTGATGTAACTGTGTCCTGGGCTACTCTTAATAACATTTCCGGAAATGTTTCCGGGGTGTGGGAGAAAAACTCAACAATAAATGTGTCAGGACATATCACCGTACCTGCCGGTCAAACGTTAACAGTGGAGGAAGGTGTTCAGGTTGTGTTTGATGATAATGGTGTTGGTGCAAGCCATACAAGAATTGAATTTATGGTTGCCGGAAAACTGTATTGCAAGGGGACAAAAACCAATCCGATTCTGTTTTCTGTTGCAGCAAGCAAGCGTATTGCAGCAAATACGTTCGGTGGCCTGTGGGGTGGCATTGTTGGAACCAAAGATTGTCCTGAAATGTTGTTCGATAATGTCATAATGGAATTTACAGGGGGCGATGTTGTTGCAGATTCCCCCTCAGCTTTAGCCGGCATCTACACTGCTGGTGGCGATATCACTCCTCATATCACAACTAATAATCCGCAGGGAAAATATGTGGTTACGAACTGCATTTTTCGCAATGGTCGGTCAGACGCCCTCTATTTTATGGGTGGCCAGGCAATTATTGCCAACAATGTTTTCATAGCCATTGGACAAACAGGTGGTGAGGCCATTAATATGAAGGCTGGTTGTAAAGTGGATGCTGCTTTCAACCTGATCTTCTCACCGAATACAAACGGTTTAAAACTTTCCTCATCAGGACAGGATGATGCGGCAGGCCGGACACAGGCTCTTATCAGAGCTTTTAATAACACAATTATCAACTCAGGTTGGAGACGGAATGGTGTTAAGGGCGGTTCTATTTATGTTGAAAAGGGAGCTTTGGTAAGTGTATTCAATAATCTTTTAGTAAACTGTAAATTCATGGCAATGACACCAAAATTTGATCAGCCAAACCCATCAAATGGTGCCGACAATAGCTCGATTATTAATTATAACTTTTACGCATCAGGATCACAGCAAAGTACTCTTGCGCAGGATAATCCAAATACTCTTACTTCCTATTTGGGTTACGTATCAAATCAATCGAGCTACTATCATGATGGCCGCAATAGCACTCCTGTTGTTGATTTAAACAGTCTTGTCAGTGCCTCAGCGGGCGACCCTGCCAAAGACCCAAAATTTGTTAACTATGGATTTAATACTATTGATTTGATCAGTTACACATATGATAATAACTGGAATTTCCACGTTCAGGCAGGTTCTCCTGTATTGACTGGGGCTTACACAAGTTTCACAGATGCTTACGCTCCTTATTGGGGAAATACAGGTATAACAGTTAATGGTACTGAATACAAAACCCCTGCTCCTGTTGCACGTTTCGGTGCATTTGGGACAAATTAATCTCCTTTTGGGATGAGGTTGTATCAAAAGTGTTATTTTGGATACTTTTCCCTTTGTGTAACTTTGTGTTGCACTTCGTGATCCTTTGTGTTTCAATGACTTAATTTTAACCACTAAGGGACACAAAGGTTATTACTAAGGTTCACTAAGGACTTTTGATACAGCCTCGTCTTTCTTAATTTTTTCCACCATTATTCACTCTCCGCATTGAATATTATTAACCATAAAAGCAAGCGGTCTATTATTTGTAAAAAATTGAATATTCGTTAATATAATTTTGCATTCTTCAGTTGTCCGTGTAAACAATTTTCGATAAAGAGAGATTTCATCATAAAGAGGTAAATAGTTATTTGCCTGAAAAATCAGAATCAGGCTTTATAAAGAAATAATTTGATATTAGTTGATTTAATCTGGATAAAAATGAAAGTACTAAAATTCATTGTTGCAACCTTTATTTTAATCATAATCATTGTTTCATGCAAAAACAAAAAGATTTCAACAGAATCGCAGGAAAAAATCACCACAGATTCCATCGGTGTAATTACAACTAAAACATTCGGAAAAGCTTTCAATTTCATTATCATTGGTGACTGGGGAAGAAACGGGATTGCTGTCCAGCAGGAAGTTGCTGATCAGATGGCCAGAACAGCCGATAGCATTGATGCAAGATTCATCGCTACCTGTGGGGATAATTTTCAGTTCAATGGAGTTGCCTCACCGCAGGATCCTTTGTGGATGGCAAACTTTGAAAATGTTTATAAGGGAAACTCGCTTCAGGTCGACTGGTACCCTGTTTTTGGTAATCACGATTATAAGGGAAATACCCAGGCAGAGATAGATTATTCAAAAATCAGCCGCAGGTGGAGTATGAAAGACCGTTACTATACAGTTACAAAAAAAATTAATGATTCAATTTCGGCCCGGTTTATTTTTATTGATACTCCTCCTCTTGTCAATGAATATCGGAATAATCCTGACGAATATCCTGATGCAGTTAAACAGAATGCCTACCAGGAAATTAAATGGTTGAAAGATGTACTTGCTGTTTCAAAGGAACAATGGATACTGGTCTTTGGACATCATCCTGTATATTCAGCCAGCAAGAAACATGGCAACACTCCGGAGATGATTGACAGGGTGAAACCATTGCTGGAACAATATCATGTACAATTTTACTTCTGCGGGCATGATCATGATATGCAGCATCTGCGTGAAAAAGGAGGCAAAATCGATTATGTCGTTTCGGGTACAGGAAGTGAAACCCGACCGAGCAGCACTAACGAATTGTCCTTATTCAGCAAATCAGAACCTGGGTTTTCAGTTGTTTCTATGAGGTCAGACAGCCTCAGAATGTGCTTTGTAGATACTAAAGGTAATATTATTTACAGCTTTGGCAGAAGTATGAGATAGGATCTCGTGAGACTTTTAATAATTGGAGTTCAAGCTCCCGGGGTGAATTTCATGAAAAAAGGACTTTTTTTTCGGGAATCGATCCTTTGAAATCATAACTACCTAATAATTAACATATTCTTAATGCTATTGTAACATCACTATAACATAGCAACGTTACTTTTGATCAGCCAAATGATTAAAGAAGTAATATTTTGGGAAAGTACATCTTCTTTTATCTGAAAACCGGAGGTGGACACCTTGCACCGGCAAAAGCTGTGGCAGAAAAGATAAAGGCCAAACGTAACAGGAGTCTCGAAATTCTTTTAGTGGATAGTTTATCAGAAGCAAATTCTGTTGTAAGGAAGATTATCGAAGATGGATATAAAAAGGCTGTCAATCAGGCAATATGGACATTTGAATTTCTTTATGCGTTGCACAAGATAAAAGTCATCTCACAATTTACTGCTTCCCTGGTTTCATATTTCATAAAACCCGGAGTTGAAAAACGAATACTCGAAAACAAGCCGGAGAAAATAGTAGTTTTCCACTGCTTTATTATTAAACCTGTTTATGAAATTATCAGGAAACATAATCTTTTAATACCTGTTATTACAGTTGTAACAGACCCGTTCACAGCTCACCCTATATGGTTCCTGCAAAAAGGACAAAACTATATTGTTTTCAGCGATCTTCTGAGGGAAAAATGCATAAAACAGGGTATAAGCATTAATAATATACAGGTATTCCCTTTTGTTCTGGATCAAAAATTCTCCCGAAAATTAAGTGATTCCAGGACATTGATAATCCGCAGAGATCTGGGATTTAAACCCTTTTCCAGAATCATACTCATAATGGGTGGAGGAGATGGGATGCCACGCGGAAAAAGAATACTGGAAAATATCGTCGCAAAAAATATGGATGCAGAGATTGCCATTGTTTGTGGAAAGAACAGGAAACTCTATGATAACGTGATGATACTTAAAAATAAATTCCAACTCAATAACCTTAAAGTTTATGGATTCATTGACTTTATCCACTCTCTTTTAAATATATCTGATGTGGTTATCACCAAATGTGGTGCTTCCACCTCAATGGAAATACTCTTAATGGGGAAGGTGCCTGTTATAAATAATTACATCTGGGAACAGGAAAAAGGGAATATGGAATTTGTCTGTAAAGGGAAGATGGGTATCCTGGAAAAAAACACCAAACGGATTCCTGATATTCTTTTCAGACTTTTTACGGATAATGAGTTTTATAATTCTCTGCAGAATAATATTAAGAATGCTTCAATTACCAATGGAGTTGGCCAGGTATCAGATTATATATTAAACTTTCAATAATGAAAATTACTTATTATGAACATCCTTGTATTATCTGATCTGCATATAGACACTTGTGACAATTTTGGCATTTTTCAGTGGGAAGAGAATGATTTTATTATGCAGTTAGAACTTATAAGAGACCTCTATTCAATAGATAAGATAATTTTCAATGGTGATACATTTGAGTTACTTAAATATACCTTTGAAAACATCAGAAAAGCTAATCCAAAACTTATTAAATACTTAAGGAACAAGGATTTTGTTTTTATTAAGGGGAATCATGACATAGTAAACAGTTTTGGAGTTGAGTATTATCAAATAATCAATTCTTCGGGCCAGACAATCCATGTCGAACATGGCCATAATGCAGATTGGTTTAACGGAACAAGAATCGGGCGGGCAATTGGCAAGTTTGGTTTATTGGTTTTAAAAAATATGTCGCATTCTAAATCCTTAATGGATGTTTATTTCAAAATAGTTGCTTTCAAGGATCAGGTAAATCATATACCTAAGAGTTACAATACCATAAAGTATCTTACCTATGCGCTTAAACTCCTGAAAGAACATGATGTGGTTATATTGGCGCATACTCATAAGCTCGAGTCGCACCACACTTATTATCTGAATAAGAAGAAGCGTTATCTGAACAGCGGTTCATGCTCCTTGGGTCGCTTTCAGGGAATAATAATGAACACCGACACTCTGAAATATGAATTAGTAAAAGAAACAAAAGACTCAATAAAGAAGGCATACCAGCTGCGCTATGCGATTTAAGAATGTCTCATCAGGATTTTTTATTGATTACCATTTATCCCGTAACCAAAATGTAACAAAATCTTTACAGCAAAAGGATAAAATTATCCCTAAAAGTATCTTAACTTTCTGACTTATAGGATTTTTAAGATTAGTTTATATTCCAGTTAACAGACTCAGGTAATTTTGAAAAGATCATATTAAATGGATAGGAATAATTTGTTGAATGTTTTTGCACCAAAGTATTATTCATTGTTTCCTTATTTTGATAATAGTGCCGGAAATCTTATTATAGCCGCTGAACAATTGAAGTTATTGATGCAAACCGATGATTCTGTAGAGCAGATTGGTATTATTAAAAGAATAAATGAACTTGAAAAGATCGGGGATAATGTAATGTATGATATTTATTCCCTTCTAAACAGATTGTTTATTATACCATTTGACAGGGAGGACATTAATAAACTTGTTAATAAAGTTGATAATGTTTTGGATTCAATAAATGAGATTACAAGGATGATGCATTTCTATAAACTTCAGGAATTATTTCCGGTTTACAGCGAATTAGCAGAGATTATCTGTCTGGCCTCACATGAAATCGGTATTTGTTTTAATCATCTCAGAGATGTCAGCGGCAGTAAGAGACAGATTATGAAGGCATGTGAAAATCTGAATCAACTTGAAAAGAAAGCAGATGAGATTTTTTATTGCGGAGTTCTCAGTCTTTTCACTCCAAACGAAAATATAAGCCACCTTATGAAAAAGAAGGAGATCCTTGAAACACTTAAGAGATGTGTTGGTGAGACTAATTCAGTAGCAGAATCGATCAGAGCGATTTTAATAAAGGCATCATAACAGGCGGATTTTTTTTCTAAATATTGAAGCTGTCTATTTTGGAAGTGAAAAAAGAAATTCAGTTCCTCCTCCGGTCCGGTTCCGTACCAGTATCTCCCCTTTATGCAATAAGACAGCATTTTTAACAATTGAGAGACCCAGGCCGGTTCCCCCACTTTTTCTTGATCGGCCAGAGTCAATACGGTAAAAACGTTCAAATATTCGGTTAATATGTTCCTTAGGTATTCCTACTCCATCATCGGAAAATGAAAAATGATAGAATTTTTTATCCTCATTATAAACCAGAACTCTAATTGTAGTCTTTTCTCCGGCATAGTTAATAGCATTCTCAATGAGGTTTTGAAATATAGAGAGAATGAGTGATTTATTACCTTTAACTAACACATCAGAATCAATATTAATTTCAACCTTCATATCTCTTGCCTCAATTGCCGACTTAAAATTGTTACGTACTTCCCTTATCACTCTTTTTATATTGACCTTTTCAGGCTGAAATGATGATCCGGCCTCTTCTATTTTAGTCAGCATTGAAATATCATTGATGAGTCCGGTCAGCCTGTCAGTCTGGGCAGATGCTTTCTCAAGAAAATACTTCTGTTTTTTTGGTTCAATTTCGTTATCATTCAGCAGAGTTTCAATATAACCTTTTATCGAGGCCACCGGCGTTTTAAGCTCATGAGCAATATTTGAGGTAATTTGTTGCTTCATGAGTTTGTTTTTGCCAATTTTGGTAATATCATTAAGAATTACCTCAAAGCTTCTGTCGTTAAATATTACACACTGTACCCTGAAGAACCTGCCGTCTTTTGTGATCTGATATTCCAGTTTTGGCAGGTCGGATGTATTGATTTCGGCATCTAAGTTTTTACTGATAAATTCATTAACAGCTGAAAACTCAGGTATTTCAAAAAAATTAGATGAAAATATTTTAAGATCTCCCGATATCATGTTTACCTGCTGAATAAAATGATCATTGCTGAAAATTATTTCCCTTTCATGCGAAAAAAAGCCAATTCCTTCATTAAGGGCATTCAGGTGATTAAATAGTTTCTCCTTCTCATTGGCAAGATCATTCTTCGCAGATAAAAGGTTATTATAAATTTCGAGTATCTCTGTACCGATAACGCCAAGTTCATTTTTTGGGAAATCTGAAATAAATGGTTTGTCATTCCTGAGGCTTAGAGCGAAATCTTTCAATCGCGTTACAGATTCGCCGAACTTATTGGTAACAACGAGCAGGACGAAACCAATAACTATAAAACAGAAAAGTATGATAAAAAGAAAATTAAGATTTGCCTTCAGAAAATTGACAATATTGACATCATAGATCAAAGCTGCCCTTATAAAGTAATCTTTATAGAATTTTGAATAATAATAGTATTCCTGGCCTGTGGTACCGGACTGCCTTATAGCCGTACCGAATTCTGAGTTTGACGATTCAACTATTTCGGGCCGTGTCTTATGATTTTCCATACTTTCATAATCACGGACAAAACTGTCATAAAGAACCTTTCCGGAAGTATCGATTATCGAAATACGAAGGTTAGGGTGAGGCAGGAGAAGATTAAGGGAATCTATATTATGGTACTGACCGGATTTATATATCGAGTTTTTATTAATATAATTATCAACTATCCGGGTAATATTGTATAATTCATCGTTGAGTGTTGATATTCTGTATTGTTTTTCCCTGTTATATAGATATGTGATTATAAGCAGTGCAACTATTGAAAAAATTGCGGAATAGAAGAAGAGCAGATTGTTCCTGAATTTATTTTTTGAACGGAACATAATAATTATTCTGGTCAGAATTCAAAAAAGTAACCATACCCCGTCTTGTTCTTAAGATTTTTGCCATAAATCCCGAGCTTGGTCCTTAACCGCGTAATATTCACATCAACTGTTCTTTCGGTTACAATCACATCATGTCCCCAGACTGTTGTAAGGATTTCTTCCCGGGCATACACCTTTCCCTGGTTTTCGAGAAGAAGTTTCATAATTTCAAATTCTTTCTTGGTGAGTTCAACTTTTTCATCATTAAGTATAAGCCTTTTCCTGATGGTGTCCATTTCTATATCCCCATACCTGATAGTTACTGGTGCTTTAAGTTTGTCGGCCCGTGAACGTTTCAGAACTGCTTTTACACGAGCTGTTAATTCGTTAACAGAGAAAGGTTTAGGAATATAATCATCAGCGCCGAGACTGAATCCGGTCAGGATATCATTTTCAGTATCTTTTGCTGTCAGGAATATTATCGGCACATTGATATTCATTTCCTTCCTTAACTTATCTGCCATTTTAAAACCCGACATCTGACCCATCATCACGTCAAGCAAAATAAGATCAAAACTGCTGACAGATCTCTTTATAGCTTCTTCGGCAGAATGGGCAACCTCAGTATAATAGCCTGCATTGCCAAGATTATATTGAAGGATTTCACAAAGATCTTCTTCATCATCGACAATAAGTATTCTCTTATTTTTTGTATCCATGGGGTACTGATAATTGGGTATTTAATGATAATCTTTGAGATACTGTCAGCTGCAAAGGTAAATGCAATAAGTGGATAATCGTATTACAATTTTATTACAAATTTCAGGATGCCTGTAATATAAATGTAATTAAACCTTCAACGCTTCGTAACTACCCTTTCGGACCATTTAACTGATCTTTGCACCGGAGATATTTTTGAAAATCATCAATTAAAAAACTTATGAAAAAATTTAACGGATCAAACATTATTTTAATACTGTTTTTCTTTATTATATCAGGGCATTTAGTCGCACAAACAGGATCAATTGAGGGTACTGTAAATGATAAGGCAAATTCAGAAACCCTTATCGGAACAGCAGTTCAGATTGATGGCACTTCAATCGGGACATTAACGGATATAAATGGTCATTTTATTCTGCAAAATCTCAAGCCCGGTTCTTACAATCTTAAAGTCACCTATGTCTCATACACGACCAGAGTAATAGAAAATGTAAAAGTCCAGCCCGGCCAGACAACAACAATAAAGATTGAGATGGAAAGTAATCAGATTTCACTTGGAGACGTAAACATCTCAGCTGTCAGGAGAACGAATACTGAAATTTCCATGATTTCAGATATTAAGATGAATTCATTCGTGTCAGTCGGAATTTCCGGACAGCAGATTTCCAGGACTCTCGACAAGGATGCCTCGGAGGTTGTAAAGAGGATTCCGGGGATAACAATCCAGGATGACAGGTTTATTATAATAAGAGGTTTAGCGGAACGGTATAACAATGTCTGGCTTAATAACTCAGTAACTCCGAGTACAGAGGCCGATGTGAGGGCATTTTCATTTGATATTATTCCAAGTTCGATGATCGATAATATAATGATTATCAAATCACCGGCCGCAGAATTGCCTGCAGACTTCTCAGGAGGTTTTGTCAAAATTGCAACCAAAAATATGCCTGACAAAAACAGCATTGTATTTTCTTATGGAACAGCATATAGTGAGGGAACAACCTTTAAAAAATTTAACAGCAATGATGGCAGCTGGACTGATTTCCTTGGGTTTGATAATGGGGCAAGAGCTCTTCCGGCAGACATGCCTGCCCATCTTAATGAATATGAGTCAGCAACCAACCCCGCTGTTAGGAACTTAATCACCGATTTGGGAAGATCAATGAACAATACATGGACACCAAATCAGAAAGTTGCTTTTCTGGAACAAAAATTTATGCTGGGTATAAACAAGAAGTTTAAAATAGGGAAACATCAGGTTGGAAATACTGCAGCACTGACTTACAGCTGGAGCGATAATGCAGATGTACTGAAAATTAATGATTACACAATCTATGATTATATCAATGACAAACCTTCTTACCTGAATCAATTCGAGGATGAACGATATACAAACTCTGCCAGAGTAGGCATAATGTACAACTTGTCGGTTCTCCTTAAGAATAATGATAAAATTGAATTCAGAAACCTTTTCAACCAGTCAGGCTTTAAGAGAAATACGGTAAGGTATGGTAGAGAATGGTACAACGACGGTCGCTATATTGATGCCGAAGAGATGAGATATCTCAGCCGGTCGATATATACTGGACAGCTTGCCGGGGATCATTCCCTTAATAAGTCAGGCACAACC
>Ga0208980_10001590_pt1 | contig 13799 bp, 10 predicted proteins | sample WetSurMetagenome_3_FD_187993 | JGI IMG/M metagenome (GOLD analysis project Ga0208980, IMG submission 187993) | Wetland microbial communities from Twitchell Island in the Sacramento Delta, sample from surface sediment Aug2011 Site A1 Bulk (version 2) | ecosystem: Environmental > Aquatic > Marine...
TCTATGGCGGTGCCGGTTTTATCATCGAGGCCATCGGCTACACCGGTTTCTTTTATATCGTGGGCGGATTCACCTTGCTGATCGGCCTGATCTTTGCGCCGCAATTGAAGGAAACCCCGGCAACCGATAAACCTACAGGGACTTATTGGGGACAGATCACGGATACCTTTCAGATGAAGAATCTGCTGGCACAGCGCGACCTGTTCCTGTTGCTCATCTCGCTGACCCTGTTCATGCTGGCCATCAATACCTTCTTCTCCTACCTGATGATCTATCTGCAGCATTACATTAAGTTAAGCATCGGGCAGTCTTCCCTTCTGGTGGCTGCTTCCATCGGTATTGGTGGCATCGGTCTGGCGATACCCCTGGGCATGCTGGTCGATCGATGGGGTCGCCGACAGGTAGCCATCCTGTCTGTGCTGCTGGAGAGTGCCGGGTTGATCCTGTTCTCGCTCTCGAAAAGCATGTTGACCTTGGTTCTGAGCGGCATTGTCTGGCTGGGTGCCTTTACCGGCTGGGTGATCGCCACCGGCGCCTGGACCAAGGATCTCTACCCGGAGGAAAAACGAGGCCAGTTTGCCGGTTACTTTGTATTATTCAATGTGGCTTTCACCATGATTCCCGGTTCGTTACTTGGCGGCTGGTTATCGACCGCTTACGGCATCCCCACCATTTTGGATGGCAAAGCCGGCACAATCCCAACCCCGCTCATCTTCCAGGTGGCAGCCGGCCTCGTGCTGCTGACCTTGATCCCCTTGCTCATCATTCGAAAGAACCAGCGCAACGATCAGATGCTTAAGAAAGGCAAGTAAACCCAAGCCCATGACCAACGTGCCCGATTTCCTCCTCCGCAAGCTCTTTGTCAAAGACAGCCTTAAACGAAGTTCGGACGGCTTCGAGTTCCAGCTCAACAACACGATGACAGCCGTCTCGGTGACAAGTTTAAGCATCAGGGCGGATAATCTTGCCATCCCGAAACCGCAACTTTTACTAAAACTCCCTGACAAGCCGGAAATCACGGCCGCCTTCGTTTCAGAGAGGCAACCCATTAAACTGCCACTCAATACCCCCCTGACCATACGGGCGATCACAAGCGGGGATCTCCCGCGCCAATTATCGATCGAAGCTCAGTCAAATGAAGTTGGCTGCCTGAAGTTTACGATCGACACCCGGCCGAAAAAACCATTCTCATGGGTTTCATTTTTCAGCTCGCCGGCCAGGGCAGTCCGACAGATCTCCCTGGCACGCCAGGTTGTGCGGGATCCGCATCACCCCATCTTCCATTTCACTCCACCCGCCAACTGGATGAACGACCCCAACGGATTGATCCAATGGCGCAAAGAAACCCACCTCTATTTCCAATATAATCCCTCCGGCCCGCTGTGGGGCAACATCCACTGGGGACATGCCGTTACGCGTGACCTGGTGCATTGGAAGCGTCTTCCGGTCGCGATGGCACCGCATCCGGGGAAACCTGACGCGGATGGCTGCTGGTCAGGTACAGCCACCATGACCCCCGATGGGCTGATGTTTTTTTATACGGCGGTCTTTCCGGAAAGGATTTGCCTGGCTCTTCCGGATCCCGATTTGCGCAGGTTGTTTCCCTCACCCCTGAATCCTTTGATCGGCACGCCCCCGCCCGGGCTGGATGTCGAAGGATTCCGCGATCCATGTGTGTGGCGGGAGGGAATGAACTGGTACATGACGGTTGGCAGCGGCATCAAGGGTCAGGGTGGAGCGGTATTTCTGTATCGCTCCGCTGACCTGGTGCACTGGGAGTACCGTTATCCCTTGCTGGTTGGGGATCAGGAAAAGAAGGAACCCTTCCCAACCGGTACCATGTGGGAATGCCCGCAATTGATCAAGGTAGGTGAAAAGGATCTCTTGATCATCTCAGCCAGGATCGCACCGGGCGTGCAATATACAATCGGTTATCTCGGCCATTATAAAGACCAGCAATTCACCCCTGAAAAACTCATCCGGTTGGACCATGGCGGGAGGGCATATTATGCCCCGCTGACCTTTGAGGATGATCAAGATCGGCGAATCATGTTTGGCTGGCTGCCGGAGGAACGGGAGGATGCCGCCCTCGAAAAAGCCGGCTGGGCGGGGGCTCTCTCGCTACCGCGCATCCTGAGCCTTTCGCCCGAAGGCGAGCTATTACTGGAACCCGCCCCCGAGTTGGAAAAGTTGAAGCAGCAGCAACTCTTCACCTTTAACGGGTCACTTACGAAGGAACCGCTTTTATTATCCGGCGATAAGCCTATACGCAATGCCAGCTTCAAGCTCAAATCGAAAATGGAAAAGAGTGGAACAGTGGAATTCTGCCTGGCAACCTCCCCGGATGCCCGGGAACGGACACTGTTCACAATCGACTTCAGGCAAAAGTTGTTACGGGTGGATACAACGAAATCCAGCCTGGATCCGCTGGCAAAAGGCGCGCTTAAGGAATGCCCGCTGCCCAGCGGAGTTGATCTGGAATTGGATGTTTACCTGGATGGCTCGATCCTGGAGATGTTTATCAACCAACGCGTGACACTCACGACCCGCCTTTACCCCACCCGGATGGATGATCTGCATTTATATGGATATGCCAGCCCGCCCGGGTTGCATATGGACAATTTCAAGATCTGGGAAATGGGCTCCTGTATATAACCGGAAATCGCTCGATGATACCAGTTTGACAAACCTGAGAATTGGCCATAATCCCCCTTTCCTTAGGGGATTCGAAGATCGAGCCAGCCATGCACAAAGAGTACCCAGGGAGGTATGGCGTCCAGACAGGACCGTATTTAGGGGCATTTTGTCCATGGAATCCAAGAAGAACCCGCCTGCTATCCTGTGGACATCCCGGGTGTCTGTTCTTCAAAGCTTCATTGGGCACTGGCATCTCCAGCACCCTGACCCCCGAGGGAGTCATCGGGGAACGCACACGAGTTACGCGCGCCATACACCTTAACCGCATTGGCAGGGTGTCTCCCGGAGCAGATCCCCATGGATCGCTGCACCCGGGGGAAAGGCGACACATGATCGCCAGATCGAATTCCAGACCCACCTGCCCATCAAACATCTCATGAAGCAAATGGATTTTGATATAACCAACGAATACCCTTTACCAGGTTTTCTCGTTTTGGATATCCATCTTACTCTCAAGGTTCAACACACGGCGCACCCTGTCAATTCGTTCCGCGAGATTTAGAAGCGAGCTGAGATAATACCAGGATACTTTCTCATCTCTCAGTGAATACTGAGGTAAAGGGGTGTTCAGAAAGCAAAAGAAATTGCTCCAATATAACGACTGTTCGCTTCTATGTCTCGTTTTGGGCTTCATGCGTCGATATTCTCTGAATGCTTTTGAAAATCTGGACTCCGAAGATGATTCAGTGAGATCATTTTTCAGTAAAATACGATAACAATAAAAATTGACAATTGAGGTATCAGATGATAGACTGAAAGTGCTTTCATTCCTGCCTGGTATTATTATGGAAAAGAAGTATAAGAATCCCACGATTTATGATGTTGCCAAACATGCCGGAGTAAGCATTACCACCGTTTCGCGCATTCTGAACGATTCTGACAAGGTCAATTCCGAAACATTAAAACGGGTGCTGGTTTCCATTGATGCATTAGGCTTTGTGCCGAAAGCGGAAGCGCGAGCCCGGGCAATGCAGAAGAACGGTCGCATCGGTGTGATCACTCCCTTCTTCACCGCACCGTCTTTCATCCAACGTCTGCGCGGTATTGCAGGCGTCCTATCACCTAAGAATTATGAGCTGGTGATTTACACCGTCGATTCAACCGACCACCTGCAGCGCTTTCTTTCAACCCTGCCGCTGACCGGCAACCTGGATGGTTTAATCATTTTATCCCTGCAAATCGGTGATAAAGAGGCGCAGCGGTTAATCGACCATGATTTGCCGACCGTGCTGATTGAATACCCACATCCCAACCTGAACTGCGTGGAGATCGACGATATTCAAGGCGGGTATATGGCGGCCACTTATTTACTCAGGAAGGGTCACAGCAGGATCGCTTTCCTGGGCGATACCGATTTGCCAGAGTATGCCATCCACCCGGTAAGCCTGCGCCTGACTGGCTTTCGTCAGGCACTGAAAGAGTCTGGGATTGATCTACCCGATGTCCTTGTCCGTCTTGCCCCTTATACCCAGGAACAGACGCGCCAGGTTGCCCGGGACCTGCTCAGCTTGCCCGAACCGCCTACAGCCATCTTCGCTGCAACCGATTTCCAGGCGCTCGGTGTACTCAAGGCTGCCCGCCAAATGAATGTGGATGTTCCGGAACAACTGGCAATCATCGGTTTCGACGACCTTGACATGGCTGAGTATGCAGACTTGACAACCATCAGCCAGCACCTGGACGAATCAGGCAGGCTGGCGGTGGAAATAATCGTTGCACAATTGGAATCATCCTCGCGGTTGCCAAGACATGTCAAAATCCCTCTTTCTTTAATCGTACGAAAAACTGCATAAAAAATTTGGTTATTGACTTTTCGTTGAATTCATTGTAAACTGAAATGAAAGTGCTTTCATGGTATTTCTTCCATCAAGAGGCTATTACCAACTTAAAAGAGGAGGTGTGTTATAAGTGAAAATAAAGCCAATTCTATTTTCGCAGTTTCAGATCCTTTACTTAATATTCAAAGGAGAATGAGAAATGAATAAGAAAGTTGCGTTATATTGGCTAATAAGCCTGCTGATTCTTGCGTCCATGCTGCTTTCTGCCTGTGGTGGAACGCCGGCAACAACGGTTGCTCCTGTCGCCCCCGTCACAGAAGCTCCCGCCACAGAGGCTCCCCAAGAAGCCGCGCTCCCGAACTGTGGGACGGATCCTATTTTGATGAATGTCGTCTTCGAGACCGGCTGGGACATGCCCACACAGCTGACCGAAGAGTTCACGAAGCAGTTCCCGAATGTCACCTGGAACATCAGCATGGAACAGTTCGCGAATCTCATCACAACGACGCCGATGCTTCTCTCGAGTGACAACCCGCCCGACCTGATCCGGTTGCCAACGATGGTCTCTTTTGCACAGGACGGCCTCCTGAAAAGTTTAGACGAATATGCACAGGCGTTTGGCTGGAATGATTGGCCGGTACCACAGCTCAACCAGAACCGGTTGGATGAAAACTGGGTCCGCGGTTCCGGCACGCTATATGCCATGGGTCTTAACTACAGTATGACCGGTGTCTTTTATAACAAGAAATTGGCAGCCCAGATCGGTATGACCGAGCCACCCAAGACGGTTGCCGAGTTTGAAGCTTTGCTCGCTGCAGCAAAAGCCGCTGGGCTTCAACCGATCATGGAGTGGGGCAGTGCCAAAAGCGGCATGGGTCTTGCATTCCCGCTCCAGAACCTGATGGCCGCCTATGGTCCGGTCGAACCGATCAACGACTGGATCTTCCAGAAAGTCGGTGCGACGATCGATACACCGTCAAACCTCATCGCCGCACAGCATCTTCAGGACTGGATCGAGAAGGGCTACTTCCCACCCGATATCAATGCCATCGAGTACACCGATGCCGCCAACCGTTTCGGTAATGGTGAGGGTGTCTTCACCTTCAACGGCGACTGGCAGAACGGCGGCTATGACGCAGCCATGTCCGGCAATGTCGGATTCTTCCTGTTCCCGCCCGCGGAAGCTGGGGGAGGGTATGCTGCCATGTCCGCTCCGCTGACCTATGGGATCGCAGCCAAAGCCAAGCACGCAGATTGCGCTGCATTCTTCTTCAACTGGGCTGCCACGAACGAAACGGCCCGGCAGATCAATGTCGACGGAATGGGGTCGAATCCTGGCGGACCCGTTGGTGCCTCAGTACCAACAGTTGCTGCCGGTTCAGTCACAATCGATACGCTGGCCGCAGGACCTCTCTTAAGCGGAGCGATGGACTTCATCGCCAATGCGACGAGCTCCATCTTCGCCCAAGGCTGGACACCCGAGCTCCAGAAGATGGTTGGCGGTCAGCAAGACGCTGCCGGATTGCTCAAAGCCGTCCAGGCCGAATATCTGCGGGAACTGTCTCAGTAATGGTTAAGGCCACGTGATGATGCCTGCGCATTCCAAATCAAAGGTGACATCACAGTGACGTCAGACAACCACCCCGTGGCTCCAGCGCTCTCCCGGTGGAATATCCGCCGGGAGAGCATTGTTGGTTGGCTGTTTATCCTGCCAGCGCTGCTCATGTACGCGTTCTTCGTGCTCGTGCCTTTCCTGTTCACCATCTTATATTCGTTCTTTCGCTGGAATGGTGTCGGACCGATGACCTGGGTGGGGGTGAAGAACTATATATCTGTCCTCCAGGTACCCAACCTGGTAGGCACGATCTTCAACGCATTCTGGCTGGTCGTGTGGTTCAGCTTCATCCCGGTGGGACTCGGGCTCATTGTTGCGAGTGTGATATACCGCGTGGCGACCGGTCGGTTCGGAGCAGTCGCCCGGACTGTTCTGTTCCTGCCCCAAGTCATCGCGCTCGTCGCGGCAGGCATCATCTGGGGTTGGCTGCTGGCCTTGCCGGGCTTGATCAACCAGATGCTCAGCGCCATCGGGCTCGACGCGCTCACTCGTGCCTGGCTCGGTGACTTCAACTGGGCTCTCCCGTCCGTCGGCATGGTCGGAATCTGGGTCCTGCTGGGTTTCTGCATCGTCCTGCTTCAGACGGGTATGGGCAAAATCGACCCTTCCTTTTATGAGTCTGCAAGGCTCGACGGTGCGAGTTGGTTTCAAGAGTTCCTCGCGATCACCGTCCCGCTTCTCCGACACGAGATTGGTGTCTGCCTGACCGTCACGGTGATCGCCGCGCTTGCCGCGTTTGATATCATCTGGGTCACGACTGCTGGCGGGCCCGGCAACGCAACGTCGGTTCCCGGGATCCAGATCTATATCCTTGCATTCACACAGCGATCTATAGGCCTGGCGTCTGCTCTGGCAGTCATGCTCATGGCCTTGGTGGTCATCGTCATCCTACCGATCCAGTGGCTGACCCGGGAGAGTGCGCAATGAAGGTTGCTCAAAGTGAGCTCTGGATAGGACGGGCACTTCTCCTGACACTGATGGCATTCACGATCCTGCCCTTCATCAGCATCTTCATGACCGCGCTGCATCCGTCGGGGACAGTACCCAGCGGTCTCGATTGGCCTCCTGACCCGCAGTGGATCAACTTCGTGACGGCGTTCAAAATGGCGGAAATGCCCAAGCTCCTCGCGTCGAGCATATTCATTGTACTTTCTGTCGTGCCTGCAACCCTTGTCATCTCGACGATGGCCGGATTTGCCATCGGCTTACTGCGAATCCCCGGTTCGCGGGTGCTCCTTTTCCTGTTTGTGTTCGGGCTGACGCTTCCGTTCCAGGGGATCATCATCCCTATCTACTTCCTTGAACGGGCGATAGGTATCTACAATACCCGGTTTGCGATCGCACTTCCGCTAATTGCCTTGTACATGCCCTTTGCCGTTTTTTGGATGCGCGCCCACTTTGTCAACATGCCGAGCGAGCTCTCGGAAGCGGCTCGCGTCGACGGCGCGACCTCCTGGGACCTATTCTGGCAGATTCAAGTCCCGCTTGCACGGGCGCCAATCGCTTCACTCGGAATCCTCACATCCATATGGACGTGGAACCAGTTTCTCCTTTGCTTGGTGCTCGTTGAAAACCCGACGCAGCGAACGATGGCCGGTGGGCTGGGAGCCTTTCAAGGCCACTACGCGAACAATGTCCCCCTGTTGTGCGCCGGCACAATCCTAATCCTGGTCCCCACCCTCATCGTCTTCATCCTGTTCCAGCGCCAGATCATTACGGCGTTGCTCCAGGGCGCTTTCAAAGGATGAGCAGTGAGGCGCCAAGTGCCATTACATCTTTAACTGTGCTGGTCATATCATTTACCTTAAAGAATCATGTTTATTAGAGGAACAGTAACTAGGTCCGTTTAAGGATACGATTGAAAATATGGCTATTTTTGGCAAGAAGACTTTTTTTATTTTGCTTACAATGGCTCACCCTGTATAAACGAGGTATTTATGAAAGGTGATATTGTCATCGTGCAAGCACATCACCAAAAGGTTGCACGTGTCATTGTTCCAATGATTATTAACAAAATTCGAGAAAAGAAACGGATGTATACGTTAACCGTTGGGGGTGAATCCGGTAGTGGTAAATCTGAAATCAGTTTGGCGATAGCCAATGAACTTAATCAGAATGGTATCAAGGCAATCATCTTAGGGCAGGATGATTATTTTTTCCTGCCACCCAAATTAAACAACCATAAAAGACGTGAAAACCCAGACTGGCTGGGACCTGACATCGAAGTCAACCTTGATTTACTTGAAAATAATCTGATTGAAGCCATTCAAGGCAAATCCGAAATTATCAAACCTTTGATTGATTACAACAAAAACACAATTGAAACGCAGGTCGTTAATCTTAAAGGCATCAAGGTAATCATAGCCGAAGGCACGTACACCACATTGTTAAAAAATATCGATCTAAAAATATTCATCATAAGAGACTGGCATTTAACCTTGGAAGACCGGAAAAAAAGAAGCAGAGGCAACGAAGTACACGATCCATTTACTGAGGGAATCCTGGCTGTCGAACACAAGATCATTGCCGGTCACAAGCATTTGGCCGATATCATCGTCAACAACGATTACGAGATCATCAATGCCGTTACGGAAATACCGGAATGAAGATCAAGAACCAGATTCAACTGATTACATATCCCGATTCCCTGGGGGGAAATCTGCCTCAATTGAAAGATGTTCTGAATAAATACTTCCCCGGTCTATTTACCGGAGGAATCCACATTCTGCCGCCGTTCCCTTCTTCAGGTGACCGGGGGTTTGCGCCATTGACCTATTCTGAAATCGAATCGAAATTCGGCACCTGGGCCGATATCAGGGAGATTGGCCGGAAATCCCCCGTGATGTTGGACCTCATGGTTAATCACATTTCCGCGCAATCTACCTACTTCCAGGATTTCCTTGAACTGGGCAGAGTATCAAAATATGCCGACCTGTTCATCACCCCGGAAAAAATCTGGCCGGATGGTAAGCCGGTTCAAGCCGATATTGACAGGATTTTTCTGCGGCGGGCTGCACCGTTCTCAGAGTATTCCATCCGCCAGACGGGAGAAGTGCAAAGGGTTTGGACCACTTTTGGCAAGACCACCCCCTCCGAGCAGATCGATCTTGATGTCCAAGCACCCATCATGCGTCAGTTGTTTACAGACTTTCTGACTCACTTTGCCGAAAACAACGTGAAGATGGTGCGGTTGGATGCGGTTGGCTATATCATCAAGAAGCCGGGCACTTCCTGCTTCTTTGTGGAACCCGAGATCTATGAATTTCTGGAATGGATATCGCATGTGGCGCACGGGATGGGAATCGAATTGCTTCCGGAAATTCATGCGGAATATGAAATCCAATTTAAATTAGCACGAAAAGGTTATTGGATTTACGATTATATACTGCCCTATACGATTCTTGAAGCATTGATTAATAAGACATTCAAGAGACTAAAAGAGTATTTAATAGTTCGACCTCATAATCAATTTACCATGCTTGATTGTCATGACGGTGTACCGTTAAAGCCGGATATAAACGGTTTATACCGGCATGAAGATGCTCATAAAGTAATCGATACTTGCCTAAAAAGAGGTGCAAATCTTAGTTACATTATCTCGCCCACGCATCAAGATGCAAATGGGTTAAATGTGCATCAAATTCGCTGCTCATATTATTCAATGTTGGATTGTAATGATACAGCCTATTTGGCCGCCAGGGCGATCCAATTCTTCACACCCGGCATTCCTCAGGTGTACTATGTCGGGCTGCTGGCGGGTGAAAATGATACCAAAGCGGTCAATATAACCGGGGAAGGTCGTGAGGTCAACCGTCATAACTATTCACTCGAGGAAATCGACCGGGAAACGAAAAAGGATGTCGTCAAGAGATTGATCGAACTGATCAAATTTCGAAACACCTACCCGGCATTTAATGGCAAGTTCACAGTGGGTATTTGTGATGACAAAGAATTAAACCTGTCATGGGACGATGGTTTATCTTCGACAATGCTGAGTGTCACCCTGAGTCCCCTTTCCGCGAGGGTTTCTTATATAGAACCCGGTAAAAATGATACAAAAACCATCCATTTGTAAGCCCCATTGAAGTAAAATCAAATACTCAGATAAAAAAACCCGGAATAACTATTAGCGATAAATGGAATGAATGTGGAGATAACCCATGCCTTTGATGTTTGATCTACCTTTTGAGCAGCTGGCTGATTACAACGGGATGAATCCCAGGCCGGATGATTTCGATCGCTTCTGGGACTCCGCTTTGGACGAAATGAGAGCGGTGAAGCCCGAAGTCGAAATGATTCCTGCCGATTTCAAGACTTCCTTCTGCGAGTGCGAAGACCTATCCTTCACCGGCGTGGGCGGTGCCCGTATCCATTCGAAACTCTTGATACCGATGGCTGCCCAATCCCCCCGCCCGGCGATCCTGATGTTCCATGGCTATTCCATGGATGCCGGCGATTGGTTCGACAAACTGGGTTACGTCGCCCAGGGATTCACGGTGGCGGCCATGGACTGCCGCGGGCAGGGAGGCAGCTCCGAGGATCCGGGCGGTGTGTCGGGCAACACGCTGCACGGTCATATCATCCGGGGCCTCCAGGATGCTCTAACCGGTTCACCGGAAAGACTGTTGTTCCGGCAGATCTTCCTGGACACGGCCCAACTGGCAGGCATCCTCATGGACATGCCTGAGGTGGATGCCAATCGCGTGGGGGTGGTGGGGGGCAGCCAGGGAGGAGCACTAACGATCGCCTGTGCTGCACTGGAACCGCGCATCCGCAGAGCCGCGCCGATTTATCCCTTTTTAAGTGACTATAAACGGGTCTGGTCGATGGACCAGGCCAGGGACGCCTATAAGGAACTGCAGGAATACTTCCGTCACTTTGACCCACGGCACCAAAAAGAGGATGCCATCTTCGAAAAACTGGGTTATATCGACATCCAGCACCTGGCGAGTCGTGTAAAGGCGGATGTCTTGTGGGGAATTGGATTGATGGATACGATCTGCCCGCCCTCCTCGCAATTCGCAGCTTACAATAAAATCAAGTCTCAAAAATCAATGGAAATATATCCGGATTACGGTCACGAAGTATTACCAGGTTTCGTTGATAAGAGCTTTGAATTCATGATGAAATTGTAATTTGAAAAATAAGGTGAAGTTATCTAATTTATTAATGATCAATGAGTTTAACAATTTCGATCACTAAATATCAATTTCAATCAGTCTTGATGCGATACAAACCTGATCCGGGATACCCATCTACTTAAACAGCCTTCTGACATCTTCCCTTGTGAAGGAATCGAAGACAGACCAAGGTTAAATATTAACGTGCCTCCGGAGAGGCTCGACTTGACTGGTCACGCTGGTCCCCTTCGGGGTACCAGCCAAGGGCTACGGAACGCTCCAAACTAAAAACCTCGAGTTAATATAAAGTGCCCGCCTGGCTGGATGTCGAAGGTTTCCGCGATCCATGTGTGTGGCGGGAGGGAATGAACTGGTCCATGACGGTTGGCAGAGATATCATATTTGGCTGGCTGCTGGAGGAATGAGAGGATGCCGCTCAAACAAAGGCGCGCTTAAGGAATGCCCGCTACCCTGCGGAGTTGATCTGGAAATGGATGTTTACCTGGATGGTTCGATCCTGGAGATGTTTATCAACCAACGCGTGACGCTCACGGCCCGCCTTTACCCCACCCGGATGGATGATCTGCATTTTTATGGGTATGCCAGCCCGCCCGGGTTGCATATGGAGAATTTCAAGATCCGGGAAATCAGATCCTGTTATTAATTCACGGTGCCACACTGCTCGCGCTGTTTCCTCCGGGGATTTCAGTGTAGGAAAAGTGCGTTTCTTCAGATCAATTAAAACGCCTTCTGTTCGGTACGGGAGATGATCTCATCCTGGAGCGCTTCACTCAGGTCACAGAAATAATCGGAATATCCCGCCACACGCACGATCAGATCGCGATGTTGGTCAGGGTGTTCCCTGGCCTCCCGCAAGGTGGCAGCGTCCACCACATTGAATTGGATGTGATGGCCATCCATCTTGAAATAACCGCGCACCAGCTGCACCAGGTTTTTCAACCCGCTATCGTCCTTCATCAGTTCGGGGGTCAACTTCTGGTTCAACAGGGTTCCCCCCGTGCGAACGTGATCCATTTTGGCAGCCGAGCACAGGGCAGCGGTTGGTCCGTGGCGGTCAGCGCCCTGCACCGGTGAAATGCCTTCGCTGAGGGGTGAAAATGCGCGACGCCCGTCGGGTGTGGCACCCGTGACCGAGCCAAAGTAGATATGCACGGTGGTCGGCAGCATGTTGATGTGATAAGTACCGTTCTTGGTGTTCGGACGGCCATCCACCGCGTTGAAATACGCATTGAAGATGCGCACCATGATCTGATCGGCGGCGTCATCATCATTGCCATACTTCGGTGTGCGGTTGATGAGCGTTTGATGCATTTTTTCAAAACCATTGAAATCAGCCTTTAGCACCTCGATCAATTCAACCAGGGAGAGGCTCTTATTCATGAAAACATGCTGGTTAATGGCAACCAGGGCATCCGTGATGGTGCCAATGCCCACGCCCTGGATATAGGAGGTGTTGTAGCGCGCACCGCCATCGTGATAATCCTTCCCGCGTGCGATGCAATCGTTCGTCAGCAATGAGAGGAAGGGCGCGGGCATGAAGGTGGCATACAGGCGCTCGATCACATTGTTGCCGCGGACCTTCACATCGATGAAATAACGCAATTGTTTTTCAAAAGCGGTAAATAATTCATCAAAAGATGTGAAACCTGCCGGTTCCCCGCTTGAGATGCCGATCTTATGCCCGGTGCGCGGATCAATGCCATCCTGCAAGGTGATCTCAAGCACCTTGGGCAGGTTGAAATAGCCGGTCAGGTTGTAATTTTCCTTGCCGAAGGCGCCCACTTCAACACAGCCGCTGGAGCCACCCTGGCGGGCATCCACCAGGTCCTTGCCCTGGCGCATGAGTTCTTCCACGATCAGGTCGGAATTAAAAATGGAGGGTTGACCGAAACCGGTTCGGATGATTCGTGCAGCCCTCGTAATAAAACGGTCGGGGTTCTTCCGGCTGACCTGGATGGAGGAGCTGGGTTGCAGCAGGCGCATGTCTTCGATCACATCCAGCAGCAAGAAGGTCAGATCTGAAACGGCATCTGATCCGTCCGGCAGGACGCCCCCCAGGTTGATCTGGGCGAAATCCGTATACGTGCCGCTCTCAGCGGCGGTCACTCCCACCTTGGGTGGCGCGGGCTGGTTGTTGAACTTGATCCAGAAGCACTGCAGCAATTCCTCGGCAGCGTCACGGGTCAGCGTACCGGCGGAGATCTCATGCCGATAAAAAGGCAAGAGGTGTTGATCGAGATGGCCGGGGCAGAATGAATCCCAGGTATTCAATTCGATGGTCACACCCAGGTGCACGAACCAGTAATACTGCAGCGCCTCCCGGAAGTTGCGCGGGGCATGCGCGGGAATCCACCGGCAGACTTCGGCAATCTGCTCCAGTTCAGCTTTACGGATCGGGTCAGCTTCTTCGGCGGCCATGTTTTCAGCCAGTTCAGCGTATCGCCCGGCAAAGCGCATTAGGGCCTGTGCACTGATCTGCATGGCTTTCAATTCTTCCTGGCGGCTATAGGCCTGCGGATCGCCCAAAAAGTCAAGGCCGGCCAGGGTCGCCTGGATGTCAGCCATGAA
>Ga0208980_10001591_pt1 | contig 13795 bp, 15 predicted proteins | sample WetSurMetagenome_3_FD_187993 | JGI IMG/M metagenome (GOLD analysis project Ga0208980, IMG submission 187993) | Wetland microbial communities from Twitchell Island in the Sacramento Delta, sample from surface sediment Aug2011 Site A1 Bulk (version 2) | ecosystem: Environmental > Aquatic > Marine...
CGCCGGGGCTTGCCGCCGGTACGCCACCCACCGTCTTCGGATCGCCGGTCTTTGCCGGCTCCGACAGCGCGGCGGACGCGGGCGTCGTCGACGCCGCGAGCGGCTTCAGCGCCGCCTCGGCCTGCTGCCGCGCGTCGCGCAGCGACTTCCCGGTGTCCTCGATGAGGTCGTGAAGCGGATTGTTGAGCTGCTGCTCGCGGATGATCCGCTTGAGCTCCTCGGCCTTGAGCTCCTGCTCGATGTCGGCCTTCACCGTACTGAGGAAGCGCCGGCCGCGGCCGATCCACAGCCCGGCGGTACGTGCGAGCGAGGGCAGGCGCTCGGGCCCGAACACGAGCAGCGCCACCAGGCCAACGAGCAACAGCTCGGAGAAGCCGACCTCGAACACGCGGCTACCGGCGAGGAATGGCGGATGTCAGGGCAGGGTCAGACCTTCTCCCTTTCCTTGTCCTTCTCGCGGGTGGCCTCGCCCTCGATCACCTTGTGCTCGACCGCGCCCTCGCCCTGCTGGGCCTCTTCCTTTTCCTTCTCGCCCTCGCCCATCGCCTTGCGGAAGCCCTTCACCGCGTTGCCGAGGTCGGCACCGATGCTGGTGAGCCTCTTGGTGCCGAACAGCAGCACGACGATCAGCAGGATGATGAGCAGCTGCCAGATACTGATTCCACTAATTCCCATCGATTCCTCCGAAACGGATACCCGGGAGTCCGGGCGCGGCCCGGCAACGGGGGCCGGATCATAACCTAACGGCGGCGTGCCCGCAGGGGGCGGTCAGGCGTCGCGTGCCGCCTTCTCGGCCAGGCCCGACAGCCCGAAACGGCGCCGCAGCTCGGCCAGAACGGCGTCCGGCCCCAGGCCCTGGTGGGCGAGCAGGACCAGGGTGTGGAACCACAGGTCGGCGGTCTCGTAGACGACCTTTGCGGGGTCGCCGTCCTTGGCGGCGAGGACGGTCTCCGTCGCCTCTTCGCCGATCTTCTTCAGGATGGCGTCGAGCCCCTTGGCGTAAAGCCGCGCGACGTAGGACGACTCCGGGTCGGCGGCCTTGCGGGCCTCCAGCACCGCGGCGAGCTGCTGCAGGGTGTCGGGCGCGGGCGCGTCGCTCACAGCCGCACCTCGACACCGCGCTCGGCCATGAACCGCTTGGCCTCGCCGATCGTGTACTCGGCGAAGTGGAAGATGCTGGCCGCGAGCACCGCGTCGGCGCCGCCGAGCTGCACGCCGTCCACCAGGTGCTGCAGCTCCCCGACGCCGCCGGAGGCGATCACGGGGACCGGCACCGCCTCGACGATCGCCCGCGTCAGGCCGAGGTCGAAGCCGATCCGCGTCCCGTCGCGATCCATGCTGGTCAGCAGGATCTCGCCTGCGCCGAAGTCGGCCATGCGCCGCGCCCACTCGACCGCGTCGAGGCCCGTCGGCTTGCGGCCGCCGTGCGTATAGATCTCCCAGCGCTGCGGCTCGCCCTCGGCGCTCACGCGCTTGGCGTCGATGGCGACCACGATGCACTGCGAGCCGAAGCTGTCGGTAGCCTCCTTCACGAATTCGGGGTTGAACACCGCGGCCGTGTTGATCGACACCTTGTCGGCACCGGCATTCAGCAGCCGGCGGATGTCCTCGGCGCGCCGGATCCCGCCGCCGACCGTCAGCGGTATGAAGACTTCTGAGGCGACCCGCTCGACCACGTGGACCATCGTGTCGCGCGCATCCGAGGAGGCCGTGATGTCGAGGAAGCAGATCTCATCGGCGCCCTCCTCGTTGTAGCGCCGCGCCACCTCGACCGGGTCGCCGGCGTCGCGGATGTCGACGAAGCGCACGCCCTTGACCACGCGGCCGGCGTCGACGTCGAGGCAGGGAATGATGCGCTTGGCGAGCATGCAGATCCCCTCCGGCTCAGCCGCCGCACAGCTCGTCGAGCAGGCGCTGGCCCGCGGCGAAGTCGAGCGTGCCCTCGTAGATCGCGCGCCCGGTGATGGCACCGACGATGTTGGGCTCGCCCGCCGCGCAGAGCGCACGGATATCGTCGAGGTTGGTGATGCCGCCCGATGCGATCACCGGGATGTTGATCGCGGCCGCCAGGCGCCGGGTCGCCTCGACGTTGACGCCGGTGAGCATGCCGTCGCGGCTGATGTCCGTGTAGACGATCGCCTCCACGCCATCGCGCTCGAAGTGCTGCGCCATGTCGACGACGTCGTGGCGCGAGAGCTTGGACCAGCCGTCCACGGCCACCCTGCCGTCGCGCGCGTCGAGGCCGACGATCACGTGCCCGGGAAACTCCAGGCAGAGCTCGGCGACGAAGTGCGGCTCGCGGACCGCCTTGGTGCCGATGATGCACCAGCGCACGCCGGCCGCGAGGTAGGCCTCCATCGTCTCCTCGGAGCGGATGCCACCGCCGACCTGGATCGGCAGGTCGGGAAAGGCCTCGGCGATGCGTGCCACGGCGCCGGCATTGACCGGCCTGCCTTCGAAGGCCCCGTTCAGATCGACGATGTGCAGACGCCGCGCGCCCGCGGCGACCCAGCGCGCCGCCGCCTCGAGCGGGTCGTCGGCGAACACCGTGTCGTCCTCCATGCGCCCCTGGCGCAGGCGGACGCACTTGCCGTCCTTCAGATCGATCGCGGGAATCAGCTGCACGGAAACCAATCCTCAAATGTTCCGGGACAATCGCGTCGGGTTATGCCCTTCGGCCCAAGCCGACCTACAGATCTCCATCCATTCGCAGGTCGGGTCAGGCGCCTCGGCGCGGTAATCCGACGCATCGACCGACTAGGGCTGCCAACGGCAGAAGTTCTCCAGCAGCCGCAGGCCCGCCTGCGCACTCTTCTCCGGGTGGAACTGCACGGCGAAGACATTGGCGCGGGCGATCGCGCTCGCATAGTCGAGCCCGTAGTCGGTGGTGGCCGCGATCAGCGAGCGATCGACCGGATCAGCGTAGTAGCTGTGCACGAAGTAGAAGCGGCTGCCCGGCTCGATCCCCGCCCACAGCGGGTGCCCGCCGGTCGGGCGCACGCGGTTCCAGCCCATCTGCGGGATCTTGAGGAGAATACCGTCCGGGCCGCGCGCGGTGCCCGGGAAGCGCCGCACCTCGCCCGAGTAAAGGCCGAGCAGCGTGGTGCCGCCGTTCTCCTCGCTGTGCTCGAGCAGCACCTGCATGCCCATGCAGATGCCCAGGAACGGTTTGGTCGCCGCGGCCTCGCGTATCGCCTGGTTCAGGTGGTGCTCGCCGATCGCGCGCATGCAGTCGCGCGCGGCGCCCTGCCCTGGAAACACCACCCGCTCGGCGGCACGGATCGCCGCGGGGTCGTCGGTGACCAGCACCTCGGCGTCGCCCGCCACGTGCTCCACCGCCTTCGCCACGGAGCGCAGGTTTCCCATGCCATAGTCGACGACGACGATGCGCCTTGCCATGACGTGCCTGCCGACGCGCTCAGAGCACGCCCTTGGTGGACGGCACCGCGCCGGCCAGCCGCGGGTCCGGCTCCAGCGCCATGCGCAGTGCGCGGCCGAAGGCCTTGAAGCAGGTCTCGGCCACGTGGTGGGCGTTGTCGCCCCGCAGCGTGTCGACGTGCAGCGTCACCGCGGCGTGGTTCACGAAGGCCTGGAAGAACTCGCGGAACAGGTCGACGTCGAAGCTGCCGATCAGCGCGCGCGGGAACGCGACCTGGTAGGTCAGGCCGGGCCGGCCCGATAGGTCGACGACGACGCGCGACAGCGCCTCGTCCAGGGGTACGTAGGCGTGCCCGTAGCGACGGATGCCGGTCTTGTCGCCGACCGCCCTCGCGAAGGCCTGGCCAAGCGCGATGCCGACGTCCTCCACCGTGTGGTGGGCGTCGATCTGCAGGTCGCCGTCGGCGACGATGTCGACGTCGATCAACCCGTGACGCGCGACCTGATCGAGCATGTGCTCGAAGAACGGGATGCCGGTCTGCAGTCGTGCCTTGCCGCTGCCGTCGAGATCGACGGCCACGCGGATGCGCGTCTCCAGGGTGTTGCGCTCGATCTGGGCCTGACGGGCCATGGCGTGCGAACCGGTTGCCGGAAAAGGACTTACGCCCGGATTCTACGCGAAAGGCTCGCGCCGCGAACAGGCACAGGCACGGCGGGCCCGCCCTCAGCCCGTCAGCCAGAAAGTGACGGGGCCGTCGTTCACGAGCGCCACCTGCATGTCGGCGCCGAAGCGGCCGGTCGCGACCGGCGCGTGGACGGCGCGCGCCCGCTCGACGAGGTGATCGAACAGCCGCCGGCCCTCCTCCGGCGGGGCCGCGGAGGAGAAGCTTGGCCGCATGCCCTTGCGCGTGTCGGCCGCCAGCGTGAACTGCGATACGAGCAGCAGACCGCCGCCGATGTTTGGGAGGCTGAGGTTCATGCGGCCTTCGGCGTCGGGAAAGACCCGATAGCCCAGGACCCGCTCGAGCAGCCGCTCGGCGCGGGCCGTGGTGTCCCCCGGCTCGACCGCGACGAAGGCCAGCAGGCCGCGGCCGACGGCACCGACCACCTCGCCGGCGACCACGACCCGTGCCTCGGTGACGCGCTGGATCAGCGCGATCATGCCAACGCGCGGGCGAAGCGGTCGGTCGCTTCCACGAGCGCGGAGCGGATGCCGGGCTCGCTCGCCGCGTGGCCCGCGTCGGGCACGATCACGAGCTCGCTGCCCGGCAATGCGCGATGCAGGGCCCAGGCGTTCTCCAACGGACAGATCACGTCATACCGCCCGTGCACGATCACCGTGGGAATCCCCGCGAGCCGTGCGGCATCCTCGAGCAGCTGGCCGGGCCGCAGGAAGGCCTGGTGCACGAAGTAGTGGCACTCGATGCGCGCCAGCGAGAGCGCGACGTGCGGGTCACCGAAGTGGTTGACCACGGAGGGGTTCGGCAGCAGCGTGGCCGTGCGGCCCTCCCAGGTCGACCAGGCCTTCGCCGCGGCCATGCGCGCGATGTCGTCGGTGCCGGTGAGGAGGCGGTGATAGGCGCCGAGCATGTCGTGTCGATCGCCGGGCGCGACCGGCGCGACGAAGTCGGCCCAGTAGTCCGGGAAGATGCGGCTCGCACCTTCCTGGTAGAACCAGCGGATCTCGTCGTCACGGCACAGGAAGATGCCGCGCAGCACCAGTGCGCTGACGCGCTCGGGGTGCGTCTGGGCGTAGGCGAGCGCGAGCGTCGAGCCCCAGGAGCCGCCGAAAACCAGCCAGCGCTCGATGCCCAGGAGCTCGCGGATGCGCTCGACGTCGGCGACCAGATGCCAGGTGGTGTTGTCGCCCAGGTCCGCGTGCGGGATGGACCGGCCTGCACCGCGTTGATCGAACAGCACGACGCGGTAGCGGGTCGGGTCGAAGAAGCGACGGTGGTACGGCTCGCAACCCGCCCCCGGTCCGCCGTGCAGGAACAGCGCCGGGATGCCCTTGGCGGTGCCGCACTCCTCGACGTAGAGGGCGTGGCGGTCGTCGACGGCGAGCCGGTGCACCGCGTAAGGCAGGATGTCGGGGTAGAGCTCGGGCATGGGGGCAGTCTAACGGGATTCGCTGCAGCGGTGCGTGGGGCTGAGCGCCGAGCGTGCTTCGCCGAGTGGCATCGAGCCACAGGGCGCCGTTGGCACCGATGGACGGGCAAGGGCGCACTGACGGCGATCAGGGCCGCGACGCTGCGTGCCAGCGGGCCGGCGCCGGGTAGTCGTGAGCAGCGCACAGGGATGTGCGCGGTAGCGAGTGGATCTTGGATGATCCATCGAGCGGCGAACGACTACCGGCGCGAGGCCCGCGCGAAGCTGATAGCCGACGCAATCGCGGCAGGTTCGATGACGGCACGCCACTACCAGCTACGGCCCGCTCGGACACGCCGTAAATACGTCCCTGTAGGCTCGTAAGCGGCATCCGTGCCGCTTACGGTCCTCGCGACCCGTAGCCGGTAGTAGCGCCCCAGCGATCGCCACGACGTCAGCCGCGCGCAGGGCACCCAGTTAGTCGCCCACTGAGTCCCGCGCGGCGCGCTTGCGCTCCTGTTCCTTGAGGTGGCGCTTGCGCAGGCGGATCGCCGTCGGCGTGACCTCGACCAGCTCGTCCTCCTCGATGAACTCGAGGGCCTGCTCCAGCGACAGGCGCAGCGCCGGGGTGAGCAGGATGTTGTCGTCCTTGCCGGCCGCGCGGATGTTCGTGAGCTGCTTGCCCTTGAGCGGGTTCACGGTGAGATCGTTGTCGCGCGCGTGGATGCCGACCACCTGCCCCTCGTACACCTCGTCGCCGGGGCCGACGAACAGCCGGCCGCGCTCCTGCAGGTTGAACAGGGCGTAGCCCAGCGCCTTGCCCTGGCCGTTCGAGATCATCGCCCCGTTCTTGCGCGGCGCGATGCCGCCGGCCTGTGCGGGCCCGTAGTGGTCGAACACGTGATAGAGCAGACCCGAGCCGGAGGTCTGCGTCAGGAATTCGGTCTGGAAGCCGATCAGACCGCGCGACGGGATCATGTAGTCGAGGCGCACCCGGCCCTTGCCGTCCGGCACCATGTCGCGCAGCTCGCCGCGCCGCTTGCCCAGCGCCTCCATCACCGAGCCCTGGTGCGCCTCCTCGACGTCGGCCGTGAGCTGCTCGTAGGGCTCGCAGATTTCCCCGTGGATCTCGCGGAAGATCACCTCGGGGCGCGACACCGCGAGCTCGTATCCCTCGCGGCGCATGTTCTCGAGCAGGATCGAGAGGTGCAGCTCGCCGCGTCCGGACACCTTGAACTTGTCCGGGTCGTTCCCCTCCTCCACCCGCAGCGCGACGTTGTGGATCAGCTCGCGCTCGAGCCGCTCCTTGAGCTGACGCGACGTGAGGTACTTGCCCTCGCGACCGGCGAACGGCGAGGTGTTCACCTGAAAGGTCATGCTGACCGTCGGCTCGTCGACGGTGAGGTGCGGGAGCGCCTCGGGGTGGTCCGGGTCGCACAGGGTGTCCGACACGTTCGGGGCCTCGATGCCCGTCACGGCGACGATGTCCCCGGCCGCCGCGCTCTCCACCTCGACCCGCAGCAGGCCGAGGAAGCCGAAGATCTGGCCGATCCGCCCGCGGTGCTGTTCGCCGTCGCTCTTGAGGACCAGCACGTTCATGTTCCGGCGCACCGTCCCCCGCGCGATCCGCCCGATCGCGATCGCGCCCAGGTAGCTCGAGTAGTCGAGGGTCGAGACCTGCATCTGGAACGGCCCGTCCAGGTTCACCGGCGGCGGCGGGCAGTGGTCCACGATGGTCTCGAACAGGGGGGTCATGTCCCCGCTCCGCACGTCCGGCGTAAGGCCGGCGTAGCCGTGCAGGGCCGAGCAGTAGACGATGGGAAAGTCGAGCTGCTCCTCGGTCGCGCCAAGACGGTCGAACAGGTCGAAGGTCTGGTCGACCACCCAGTCCGGCCGTGCGCCCTCCCGGTCGATCTTGTTGATGACCACGATGGGGCGGAGCCCGTGCTTGAAGGCCTTCTGGGTGACGAACCGGGTCTGCGGCATCGGCCCGTCGACCGCGTCCACCAGAAGCAGCACCGAGTCGACCATCGACAGGACGCGCTCCACCTCGCCCCCGAAGTCGGCGTGGCCGGGGGTGTCGACGATGTTGATGCGGTAGTCACCCCAGCGGATGGCGGTGTTCTTGGCGAGGATGGTGATCCCGCGCTCCCGCTCGAGATCGTTCGAGTCCATGACCCGCTCGACCGCGCCGAACCTGTCCCCGAGGGTGCCCGACTGCTTGAGCAGCTCGTCGACCAGCGTGGTCTTGCCGTGGTCGACGTGCGCGATGATGGCGATGTTGCGAAGGGCCTGGAGCACGGTGCCGCCTGTTAGGAAGTGTGAGCTTTGTGAAATGGTTAGGGCGACAACCTCAGTCTCTTTGTCGCTTCTCCGGGCCTGCGGCCTGGGCCGGGTCCAAGGCTGATTATCTTTTATTTCAGAAGCTTAAGAGAAGCTGTTTCTGGCCGCTCTGGAAACTGACCGCATCCCGCCGCCGTCCGGCAGGCGCGCGGTTACTGACAGAATCTGTGGATAACTCTGTTATCAACCTGGGCGGATCGGCTGCCGGGCCGCGCCCGCGCTGGCGTTGCCACGTCGGGCCAGAAACTCGCCAAAACCCGTCGATCGTCGGTTAATCAATGACATCGGGCGGGGTCTTGACGAGGCCCGCACAAGCAAAACGCCGCCCGAGGGCGGCGTTCGGCGTCGGCCGCTGGCCGCTTACTTGCTGCTGGTCGCCGGTGCGGCCGGCGCAGCCTGCGGGTAAGCATAGGGCACGCCCCAGTGCGGGTAGCCGCCCCAGCCGCCATAGTAGGGGTAACCGTAGGGGCCGCCCCAGTACGGGTAGTCGTAGCCGTAGCCCCGGCCCCAGCCGCGACCCCAGCCGCTACCACGCCCACCGAAGTGGAAGCCGAAGTCCATGTCGCCCCAGCCGTCACCCCAGAGATCGTCGCCCCAGCCATTGCCCCAGCCGGGACCCCAGCCCCACCACGCCTGTGCCGTGACGGGAAGCGCCGCAGCGCCCGCGAGCAGAGCAGCGCCGATCAGATTACGAGCCTTCATCGTTCATCCCTCCAAACTTTAAGAGAGTTCAGCACCAACTGTTCTCGAATCGACTGCCTGCCCGGGAGCCGCCAACCTCTCGACCATCGGGCGGAGCTCTTTTGGCAGTCGCTAATATTCTAAATACATGTCGCCGCTCACGCAATCCCGCGGTGCGCCGCTTGCCGCCGGCGACCGTCAGGGGTCAGGATACCGTCACACTGCGCGGGCCCATCGGCCCGCGCCCGCCCGATTCTCCCCTGTCTGCGAGCCCCGCCGGATGCAACCCTCGGAACTGGAACCCCTCCGCCAGCACATCGGAACGCGCGTCATCGGCCAGCGCAGGCTCGTCGACAGCATGCTCATCTGCCTGCTCAGCGACGGCCACCTGCTGGTCGAGGGCCTCCCGGGCCTGGCCAAGACCAGCGCCGTCCAGGCCCTGTCGGAAGGGCTGGAGGGAGACTTCCACCGGATCCAATTCACCCCCGACCTGCTGCCTTCCGACCTGGTCGGCACCGACATCTACCGCCACGAGCGGGGCGACTTCGAGTTCCGGCCGGGCCCGCTGTTCCACAACGTACTGCTGGCCGACGAGGTCAACCGCGCCCCCGCCAAGGTGCAGTCGGCCCTCCTCGAGGCGATGGCCGAGCGCCAGGTCACCGTGGGGCAGACCACCTACCCCCTGCCGCGGCTGTTCATGGTCCTGGCCACGCAGAACCCGATCGAGCAGGAAGGCACCTATCACCTGCCCGAGGCGCAGCTCGACCGGTTCCTGATGTACGTGCGCGTCGAGTACCCGAGCCACGCCGAGGAGCTGCAGATCCTCGATCTCGACCACCAGCGCCAGAAGGCACCGCTGCCTCCGCCGCGCTCCCTGCTGTCGCAAGACACGCTGTTCGCGCTGCGCGACGCGGCTGCCGCCACCTTCCTGGACCAGAAGCTCAACCGCTACATCGTCGACCTGGTGCAGGCCAGCCGACAGCCCGGCAGCTACGATCCCGACCTCGCCCGCTGGTGCCGCTTCGGCGCCTCGCCGCGCGCCTCGATCGCACTCGCGCGCTGCGCCCGCGCCCGCGCGTGGCTCGACGGCGAGCGTTTCGTCACCCCGCAGCACATCCGTCAGGTCGCGCCCGAAATCCTGCGCCACCGCATCCTGCTGAGCTTCGAGGCGGAGGCGGAGGGCGTAAGCACGGACGACTTCGTCCGTCGCCTGCTGGAGCTGGTGGCCATCCCCTGAGGAGGACCGGCATGGCACTGCGGCCGGCCCTCGACGACCTGCTGGAGCTGCGTCACCAGGCGCGCGCCCTGCCGATCGCCTCGCAGCACCTGGTGAACTCGACGTTCGCCGGCGTCTACGCCTCGGTCTTCCGCGGCCAGGGTCTCGATTTCGAGGAGGTCCGCGAGTACCGCGAGGGCGACGACATCCGCAACATGGACTGGAAGGTCACCGCCCGCACCAACGAGCCGCACCTGAAGCTGTATCGCGAGGAGCGAGAGCGCAGCGTGCTCCTGTGCGTCGACCAGGGGCCGCGCATGCAGTTCGGGACCCGCGGCGCGTTCAAGGCGATCCAAGCCGCACGGGCCGCCGCGCTGATCGGCTGGGCGGCCAACCGACTCAACGACCGCGTCGGCGGCATCCTCTACGGCGGGCAGACGCAGCACTTCCGGCCCACGAAGGACCGCCGCGCCCTCTGGAAGCTGCTGAAGGCGATGACCGACGAGGCCACGATCCCGCCGGAGGATCCGAACGCGCTCCCGGCCGCGCTGCGGCGTGCGGACCGCGGAACGCCGACGGGCAGTCTCGTGTTCGTGGTCGGCGACTTCAACGTCGACCCGCTCGCGATCGAGCGTGCGCTCGGGCAGCTGACGCAGCGGCACAGGGTGGTCCTGGTGCCGATAGACGACCCCGCAGAGCTCGCCCTGCCCGCGATCGGCCGCGTGCTGTTCCGCGGCCCTGGCGGCGACCTGCGCGAGGTGGACACGGACGATGCGGCAGGCCGCGAGGCCTACGCCAAGGGGTGGCGGGCACGCCGCGCCGCCCTCCAGGCGATGTGCATCCGCCTGGGCGTCACCGTGGCAGCCGTGCGCACCGATCGCGACGTGCACGAGGCCCTCGCCAAGGCGCTGCGCCGCCGGCTTCCCGGCCCGACCTGACCCGCGGCCCGACTGCTGCAGCCGCCGATGTATCCCGGTCTCACCGACTCGATCCGTGACATCCACAGCCTCGACCCGGTCGGGCTTTGGCCACTCGCGGCCGGCTGGTGGCTGTCCCTCGCCGGCGCACTCGTCGCGGGCTGGCTGCTGTTCCTCGCCCTGCGATTCGTGTGGCGCTACCCCTTCTTCACCTGGCACCACAGCACCCGCCGGCAGCTCCTGCGCCTTCGTCAGCGCAGCGCTGCGGAGCCGGTCGGCATCGTCGCGGCGGAGCTCTCCGAGCTGCTGCGCCGGATCGCCATCGCGCGCTGCGGGCGGGAGGCCTGCGCCGGCCTCGCCGGCACCGCGTGGCTCGACTGGCTCAGCGCGAACGACCCGGCCGGCTTCGGCTGGGGCAAGGCCGGTAGGCTGCTCCTCGCCCTGCCCTATGCGCCGCCCGGCACCGCCGGCGATGCGGACACGCTGCGCGCGCTGATCGACGCGGCCGTTCCCTGGGCGCGGCGCGAGTCCCGCCTGCCGGGGTGGCTGCGCGGCCTGTGGCCAAGGACGGCCCGTGTTTGACTTCGCCTGGCCCTGGCTCGCCCTGCTCCTGCCGCTGCCGGTGCTGGTGTGGCGGCTGTCGCGGCCGGCGGCCGCCACCGAGCCGCGCGAGCGGCGGATCACCCTGCTGCACCCGGCGCTGCGGGAGCTCGACGCCGCCTTCGCCACGCGCCGTCCGGGCGGCCTGCGCCGCGCGGGGCTGCGGCCCTGGCTGCTCGCGCTCGCCTGGGTCGCGCTCGTGCTCGCCCTGATGCGGCCACAGTGGCTCGAGCAGCACACCGAGACGCGCACGCTCGGTTACGACCTGATGCTGGCCGTCGATGCCTCGCATTCGATGGAGGCGCTCGATTTCACCAGCGAAGGCCAGCAGGTCACCCGCATGTCCGTGGTCAAGGGGGTGATGGGCCGGTTCATCGGCCAGCGGACGAGCGATCGAATCGGGCTGATCGCCTTTGGCCAACAGGCGGTGACCGTCTCGCCTCTGACCTCCGACACATCGATGGTGCGAAGCCTTCTCGATGGACTGGAGGCAAACATCGTCGATCTGACCCAAGACGGCGGAACCGTGGTTGGTGATGCCCTTGGCGTCGGGGTGAAGAAGCTCCGGCAGCGCCCCGAAGGCTCTCGCGTCCTGGTCCTGATAACGGATGGCGACGACACCGGCAGCACGGTACCCCCCGTGCAGGCGGCACAGTTCGCGAAGCAGGAGGGCATCCGAGTCTTCGCGATTGGCGTAGGGAGCAAGCAGCGCGAGATCCCTATTCGCGAGCGGGGCAGAGTCATCACTCGCACGGACCTGAATTTCGAAGAGGAGACACTGCGGCAGATTGCCCGCATCACCGACGGCGCCTATTTCCGCGCCACCGACACCCAGGCCCTGGAGCAGATCTCGGCGCGCATCAACGAGCTCGCGAAGAGCGAGGCAGAGACCCGCACCGTCCTGGTTCCGCACCCGCTGTACCGCTGGCCGCTCGCGCTCGCGCTGCTGGCCCTGCTCGGCCTCGGGCTCCTTCCCGGCGCGATGCAGCTGCCCTGGGGGTCCCGTGCCTGAAGGCCTGCACCTCGCCGCGCCCGCCTGGCTGCTGGCCCTCCTGCTCGTGCCGCTGATTGCGTTCTGGCAGCACCGGGTGCGACGCCGCGTGCCCGCCGCGCAGCGCGAGCGCGAGTACGCCGATGCCGAGCTGCTGCCGCACCTGAGTGGCGAGGCCACCACCCGCCGCGTCGGGTTCTGGGCGAGCCTCGTCGCCTGGGCGGTGCCCTGGGTGCTGGTGGTCTTCGCCCTCGCCGGCCCACGCTGGGACTACGCACAGGTGCAGGTGTTCGCGCCGGGTGCGAACCTCGTCGTGCTGCTCGACATCTCGCGCTCGATGGAGACGGCCGACACGACGCCGTCGCGACTCGCCCGCGCCCGCCAGGAGATCGAGGACCTGCTGAACCGCGCGAACGGCGTGCGGGTCGGGCTGGTCGCCTTCGCCACGGTCTCGGACGTCGTGACGCCGGTGACCGACGACACGGACTCGGTACGCCGCGCGCTGCCGGCACTCGGTCCCGATCTGGTCAGACTGCAGGGCAGCCGCCCGTCGCACGCCATGGCGCGCGCGCGCCAGCTGCTCGCGACCCAGCCGGCGGATGGCACCCGCAACGCCCTGCTAGTGTCCGACGGCGACTTCCAGGACCTCGAGCTCGACGCCGAGATCACCCAGCTGCGCGACCAGGGCATCCGCCTGCACGTCCTCGGCGTCGGCACGCCGGAGGGCGGCCCGGTGCCCGGCCCGCGCGGCGGCGCGCTTTCCGACCGCACCGGCGCACCGGTGGTGTCGCGCCTGAACGCCGCCCTCCTTCAGACACTCGCCACGCAGACGGGCGGCGTGTACGAGACCGCCAGTTATCGGGACGACGACGTCCGTGCGATCCTGCGCGCGACGCTCGCCGGTGCCCAGGCCCGCAAGCTCGGTGACGAGCGTACCCGGGTCTGGCACGAGCCCTTCTGGTGGCTGATCGGCCCCGCCGCCCTGTGGCTGCTGCTGGAGTTCCGGCGCCGGGCGCCTCTGCAGCGCGTCGCGGGGGCCAAATGAGACGGGCTGCCTGGCTGCTCGCCCTGGCTGCCTCGGCGGCAGTCGCCGGCTGGTTTGAGTCCAGCGAGCAGGAAGGCGAGCGGCTGTTCCGCGATGGGCGCTACGCGGAGGCGGCGAAGGTCTTCCGCGATCCCTATCGGCGCGGCGTCGCGCAGTACCGCGCAGGCGAGTACGCCGAGGCGGCGCGCTCGTTCGAGTCGTCGATCCGCCCCGACGTCGCCCAGGACGCGCGCTACAACCTCGGCAACGCGAGGTTCCGCCAAGGCGACGTCCAGGGCGCCGCGACGGCCTGGTCCGAGGTAGTCGCGAAGGATCCGGGGCACGCGGACGCGCGGCACAACCTCGGCGTCGCGCGCGCCCTGCTCGCCCGCATCGACGCCAGGCAGGCGGCGGAGGACGCGCAGAAACAGCAGCAGGAGGCCGCAAAGCAACAGGCGCAGCAACAGCAGAGCTCGCAGGAGAAGCAACAGTCCCAGGACCAGCAGTCGCAGTCCGCGCAGCAGCAGAAAGAGCAGCAGCAGGGCCAGTCAGGCCAG
>Ga0208980_10001592_pt1 | contig 13790 bp, 10 predicted proteins | sample WetSurMetagenome_3_FD_187993 | JGI IMG/M metagenome (GOLD analysis project Ga0208980, IMG submission 187993) | Wetland microbial communities from Twitchell Island in the Sacramento Delta, sample from surface sediment Aug2011 Site A1 Bulk (version 2) | ecosystem: Environmental > Aquatic > Marine...
AATAGAACTCTCAGATCCATATCAGAACATGGGTGCTCAGATGATGAAGGAGGTTGCTTCTAAGACTTCTGATAATGCCGGTGACGGAACCACTACAGCTACTGTTCTTGCACAGAGCATGATCACTGTGGGTCTCAAGAACGTCACTGCAGGCGCCAATCCGATGGATCTGAAGAGAGGCATCGATAAGGCTGTCGTAAAAGTTATTGAAAGCCTTAAAAACCAGTCACAGACCGTTGGCGATGATCTTAAGAAAATCGAGCAGGTCGCACGTATTTCTGCCAACAATGACGAAGAGATAGGCAAACTCATTGCCATGGCAATGGACAAGGTAAAGAAGGAGGGTGTTATCACCGTTGAAGAGGCCAAAGGTACCGAGACCAAAGTAGAGGTTGTTGAAGGTATGCAGTTCGACCGCGGCTACATCTCGGCTTATTTTGTCACCAATCCTGACAAAATGGAAGTTGAGCTGGAAAATCCATATATTCTGATCCACGACAAGAAGATTTCTTCGATGAAAGATCTTCTGCCTGTACTTGAAGAGACAGCCCGCAGCGGCCGTCCACTCATGATCATTGCTGAGGATGTAGAGGGTGAAGCTCTTGCAACACTTGTGGTCAACCGCCTGAGAGGCTCGCTGAAAGTCTGTGCTGTCAAAGCTCCGGGTTTTGGAGACAGAAGGAAAGAGATGCTTGAAGACATAGCCATTCTGACTGGCGGTACCGTCATCTCGGAAGAGAGAGGCATGAAGCTTGAGAATGCTACCATGAGCGATCTTGGTGTTGCTGACAAAGTGACCGTAAACAAGGAGAATACTACCATTGTCAACGGAGCTGGCGAAAAATCGATGATACAGGCCCGGGTTGGCCAGATCAAACAGCAGATCACCACGACCACCTCTGACTATGACAAGGAGAAGCTTCAGGAAAGACTTGCCAAACTGGCAGGCGGCGTTGCTGTCCTTTATATAGGCGCGGCATCAGAAGTTGAGATGAAGGAGAAAAAAGATCGCGTCGATGACGCTCTCCATGCCACACGTGCTGCAATTGAAGAGGGTATTGTACCTGGCGGCGGTGTTGCATACATAAGAGCTATTCCACTGCTTGAAGGACTTAAAGGCGATAACGATGACCAGAACACTGGTATAGACATTGTCAAGAGGGCAATTGAAGAGCCTCTGCGCCAGATAGCAATAAATGCAGGCATGGAAGGCGCTGTAATTATGCAGAAAGTGCGTGAAGGTAAAGATGACTTCGGATATAATGCTCAGACAGATAAGTTCGAGCACCTATTTAAAACCGGTGTCATAGACCCTGCAAAAGTTGCAAGGATAGCTCTCGAAAATGCTGCATCGATAGCAGGTATGCTCCTTACTACTGAGGCAGTCGTTGTTGAGGAGAAGGAAGAGAACCCGGCTCCGAACCCGGGAATGGGTGGCGGTGGAATGCCAGGAATGATGTAAAAAACTAATGCTGTTAAAAAAAGCTGCTCTCCTGAAAGAGCAGCTTTTTTCATTATAGCCCTGACCTCCCGGCTTCCTTTCCCCGGGTGTGGGTCGAGGAGGTGTTTTTATCTCAAGTTTGTCAGGTTCAGGATTTCGTCACATCTTTGCCGGACAAGTTTATTCTATGGCAGACCCGCGACAGGTAAAAGACCTTGAGCACCAGAAGATCGGGAAACTGATGTGGAGCTATTTTGTTCCGGCCTTTACCGGAATGATGGCAAGCGCACTGTATAACATCGTTGACCGTATCTATATTGGACAGGGTGTTGATGCTCTTGCTCTCTCGGGCCTGAGTGTGATATTCCCGCTGATGATCATCATCATGGCTTTCGGTATGCTGGTGGGCATGGGCTCGGGAGTGCGCATCTCAATCAGCCTTGGGGAAAAGGATTATGACAAGGCAAACAGGATTCTCGGGAATGCTGTCTTCATGACCTTTACCCTTGGCGTAATCCTTATGATAGCAGGGTTCCTGGTGCGCAACAAGGTGCTTCTTATCTTCGGTGCCGGGCCTGAGACGCTGAAATATGCATCTGACTATTTTGTCATCATCCTGGCAGGGGTACCGTTCTCGATCACAGGTTACGCCCTTAACAATATCATCAGGGCGGAAGGCAATCCACGCATCGCGATGATCTCAATCCTGATCAGCGCCGGCATAAATATCGTGCTTGACCCGATCCTAATCTTTGGATTTGATATGGGTGTCAGGGGCGCTGCCTACGCAACGATCTTTTCACAATTTGTACTCTGTGTATGGGTGCTGATTCACTTCAGGAGTAAGCGGAGTGTCATAAAACTCCGCCCGCCTCACATTTATCCCGACATCTATATTATTAAACATATAGTATCCATTGGTTTTGCACCATTTGCCATGAATGTCGCAGCGAGTATCGTCACTGCCATCATGAATACACGGTTCATCAAATACGGGGGAGACATTTCTGTCGGAGCGATGGGTATCGTCAGCAGCTCCACTATGATGCTCGTGATGACCATAATATCAATAAACATGGCCATTCAGCCTATCATCGGATTCAACTATGGAGCAGGACTATACTGCCGGGTGAAGGAGACCGTGTTAAAGGCGATCAGATATGCCATCCTGGTCGCGACAGGAGGGTGGCTTATCTGCATGTTAATTCCCGGTGTGGTGATAAGCATTTTCAATTCGGACAATGCGGAACTCAGGACAGCAGGTATCATGGGCCTGCGCATCTATTGCGCAGTACTGCCTGTGGTTGGCTTCCAGATTATCGCTTCCAGCTATTTTCAGGCGGTGGGCAAAGCGAAGCTTGCAACCTTCCTTTCTCTGCTCAGACAGATAATTGTGCTTTTGCCTCTGATCCTCCTGCTTCCGAAGTTATGGGGAGTGGAGGGTGTCTGGATCGCAAACCCGGTGTCTGATATGGTAGCGGCAGTCATCACATTCATATTCTTCCGCACGGAACTGAATAAACTGAATTGCGGGATTCCTTCCTGAGATCTTAAAAAGAGAAAGGGGCAAATTATATATATTTGCACCTGAAATGAACCTGCCCTGCCAGATGAATAACATACGCAACTTCTGTATCATTGCACATATTGATCATGGCAAGAGCACTCTTGCAGACAGGCTCCTTGAAAAGACCAATACCGTTGATGCACGTGATTTTCAGGATCAGGTTCTTGATGATATGGATCTGGAGAGGGAACGGGGCATCACCATCAAGAGCCATGCTATACAGATGGATTATGAGCAGGACGGGAAGAAGTATTTTCTGAATCTCATTGATACTCCGGGGCATGTCGACTTCTCATATGAAGTGTCGCGTTCGATAGCCGCCTGTGAAGGAGCTCTGCTGGTGGTGGACGCCACTCAGGGCATCCAGGCTCAGACCATCTCAAACCTCTATATGGCCATTGAACATGGCCTGGAAATAATCCCGGTATTGAACAAAATGGACTCTGCCAGCGCAATGCCGGAGGAGGTTAAGGACCAGATCGTTGACCTCATAGGTTGCAGAAGGGATGATATTATAGAAGCGAGTGCCCGGACCGGGATGGGCGTCGACCGTATCATGGAGGAGATCGTAGCGAAGATACCGCCGCCAAAGGGTGACCCCGAAGCTCCCCTTCAGGCTCTTATCTTTGACTCAGTGTTCAATTCTTTCAGGGGAATCATCGCGTATTTCAAGATCGCCAACGGTACCATACACACCCATGACACGGTGAAATTTGTAAATACCGGCAGCGAGTACGATGCCGACGAGATAGGAGTTCTGAAGATAAAACGTGAACCGCGGAGCGTTCTCAGCGCCGGCGATGTCGGGTATATAATTTCAGGAATAAAAAACTCGGTGGAGGTAAAGGTAGGAGACACCATCACCCATGTTGCCCGTCCATGCCAGGCGGCTATTTCGGGATTTGCTGATGTGAAGCCTATGGTCTTTGCAGGTATCTATCCGGTTGATGCCGATGACTATGAAGATCTGCGGGCGTCGATAGAAAAGCTGCAACTCAATGACGCATCCCTGACTTTTGTCCCTGAGTCTTCAGCTGCCCTGGGCTTTGGTTTCCGGTGCGGTTTCCTCGGGTTGCTGCACATGGAGATCGTGCAGGAACGCCTCGACAGGGAATTTGACATGGATGTTATCACCACCGTTCCCAACGTCTCGTTCAGGGTCCTGACAACAAAAGGAGATATTATCGATGTGCATAATCCATCAGGCATGCCTCCGGTAACAACTATTGACGAGATAGAAGAGCCGTATATCTATGCGCAGGTTATTTCAAAATCGGAATACATAGGTTCGATTTTAAAGTTGTGCATTGACAAAAGAGGGATCCTGAAAAACCAGGTATACCTGACAAGCGACCGGGTGGAGGTGACATTCGATATGCCACTGTCGGAAATCGTGTTTGATTTTTATGACAAGCTGAAGAGCATTTCGAAGGGTTATGCTTCTTTTGACTATCATATAACAGGATATAAGAAAGCTGATCTTGTGAGACTTGACATCCTGCTTAACGGTGAAATGGTCGACGCTCTTTCAACGCTTATATACCGCGGCCATGCATATGATTTTGGAAGGAGGATGTGCGAGAAACTTCGTGAACTGATACCAAGGCAACAGTTTGACATTGCCATCCAGGCAGCTATCGGTGCGAAGATAATTGCGCGGGAGACAGTCAAGGCAGTTCGTAAGGATGTCACCGCAAAATGCTACGGAGGAGATATCACGCGTAAGAGAAAGCTTCTTGAAAAGCAAAAGAAAGGGAAGAAACGTATGCGTCAGATAGGTAATGTTGAGGTTCCTCAGCAGGCTTTTCTGGCGGTGCTCAAACTTGACTGAAGTGAAAAAAGTGACAAGTATATTGGAAATTAAGAAATTGTGCTAAATTAGCGCATCAATGGGTTTTGACCGGGAAGAAATCAACTTGTTCCAAGCCCTTGAAACTGACCTAAACTCATACCCCGTGCGATATTTTCGTACGGGGTATATTTTTAACAGAGCAGCTTGTATCCCTTGCCGTGAATGTTCAGTATCTCAATCTTGCTGTCCTTACTGAGGTATTTGCGAAGTTTGGTGATATAAACATCCATACTTCTGGCATTAAAATAGTTATCGTCAATCCATATTGACTTCAGGGCAAAATTGCGTTCGAGAACCTGGTTGCGGTTACGGCACAGGAGCTCAAGGAGCTCAGATTCCTTTGTTGTAAGCTTCTGCGACTGGCCTTTGAATGTCAGCATCTGTTTGGAAACGTCAAAAGTGAACTCACCTATATTGTAATGATCCATGGGAGCTTCAGATTCCCGTTTGGTCGATCTCCGGAGGATGGCTTCGATACGGTATACCAGCTCCTCCATGGAAAATGGTTTGGTGATGTAATCATCAGCCCCTGACTTGAAACCTTCGATGACATCCTGCTTAAGATTCTTCGCCGTAAGGAATATGACCGGGATGTTCGGATCGAGGGCCCTTATTTCCTTTGCCAGCGTGAACCCGTCCATCTCGGGCATCATCACATCAAGAAGACAAAGTGTGAACTTGTCTTTCCTGAAAAGCTTCAATGCCTGTGCTCCGTCAGTTACCAGGGTCGGCTCGTACTCTTTCAGAGTGAGGTAATTCTTAAGCAGCTGACCCAGGTTGGGATCGTCCTCAGCAAGTAAGATGCTTACTTTTTTCATTTTGGCTGATCTTTTGGAATGTGTATGATTATTTTGGTGCCTTTGTTGATCTGGCTTTCTACTTTAATTGTGCCATGGTGCTCGTCAATGATCTTTTTTACGTAGCTGAGCCCAAGCCCGAAACCTTTGATGTTATGGGTATTGCCTGCGGGCACCCTGTAGAATTTCTCGAAAATATGTTTCTGGTGCTCTCGTGGAATGCCCATACCGTTATCAGACACTGTGATCGTGATGCCTTTATGATGACTTGCGGTAGCGAGGGTTATCTCAGGTGTCCGGGTGGTGTACTTGAGCGAGTTGTCGATCAGGTTGAGGAAAACATTGAAAAAATTCGATTCATCAACAGTGATTATGGGGTCGGGCGCATCGAGAAAGGTCGATATCACTCCGCCGCGTTCGTTCACCTGCAGCTTGAATGCATCAACAGCCCTGAGGATCACCTCGTGAATATCTGTCCTGCTTTTGTCAAGTTCAAGATTGACCTTTTCGAAAATTGCCGTCTGAAGTACCTTCTCAACAAGGATCCGCAGCCTGTTGCTTTCTTCAATAATAATCGATGCAAGCCTGGCAGTGTCTCTCGATTTCTCCGGAATCTTCGGATCAGCGAGCATCTGGGATGCCAGTGATACGGTCGCTATCGGGGTTTTCAATTCATGGGTCATGTTGTTGATAAAATCACCCTTGATCTCCGACAGTCTTTTCTGGCGGAAGATGACAATAAAAGTGCTGGTCGAAAGTATTATCAGGAAAAGCATGATAAGCATTGATGCTATTGCCATGAAGGCTATCTGCCTGAATTTGTATGCTTCCTCACCGGGAAAATATATAGAAAGGACATTGTTCCCGGGCACGGGATCATTGGGGAAGAGTTGCCGGAGGTACTTGTTTGCACCGGAGCTCTCGCTGTAATCAGGGGTGCGGTAGATTATTCCTCCGTTATCGCCTCTCACGGCGCACTCATATTTCAGGTGGATACCAACGGCATCAAGCGAATTTCTTATCAACTCGTGAAGCTTTTCAGAAGTGAAGCGGTCTCTCAGCGGAGGTGTCTCATGAAGGATGCGGCTGACAATGTTCTCGATCGATACAACCTTGTTGGTCATGCGGGAGGTGGCGCCGGCAGTAAGGCTCTGTGCCTCAGGTTCGATGTCACCCATGTAAGAATCTGCCTGGAGACTGTCGGATCTGAGAAGGTAGGTGCGTCCGGCCCTGTTTATAATCACTGACCTGACACCCGGGTGGAAGCCATATTTCTCGAGAAGCCTTGACTCTGCCGATTGTCCCATAGTCTCACCGTTAAGGTCATAGGCCTGGTCTCCCGGCGATGACGGGTTGATTTCGCTTATTATTCTGTTATATGTCTCTGCTTTTTCGAGTTCTGATACGACTTCCTTTAAAGCGTCATTTACGCCAAACCTGAATGCCTGGTCCTCGGCACCTGACACATTGTGGATCCACCTGACCTGGATGAATACCAGGGCAGAAATGGCCAGAAAGAAAAAAACTGCCAGAAGTACTATAAACTCACGCTTCATATTAAGACAAATGTAACGCTTAAGAGTTTTATTACAGTGGATTAACGAAATTTAACGCTGCCGATAAAAAAAATTCATAAGCCTGAATCGTTAAAAATGTGTTAAATATCAATAAATTAACATAACGTTAAGATATGAATTCGGAAACGTCGCTTATATTTGTATCGTTATTGGCACGGAAATTGTGTCAAGTTAATTGGAGTTTTTTTCATAGGTTAGGTTAGTTTTAGGGTTAAAACTGAAGAGGAGACAAGAGATTGCCTCCTTTTCCTATTTTATTGAACCAGCAGTGCGATGTTCCTGTCGCTGAAATCCCTGCTGTCAAACAGGAATACTGCAGTCACTTCCGGGATATTTCTTACAGCTGCTGTAAGAATTTCAGCCTGTTTTCTGTCAGGTACTCCGTGTATCAGGAGCAGGAAGTCGATATTCTTCAGTTTTTTCAACAGGGTGGTGCCCGTACTCCTGTTCGAGATAAGAGAGAAGGTCGCGGGCGTTGTCGCGAAAACCGAATAGGACTGAGTTTCACCGCCGCTCTCTGCATTTATCTCTTCCGGATCTTTCCTGAGGTCGATGCCAAGATACCTGTTCAGCATCACTGACAGGCGGTAGTCAGGCTCAGAGGAGACAATACCAAGGAACAGAAACGGGGGTGCCTCATCCGTTTTGATGGTGTGTCGGGTTATTCTTTTAGCCGGGCTCATATCTGTGTCGCTCTGGTCTTGTTCCAGGCATTCAACGATGCTTCCTGCTCAGCTTCTTTCTTTGTGGCTCCTTCGCCATGCGCCACCGTCTCATTGTTGATCTCGAGGGTGACATTGAACAGCGGCTGGGAATTATTCTGAACAGCATTTTCCTTAAAAGTGTAATGCAGGCTCAATTTGTTCTTCTGGCAATATTCGAGTATGAGGCTCTTGTAATCGGTCTCCGAGGCGAGCATTTTATCAAGGTCGAGATACTTCTTCAGGACTTTCTCAATAAAGAAGCGGCGTGTGCGGACATAGCCGGTATCAATAAAAAGAGCCCCGATAAGTGCTTCCAGCGTATTTCCGAACAGATTGGGCGGAGTGACTGAAGAAGACAGGTTCGAGACCATCAGTTTGTCGAGGCTCATCGAGATGCCGAGCTGGTTGAGGGTCTCCCTGCTGACAATACGAGCCCGGGTCTTTGTCAGGAAACCCTCCCTTCCTTCGGGATAGTGATGAAACAGATAGTCCGAGATGATGCTGTCAATTATTGCATCCCCCAGAAATTCAAGCCTCTCGTTGTTTATCCTCGTTCCGTCAGGCAGGGTGTAAGAAGCAGAGCGATGGATAAAGGCCTTCTCATACAGGCGCAGGTTCACCGGCTTGAAGCCAAGGAGCTGCTTCAGGCGGGAACGGAACTCCTGTCTGTTATGGATGAGTGTGTTGTTTTCTTTCCTGCGAAGGAGGAACACTATTCTTCGAATTTCCTGATCAAGATCGAGGCATTATGCCCTCCGAAGCCGAAGGTATTGCTCAGCGCCACCTTAACGGGTCTGTGCTGTGCCTTGTTCAGAGTCAGGTTCAGATTCTGATCTATGGCAGGGTCAGGGTTTCTGAAGTTGATTGTTGGTGGAACAATATCATTTACGACAGCCATCACCGTGGCGATGGCTTCTATAGCACCGGCAGCACCCAGAAGATGCCCGGTCATTGATTTGGTGGCACTGATGTTCAGTTTATAGGCATGCTCTCCGAAGAGTGACAGTATAGCCTTGGTCTCGGCAATGTCTCCGAGAGGCGTCGACGTTCCGTGAACATTTATATAATCGACATCTGCAGGCGTGAGTTTAGCCTCTTCAATAGCCTGTTTCATTACATTGACTGCTCCCATTCCGTCGGGATGGGGCGCTGTGATATGAAAGGCATCCGCCGTCAGGCCTGATCCGATTATTTCAGCATAGATCCGGGCGCCCCTTGCCCTCGCATGCTCCAATTCCTCCAGTATCAGTCCTCCGGCCCCTTCACCGATCACGAAGCCATCTCTTGTCACATCGAAGGGCCGTGATGCAGTGGCAAACTCGTCATTGTTGGTTGACAGTGCCTGCATGCTGTTGAAGCCTCCTACACCCACAATATTAACGCCTGCCTCAGAGCCGCCCGCAATAAAAACATCAGCTTTCCCGAGGAGGATATAATAATAGGCGTCAATAAGAGCATTTGTGGAAGATGCACATGCTGACACTGTGGCAAAGTTCGGGCCCCTGAAACCATACTTGATGGAGAGCATCCCGGCGGCTATGTCACTGATCATTTTCGGAATGAAGAAAGGGCTGTAACGGGGAGTTCCATCACCCGTAACATACCCTTTCACTTCTTCGAAAAATGTTTCAATGCCTCCAATACCTGATGCCCATATTACACCGCAACGGTCTTTGTCAGCGGCCTCAGGATCCAGTTTTGAATCTTTGATCGCTTCGTCAGCAGCAACAAAGGCATACTGAGCAAAACGATCCATTTTACGGGCATCTTTCTTTTCAAAAAAGTTTGCGGGATCGAAGCCCTTGATTTCACAGGCAAATTTTGTCTTGAACTTCGTGGTGTCGAAATGAGTAATAAGGCCAGCACCGCTGACCCCATCAACAAGACCTTTCCAGTAATCCTGCAGAGTGTTGCCGACGGGGGTAAGGGCCCCCATCCCGGTAACTACAACCCGCCTCATTATTGATTATTGGAAGAAAACTATTTTGCGTTCTCTTCAATGTACTTTATAGCGTCGCCTACTGTGCTGATGCTTTCTGCCTGATCATCAGGAATTCCGATGTTGAACTCCTTTTCGAATTCCATGATCAGCTCGACAGTGTCAAGAGAATCCGCTCCGAGGTCATTTGTGAAATGAGCTTCAGGAGTAACCTCTGCTTCATCGACGCCAAGCTTCTCAACGATGATCTTTTTTACTCGAGTTGAAATGTCCGACATACTATTCAATTTTATGTTAATACTCGTTTTAAAAACTCTGCAAAGAAATATATTTGTACACTATTATTCAAACAAATTGACGGAAATTTACACTGATATAAATATAAGTAAATATAAATCAATATTTTAATATAAATTTTAAAGTGGCGGCATCTTATGCAATTTAATACAGTAAATATCAGATAATGAAGAATATAGTAATTTTTGCGTCAGGTGCGGGAACCAATGCCGAAAATATAATAAGATACTTTTCGAACGAAAAGAAAGCGAAAGTTGTACTTGTTTTGTCAAACAAGCCTCAGGCCATGGTACTGGAAAGGGCTGCCGCACTCGGTGTCGATGCATTTTTTTTCGACCGCCGACAGTTCTACGAGACTGAAGAGGTTCTTTTTACCCTGCAAAGGAGGAATACTGACCTGATAGTTCTCGCGGGTTTTCTCTGGCTGGTCCCTTCACGGATAATAGATGAATACAGGGGACGCATTGTCAATATTCATCCTGCCCTTCTTCCGCGTTTCGGCGGGAGGGGAATGTACGGCGACAGGGTGCACAGTGCTGTACTTGACGCAGGATGCACTGAGAGCGGGATAACCATTCACTATGTCAATGAACATTATGACGCGGGAGATATAATCTTTCAGGCAAAATGCCCGGTGCTGCCCGGCGACGATGCCGACGCTCTCGCCTCCAGGGTGCATGCCCTCGAATATGAACATTATCCAGTTGTGATAAGCAGGCTTATCGACAGCCTTGCCGGTCAGTAGCTGATTGTCTCGAGGAGGTCAATATAACCGTTTGCCACCTTATGAAACTCTTCCATCGCCTCAGGAGCGACAGGATTGACGGGCGGGGCATCGACCTTAAGCGGATTAACTGCATATCCGTTACGGTAGAACCTGAAATCGAGATGCGGACCCGTTGACAGTCCTGAGGTCCCCACATAACCTATTACCTGGCCCTGCTTCACGTAGACTCCCGGCGCAATTCCCGGACCGAACCTCGAGAGGTGCATGTAAGCCGTTGAATACACACTGTTATGTGTTATGCGGACTATCCTTCCTGATCCGTTCTCATATGCTGTTTGCGTGACCCTTCCGTCTCCGATTGATACCACAGGCGTACCTGCCGGTGCGGCATAGTCAACCCCGTGGTGCGGTCTGACAGTCTTCAGGACAGGGTGATACCTGGCCCCTGAAAAACGCGAGCTGATACGCGAGTACCTCAGCGGCGCCTTGAGAAAAGCCTTTCGCAGACTGGCTCCGGTAGTGTCATAAAATGACATGGTGCTGTCCTGGATAAAGGGTATTGCATAGATGGGCTGACCCACATGTTCGAAGAGAGCTGCATGTATTTTACTGATGCCTATAGACTCTTCCCCGATGAACTCTTCCTCGTAAATGACCTTGAACCTGTCACCCTTCTGGAGGCCGAAGAAGTCGATAGTCCATGCATATATTTCTGACAACTCGGCTGAAAGGTTGGGGTTGAGATTCTGCTCCATGGCTGTCTCCCAGAGAGAAGTCGTAATTGATCCTGATGAATACCTCAGTACTTTCTTCACTTCAGCATCATATTTCCGAACTGACAGAGTGTCTTTCAGCGAGAATACATAACTGACGGTGGGATCATGTTCATAAATCAGGTAATCAGCCCTGTTCAGGGTGTCCTTTGTCAGAAAGACAGAGTAACTGCTTCCGGTGCGCACTTTTCGCGGATCGAAGACCTTCCTGTTGTCCCTGAGTAGCTCCTCAATGGTGTTCCATGGAACATTATAGGAGGCAAGGATCGTAGAGATGAACTGGTTCCTTTTTATTTTTCCGGTTACGACATTATAGGAATCGACAGGTATTCCGTGGATGAGGTTTACAGTACCATGTTTTACTGCAATGGTTTTGACAGTATCAGTCGTTTCAGCGGCTGGACTTTTTCCTGCCGGCGAAGGCTGCATACATGAGGCTATCAAAAGGTATAGGACCGCGGGAATGGCAAGTCTGATCTTCGGTATCCTCATATAACAATATTTACAATGCGGTTAGGTACTACTATTACTTTTGGCGTGGCGGTGCCTGTCCATTTTTTCAATCTCTCGTCAGACAGCACAATTCTTTTTACCTCTTCCTCAGGCAGGTCGACCGGGAGCTGGATCTTAAACCTCATCTTCCCGTTGACTGACACAGGGCATTCGAAAGTGTCGGTCCTGAGATATTGCTCCTCTGCCTGCGGCCACGGTTCGTATGCTATTGTATCCTTATTGCCTTTCAGATGCCAGAGCTCTTCTCCGAGGTGGGGAGCAAAGGGAGACAGTATCTTTATAAAGGTGAGGGCAGTATCAATGCTGATCTTTCCTTTCTTTATAGCCGTATTCAGGAATATCATCATCGCTGAGACAGCGGTGTTGAAATGTAGGTTCTCGATATCGTCAGTAACTTTCCTGATTGTCTGGTGAAGCGACCTGAGAATTTCGGGATCTTCCTCGCCCAGGGTGATATTCTCTTCGGCAGCAATCAGGCGGTATGCCCTGGCAAGGAAGCCGAGAACTCCCTTGACACCTTTGTCATCCCATGGTTTTGTAGCCTCCAGTGGACCCATGAACATCTCGTACAGCCGCAGTGAATCTGCTCCGTAGTTTTTGACCACATCGTCAGGATTAATAACATTCTTGAGGCTCTTTGACATTTTCGCCACAATCTGCCTTACCTCTTCGCCTGTTTCCGTACTAAAATATTTCCCTTCGCGTTCACTGATCTGGTCTGATGACACCTTGGCACCTGCCGGTGTCTCATATGCGAAGGCCAGGATCATGCCCTGGTTGAAAAGCTTTCGGAACGGCTCGCTCGTGGACACGATGCCCAGGTCAAACAGCACCTTATGCCAGAAGCGGCTGTAGAGCAGGTGCAGTACGGCATGTTCGGCTCCGCCGATGTAGAGATCAACAGGCATCCAGTATTTTTCCTTGGCTTTGTCGAAGATGGCATTGTCGTTATTCGGATCGATGAACCTGAGATAGTACCAGCACGATCCGGCCCACTGCGGCATGGTGTTGGTCTCACGTCTTCCGCGGCGACCGTCCTTATCCGTGATATACAGCCATTCGGTAGCGTTGGCCAGCGGCGATTCACCGTTCTCGCCGGGCTCGATCACCTCGAGATCGGGGAGCCTGAGGGGCAGCTCGCTCTCATCCATGAGGGTTATGCGACCGTCGTCCCAGTGTATGACAGGGAACGGCTCTCCCCAGTAACGCTGGCGGCTGAAGAGCCAGTCGCGCAGCTTGTAGTTAACCCTGCTGATGCCTATATTTTTCTGCTCCAGCCAGTTTGTGATGGTGGCGATGCCTTCCTCCATGCTCAGTCCGTCGAGGGTTATACCCTGTTCAGTGTTTGACGAGTTAATATATTCGCCATCGCCTGTCCAGCATTCATTGCCGGCGATAATCCTCTCTTTCTGTTCGCTGTCTGTAACATCAGGAGAGAGGATGCATTCAATTTCCAGGCCGAATTTCTTTGCAAACTCGAAGTCGCGGTCGTCATGAGCCGGTACAGCCATGATGGCACCGGTGCCGTATCCCATTAAAACATAATCGGCTACCCAGACAGGTATCTTTTTGTTATTGACCGGATTGACTGCGTATGCGCCGG
>Ga0208980_10001593_pt1 | contig 13773 bp, 10 predicted proteins | sample WetSurMetagenome_3_FD_187993 | JGI IMG/M metagenome (GOLD analysis project Ga0208980, IMG submission 187993) | Wetland microbial communities from Twitchell Island in the Sacramento Delta, sample from surface sediment Aug2011 Site A1 Bulk (version 2) | ecosystem: Environmental > Aquatic > Marine...
TGCACCGGTCGCATAAAATTCTAGTCTATTATCAGTATTAATTTGGTATGCAGCACCCATATAATAAGCCCAGGCATCCGTCCAGGTTTTATCAGCATAACCATCTCCAACTTTACGAACACCGCCAAAACTTAATGCAAATTTGTCATTGATTAAACCTGTATTTGCATACAATGAGTTTTTACTAAAACCTGATGTACCTATTTCATTCTGATAAATAACTCCAGCTTTTTGTTGAGTTGGATCAGTGATAATATTTACTGTTCCACCGATAGATGGCGTAGCAAGGTTTGTAGCACTCAATCCTCTTTGTATTTGGATTGAAGAGGTAACATCACCAAGACCATCCCAGTTAGACCAATAAACCCAACCATTTTCCATATCATTAATTGGAATACCATTAATCATTATCGCAACATTTCTCTGAGTAAATCCACGTACGTTAACCCTTGCATCTCCAGCACCACCGCCATTATTAGTTGAATAAACCGAAGGTGTATTATTCCATACGAGTGGCATGTCCCTTGAGCCTAAATTAAATTGAATTTGTTTTTTGTCAATATCTGTAAACGCAACTGGGGTCTCCCTGTCTTTAGCTCTATCAGAGATAACCGTTACGTTAAGAGTAAATTGATACTCTTTTAGATTAAAGTTCAAAGTCATGTCCCCATTAACCTCGATAGCTTGCTCAACTTTTTCATACCCAATATAGCTACACGTCATTGTATATGAACCAGGTGTGACTGATAATGAATAATTTCCATTTGCGTCAGATGCAGCACCTAAAGATGTTTCCTTAAGAAAGACATTTGCACCAATTAGCGCTTCTCCGTTCGTAGCTTCTGTGACTTTTCCACTTATCTTATATGTCTGTGCAAAAGTTGCGAATGAAAGAAGGAGAACAATTGTGACAATGAAGGTATAGATTTTACTCATATATCCTCTCCTTTTTTATTTGTGAATTTAATTTATGATTAGTTATGATATGAAGATTGAAAATCACTATGCTCTCAACTATTTCTTTCCCACCCCGGATTGAAAAAGTTTTAATTTTACTACTTCAAATATTTGGTATATTCGGGATGAATTCAAGTTTTTTATTAAAAAATAATATTTATTTAATACTGGGTTTTTAACTAATCCTCACTCTTGTTTTTGATTTGTATTCATTTAGCTGTTTTTATAATTGAACCAATCGGTAATATTTTCTTATTTATATCAGGAAAGTCAACTTCAGAAGAATTATGAATCTTTTAAATCTACCTTACGAAAAATATAAACTTTCTAGTGGACTGGAGATTATTCTATTTCAGAACAATACTCTTCCATTCACAGCTGTTAACATTTGGTATAAAGCTGGTTCAGCAAACGAAGTAAAAGGGAAAACCGGTCTTGCACATCTATTCGAACATATGATGTTTCAGGGTTCTAAGAATGTGCCTAAAGAAATGCACTTCAAATACATTCAGGAAGCAGGCGGAACATTGAATGCTTCTACTAGTTTTGATAGAACAAATTATTTTGAAAAGATTCCCTCTAACGATTTAGAGCTTGCACTCTGGCTTGAATCCGACAGGATGGGATTTTTTCTAGAAGCTCTTGACCAGGTAAAACTTGATAATCAGAAAAGTGTCGTATTAAATGAACGACTTGAAAGATATGATAACCAACCTTACGGATTAGCCTGGGAAAAATTAATAGCGAACCTTTATCCTGAGAATCATCCTTATAACTGGCCTACGATCGGACACTACAATGATATCGAAAGCTATACACTCGACGATGTACGCTCATTTTTTCAACAATACTACTCACCTGCAAATGCAACAATTGTCATTGCTGGAAATTTTGAAGTCGATAAAATAAAATCACTCATTGAAAAATATTTCGGTGAGATAAAAAACAACAGTACACCAACTGCAATAAATTCTAAACCCTTTCAACTTAATCAAAATAAATTTCTGCTATTTGAGGATAAAGTAAATCTTGAAAGAATTTACATTGCCTGGCATTCACAAAGTGCATTTGGTCCGGATGATGCAGCACTGGATATTCTTTCAGATTTGTTGACTGGTTCTAAAAATGCCCGGTTAACAAAAAAGTTAGTTTATGAATTGGAGCTTGTTCAGGATGTAAATACAATGCAATTTTCAGGAAAGTATGGAGGACATTTTATGATTGTTGCAACAGCAAAGCCAGATAAATCTCTGGAAGAAATCAAGAAAATTATTCTCAATGAAATTTCAATTCTTGCTGAAGAAACTATTTCTACACGTGAACTGGAAAGGTCAAAAATTGTAATCAAGTCCAATTTTATTTATTCTTTACAAAATATTGATACCATTGCTGACACTCTGAATCTCTACAATTTCTATCTTGGTCAACCCAATTCCTTCAACTTTGACCTTAATAGATACAATAGTGTTAGTGATGAGGATATTAAACGAATTGTTAAAAAATATTTTCAGACTTGTTTTGTCGAGCTGAGAATTGTTCCAGAGGGAAAAAATGCAAATTGATAGAAAAAGTCGGCCTTTAAGTTCCGGAAGAATTAACTTTAATGTCCCTTCAATTCAAACTTTTGAATTGAACAATGGTTTAAAAATCTACTTCATCGAAAAAAAAGAACTTCCTTTGATCAGAATAAATTTTTTAGTGAAGAATGGCAGCAGGTTCGATCCGCAAAATCTTAAAGGCTTGACAAATCTTTTATCGATGTGTCTTGATGAAGGTGCTGGCAAATATGATGCTCTTCAACTTGCTGATGAATTTGAAATCCTCGGTGCTCAGTTTTCAATTTCTTCGGATCCTGATATAACTGTCCTCTCGTTACAAGTCTTACAAGAAAATTTTATACCCGCATTAAGTCTTTTAGGGAGTGTTGTTACCGAACCTCATCTTAAAGAAAGTGATTTTCAGCGGGAGAAAAGAAAAGTACTCGCAAGATTTGAACAAGTTAAATCTGAACCGGATTACATTGCAGAAGTTTCATTTGAATATTTTTTATTTGGGAGTGAATCTCCCTATGCTTATCCTGTGATTGGTATTGAACCAACTGTGCAAAATATTCAAATCGAATTGATCAGAAATCTATATCAAAAGAAGTTCTTTCCCTTCAACTCATTTGTTGTTGTGGTTGGTAATATTGATTCAAAATCGCTTCAATCAGAATTGAATAGTATCTTCAGCAATTGGAAAGTAGTATCAACTATTGAAGAGCCACTAATTAATTTGAAAAAGTCACAAAGAAAAATATTTATCATAAATAAAAAAGATGCGGTTCAAACTGAAATACGAACTGGTCACCTGTCCTCAAAAAGAAGTGAAAAAGACTACTTTCAAAAACAAATAATGAATCTTGTTCTCGGCGGACAGTTTACGAGCAGGTTGAATTTAAATCTAAGAGAAAAAAATGGATATACTTATGGGATTCATTCCAACTTCAATTACTTTAAAGAAGCTGGTTCTTTTGAAGTTTCAACTTCAGTCGATGTTGAAAATACTGTAAATGCTTTGAGAGAAATATACTCCGAAATCAATAAAATCAAAGATGGCATTACTGAAGATGAACTAACATTCTCAAAAGCATCACTGACAAAAAGATTCCCTGCCAATTTTGAAACCTACAGACAAATTGCCAGTAACATAAGCAGCAAAATCATTAACAATTTATCAGAAGATTATTTTGAGACTTATATAGAAAGAGTAAATTCAGTTACTTTGAATGATGTGAACAAAATTGCGTTCGAAAGTATTCGACCATCAGAACTGATGATTGTTTTGGTAGGAGATTCAAATAAAATTATAGGACAGATAACTAATGATGAGTTTGGTGAAATAGTAGTTCTAGATTTTGAAGACGTATTCAAAAAATAGTTCAATACTCCAATCTCAAAGTATTAAACTGCTTGTAATAACTCTGTAACCTTTCTTTTTATATTTTTTTATTTCGTCGTTCAAAGCCACATAAGATTCTTCGCTTACTAAAAAAACAATTGAACCGCCGCGGTTGAGAGATCTCATCCTCTCATTGAATGAATGAATAAATGTCTCATCAGAATTAAGATCTACAAATTCGGATTTTCGAAATAACTTAATATTCCTTTTTGAGAGTTCTCGTTCTAATATTTCATAATTTGGAGAATTATAAAAATTGGAGTTGTCATCAATAATAAAACAAACAGCTTTCTGGAAATCACTGACAAGAGTTTTGATAACTGTCACAATCCTTTGCTCTGAGAAATTAGGACCAAGTCTGTACTTTTGTTCAGTAATATCATCATCTATTAGAACTGAGAACTGTTGTCCCCTTTTACTTATGAATTCGAGATGCTGAAGGTGTTTGATCTCAGGTCGGATCAAAGAGTTAAATTTTTCAGGAGACTCAATCAAAGCTGAAGTTGATTCACTTGCCGGATCGACATCATTTAATATAAAAGCAATATACCCGTTATTTCTTGAATAGTCTTTTGAATAATCAAATTCCGCCTGAAGTAATATCGAACGTCTCATCTTTAGAGAAAGGGCTGACTTTCCTCCTTTAACTTTTTCAATTGATTGAATAATCAGACTGTCTTTTTTGAATGATTGAAAAACATCCTCCAGGATTTCGGGTATTGAAAGATCCTTTGGAACCTGAACTTTTATGTTTGAAAATTCCTGCCCGGAGTATTTATCCTTTATTTTATTTTCTTTGATGAATTTATTTTCAATATCAAATTCATTTAGAATTTTTTTAAACCGTTCGGATATTTCGTTCCTGTCAATACTATCCTCATCTGAAACTACAGCTATTAAGTTAGTTTTAAATATAATAGAAGCTGCAATTAAAATGATCGCCAGGATAAATAGTGAAATGAGTAAATTCTTTCTGAACTTAAAGGAAAGCATTATGAAACTATTTTAGATATTAAATTATCGATGCTTGAAATCAGGTTTTCTTTTTTCGAGGAATGCAGAAGTCCCCTCTTTGAAATCTTCAGTTCCACAAACAAGCGCAAACAGGCTGGCTTCATAATTCAGACCTTCTGCCAATGAAATATTATCAACGGCTTTCACTGCTTTCAATGCAAAACGAATTGCTTGCTGCCCTTTAGAGACTATTTTATTAGCCATTTCAATAGTTTTATCCAGCAATTCTGTTTGAGGATATATTTTATTTACCAAACCAATTCTCAGTGCTTCATCGGCAGAAACCATATCGCCAGTCAATATCATTTCCAAAGCTCTTGCAGAATTGACAATCCGTGCAAGCCTTTGAGTTCCACCATAACCTGGAATTATACCAAGATTAACTTCCGGTTGCCCAAACTTAGCATTCTCGCTTGCTGTTCTTATATGACAAGCTAATGCTAACTCACAACCACCACCAAGTGCAAAACCATTAACCGCAGCAATTACCGGTTTATCTAGTGTTTCAATTGCTCTGAAAACCTTATTCCCTTTCTCGGAAAAATCCTTTGCAGAGATTACATCAAGCTTATTTAGTTCAGCGATGTCAGCTCCAGCAACAAATGCTTTTTCTCCACTGCCTGTAACCACAACGACAAACACTTCGGCATTATTTTTAATCGAATGAAAAACATTTTCCAGCTCATCAATTGTTTGTCCATTCAATGCATTTAACTTATCGGAACGATTTATTGTTACTAAAGCAATATGATTTTTAATTTCAAAAAGAATATTTTGATAATTCATTTTGTTACCTCAAAGACTAACATACAATGGAAGTCTCACATTTAAGTTAAAAGATAAGTACTGGTTTGATTCATAGTAAGTGTAGTTTGCCATTATTTCCAGAATGAACATCGAGAAACCAGCTCCAACAGTTCCTCCAAATTTCCAAAGATCCTCTTTGTAATTACTTCGACCTGCATCTGCTTTAAATTCATTCAACACCTTGAAGTATGTATACGATAGGGAACCCTCTACAATTGGCATTAGCATAACAACATTTTCAACCAATGGGGCAAAATAATATCGAATCCCTAGTGATGCAGGAACTATTGTTGTTGAATAATTTGAGTAATCTGAACTCTGATAAAAATCCTGTGAGCCGGGAAATTGCTCATATCCCAATCGAGCAAAAACAAAAAAGGGTAAATAATCGCTGTCAGTATAAGAAGCTTCAATATTAAAACCATATCCAAGATCTGTAGAGTTGGAAAACTGACCAAGAGGAAGTCTTGGTCCAACTCCAGCAGACACAAAAATCCCAACAGCTTTACTTGCAGGAGGTTCACCAGCAACTAAATTGCTCTGAAAGATCAATACTATTAAAAAGAAATATTTGCTCAATTTTAAAGACATTGTACTACAAACTTAAAAAAAATTGTACATACGAATAACGTTCTATTTGGAATCGGAAGAATTATAAGCGTCTGTACCAATACCATATTTTTTTACGAGATCACCGCCGTGCTGACCGGTTTGATAAACTAGAAAGATTATTAGCACTGCAAACAACATAAAGAGATACTTTGTAAATCCGATAAATTTTTTCTTAACAACAACAAGTATCCTAAGGCCGCAGACAAGCACTGTAAACCAAAGCAAATATGTCGCATAAGTTTGATGTTCACTTAATAATGAAGTACTATCACTAGTCCAAAATTTAAAATCAGCAGCTGCTTGATTACCAGTTAATACAGCGAAGAAAGCAGTAATAACTCCTATGCACAAAACAAGTAAAGCTGTCTTTGAAATAAATTCTTTGTTAATCGTTATCCCGATAATTTCCAGAATTGAATATGTAGTAAACAACGCTATCGGGAAGTGGACAACTCTTGGATGAATTTCAGCAAGGAAGTTAATTTCCATCTACGAATTACTTTCCACTGTTATTTTTATCCACATAATACCGAACCACCATTAACGTTTAATATTTCACCTGTAATGTGTGAAGCGAGATTAGAAGCAAGAAAAAGAACCGGTCCAGCTATTTCTTCGGGTTGAGCAATTTTATTCAGAGGAATATCAGTCAATACTTTTTTATAAGTTGCTGAATCATTTAATGAATCAGTCGTCATATCAGTAATTACCCATCCAGGTGCAACACAGTTAACAGTTATGTTATGTTTGCCTAGTTCTGATGCCAAAGATTTTGTTAAAGAAATCATACCTCCTTTAGAAGCTGCATAGTGAGAATGAAATGCTTCTCCCCTCTGCCCGGCTGTTGAAGCAATATTAATGATCCTGCCAAAATTATTTTTTTTCATTCCGGGTACAAGCAGTTTTGTGATTAGATATGTGCTGGTGAGATTTACATTCATAGTTTCATTCCATTCGTCAATTTTCATTTGATCAATTGCAGCTTCTTTCCAGATACCAGCATTGTTAACAAGTATGTCTATAGTTCCAAAGTCTTTTAAAACAAACCCAATCACTTTTTCAATTTCAAATGTATCGGCAAGATTCATTTTATACTGCTTCAGTTTTGATGATTCATTATTAGTAATCAATTTATCCGCCGCATTTTTTGCTGAATGAAATGTGAAGGCAACATTTGCTCCTGCTTTAAGAAATATTTCAACACAAGCCTTACCGATTCCACGCGAACCACCAGTAATCAATACATTAATATTTTGAAGAGATATCATATCAGTATTTCACTTTGTATAAAAATAATCCTTTTGCCGGGACGGCATCTGCAGCAACTCCTCTGTCTTTTTGATTGAGAATATTCGTTAAATAATTCTGACCATCTTCAGAAGAATATGCTTTGAGCAATGAGCCGACAATCGCTCTAATCATTCCATATAAAAATCTGTTAGCTTCGATGTAAAAAATAAGCAAGTTTTTTTGTCTTCGCCACCTCGCTTCGTAGACTTCACAAATTTTATTTTGAACTTCTGTATTAATTTTACTGAAGGATGTAAAATCCTTTTTCTCAATTAATGTTGAGGATAAATCATTTAATCTTTCAGGTTTTAACTCTGAGAAATAAGTATACGAATAACGTTCAAAGAAAGGTGACTTCTGATTTGAGATTAAGTAAATATATGATCTTTTTTTTGCACTGAATCTGGAATGAAAGTCCTCTTCAACGGTTTCAATTTTTGTTATTGAAATATCTTTTGGCAATACTGCATTCAGTGAATATTTGAACCTGGATAAATCCAGATGCTGGTCTGCATTGAAATTGGCAACCTGACCTAACGCATGAACTCCTGAATCAGTTCTACCTGCCCCAATAAGGTTTATATCGGATTGTAATATTTGCTTAATCGAATCCCTTATTACTTCTTGAACTGAGGCCGCATTTTCCTGAATTTGCCAGCCAGCATAGTTTGTACCATCGTATTGAATTGTTAGTTTATAGTTAAACATTGGCACAAAATTAGTAATTTTAATTTACTTCTTTCATTTAGCCTTTTTAGTCTATTGATAAGACTAAAGAGCTTAGCAGAAAAGTAAAGGGAATAATGATGCAAATAAACCAAGGCCAGTTCTAAGTTCTTATGCAAACAAGCCAAAATCTTTTCGAAAAGTCACCTGAAATCAAGATAATTATTGATTCGAGAGATTATAAAATTACCGCCGCTAATAAAGCTGCCCGAAAGATTTTCAAAAATCTCGCATCAGGTAAAAAAGAAAAGTATCTAACTGATATTTTCCCACCTACCATTTCGAAGAAACAACTTAAAATATTTGCCAAAAATTCCTCAAAAAAATCTTTTAAAATTAATTCACTTTTGCTGATTGGGAATAATGGTACAAATTATAAAATGAATGCAGAAGTTGTTAAAGCGAAAGTTAAAACTAAAAATATTCTAGAAGTCAGGCTTGATGGGAGTAAGGAAATAACATCCAAAACAAATCCAAAAGCAGAATTAAAAAGTGTTAGGTCAAAGTTAAAGTCAATTTTTGAAAATCACCCTTTGATGATTTTCATTCTCGATAAAAATGGTCTCATCAAAGAAGTTAACCCTCTTGGCGCAAAAGAACTTGGCTATAAAGTCAACGAATTATTAAACCAACCTGTTACAAAAGTTTTCCTCGAGAAGGACTGGAAAACAGTAAATGACCAAATCCACGAATGCATAGATAATCCAGGTAAAATGTTCAACTGGGAAATCAAAAAAGTTAAGAAGAATGGTGAAATTATATGGGTAAGAGAAAATGCCAGTACTATTGAGTCAGATGGAAAAGGTTCCGATCTGCTGATAGTTTGTGACAACATCACAAAAATCAAAGAAGCTGAAAAAATGATTTCTGAATCTGCTGTTAAAGTAAAACAAATTTTTGATGCCTCTCCTTTCGGTGTTCATGTGTACGACATTAACGAAAATCATGATCTTGTCTTCACTGCTTACAACTCTGCTGCTGACAAAATATTGGGATTAGATCACTCATACCTCATAAATAAAAAGTTAGAAGAAGCCTTTCCGAGTACAAGTAAAACCGAGTTACCAAAGCTTTACAGAAAAATAGCTCAGGAAGGAATATCGTTTGAAAATGAAATTGTTGAATACACTGACGGACACATAAAGGGTGTATTTGATGTTTCAGCAATCCAAATTGCTACTGGAAAAGTAGCTGTTTTCTTCACGGACATAACTGAAAAGAGAAAGGCATTCGATAGACTTGAAAAGAGTGAACTAAAGTTTAAATCATTATTCGAACTTGCAAATGACTCCATCTTTATAATGGATCACGAAATTTTTATTGATTGCAATGAAAAAACTCTTGAAATATTCGGCTGTAAAAAAGAAGATATTATCGGCAAACCTCCTTATGATTTTTCACCCGAGATGCAACCCGATGGAAAAGATTCTAAAATAAAAGCACTCGAAAAAATAAAAGCAGCATTTTCAGGAATCCCACAAAGATTTGAGTGGAAGCATAAAAAATTTAACGGTGAATTATTTGATGCCGAAGTCAGTTTGAACAGGATCAAACTTGGTGATGACATTTTAATCCAGGCAATTGTAAGAGATATTACCGAACGTAAAAGGACAGAAGAACAAATTATAATGCTCGCACATGCCTTGAAAAGTATTTATGAATCGGTATGCATTACGGACATGATGGACAATATTATTTTCGTCAACAATTCTTTCTGCAATACTTTCGGATATAGTACTGAAGAGATATTAGGAAAGCATATATCCGTTCTAAGATCAGAGAGAAATTCTGGTAATCTCTTAAATCAGATTCTTCCTGAAACGTTAAAAGGTGGCTGGAGCGGAGAAATTCTAAGTAAAAGAAAAAACGGGACAGAATTTCCTTCTTCTGTATCAACCTCGGTTATTAGAAATGATGACGGAAAACCGGTAGCTCTCATTACAGCTGTTCTGGATATAACAGATAGAAAACTTGCTGAAAATGAATTACGCAATTCTAAGCAGATGCTTCAATTAATACTGGACAATATTCCTCAAAGAATATTTTGGAAAGATTTGAACTCTAAGTATCTGGGATGCAATAAAAATTTTGCGAAAGATGCTGGTCTCTCGAACCCTTTTGTTATAGTTGGTTCAACCGATTATGATATGCCATGGAAAAGCGCTGAAGCAGAGTTTTATAGATCAATAGATAGCGATGTGATGAAGAATGATAAACCTGTATTCCATTTAGTGGAACCGCAAACACATCTTGACGGAGAAATTGCGTGGCTTGAAACAAATAAAATCCCATTACATGATGAACTGGGAAATGTTGTCGGGATTCTTGGAACTTACGAAGACATAACCGAGCGTAAAAAATCTGAAGAAGCATTAAAGGAAAGCGAAGAACGTTTTCGTTCGTTGATTGATAATATGATTGAAGCTGCTTTAATAATCGACTGGAATGGAGAGATCATTTTCGCTAATAACAGTGCAGCACAACTTGTCGGACTTGAAAATCCAAATCAGGGAATTGGGAAAAAAGTTTTTGATTTTTTACATCCTGATTTTATAACGCACGTACTAAATGCACTAGCTAAAGCAAGACACTCTACAGAACCAATAAATGATGAATATCTGATTAAGACTGTAGATAATGAAGATAAGTGGGTTGAGAGCCTTGGGACAAAGATTATGTTCGCAAATAGGAATTCTATCCTGGTTACGTTGAGAGATGTCACAGACAGAAAAAATTCAGAACACCAGCTTAAAATTGCAAAAGAGCAGGCTGAAGAGTTAAGCAAGATCAAATCAAATTTTCTTGCAAATATGAGTCATGAATTAAGAACACCTTTGGTTGGTATACTTGGTTTTGCAGAATTGCTTAAAGACGAGCTCAAGAAGGAAGATTTAAAAGAAATGGCCGATAGGATTCTTATCAGTGGAAACAGATTGATGGATACTCTAAATTCGGTACTCGACCTTTCGAGAATCGAAGCAAATAAAGTTGATCTTAAAATTTGGCCTCACAGACTTGCAGAGCTTGTTAAATCACAGGTTCAGTTATTTGAAGCAGTCGCTGAGCGAAAGAAACTTTACTTAAAAACTGTTATTTCAGATGACACTGTTTGTTCCGAAGTTGATGAACAAATATTCAGACAAATAATAAACAACCTGGTAAATAATGCATTAAAGTACACTTTATCAGGAGGTATTATAGTCACACTCGATTCAATTTACGATGGCACAGAAAATTACGCCAGAATTACTGTTAAAGATACTGGAATAGGAATCCCTGAAAAAAGTCTTGGAATGATATTCCAGGAATTCAGACAAGTTAGTGAAGGCTTTAACAGACATTTTGAAGGAACCGGACTAGGATTAACAATTACTAAAAAGTTTGTAGACATTATGAAAGGCAGAATAGGTGTTGTAAGTAAAGTCGGATCCGGTTCAACATTTACTGTCCTAATTCCTTTGGTTAAGGATTTCAAAACTTCAGAAGTAACTAATTATCAAGAGATTGATTCTAACGCAGAAACTTCTGAAGAAATTGAAATTGCAAGTCAACCCAAAGTATTAGTCGTGGAAAATGACGAAGGCAGTAAGGACATCACCAGGTTATTCATAAGAAAAATCTGCCAGCTTGAATTTGCTGAGAGCGGTGAAGAAGCAATTAAGATGGTGAATCAAACAAACTATGACATTATTCTTATGGACATAAACCTTGGAATAGGTATGAGTGGTATTGATGCAACGAAACAAATCAGAAAAATTAATGGATATAAAAACACTCCTATCGTTGCATTAACAGGTTTTGCAATGCGAGGAGATAGAGAAGAATTTATCAAAGCCGGATGTACACATTATCTTTCAAAACCCTTTTCAAAGCATGGTATAATCAAACTCATCAAAAACATAATTCATGATAAGCAGGATTGATTATTTAATATAAACCGTTTTGATATTAACGAATTCTCTTATTCCAAATGATGATAGTTCCCTGCCGTAACCAGATTCTTTAATTCCGCCAAACGGTAACCTCGGGTCAGATTTTACAAACGCATTCACAAAACAGCACCCAGCTTGTATTTTTTCTTTGGCGATTTTCTCGCCCCCTTCGATATCTTTTGTAAAAACAGCAGCACCTAATCCAAAAATCGAATCGTTAGCAATCTCAATAGCCTCTGCCTCATCCTTTGCCTTTATCAAAGCTGCAACAGGCCCAAATAATTCATCATCATATGCAGGCATTCCTTTTTTTACATTTGAAAGAATGGTTGGTGGATACCAAGCACCTTCCATTTCAGGAATTTTTCCACCGAGTAGTAGTTTAGCACCAAGTTCTATGCTTCTTTTTACCTGTTGATGAAGTTCATCTCTCAATTGAATGCTTGCCTGTGGTCCAATATGATTTGATTCATCAAAAGGATCACCCATTTTTTTTGATTTCATTTTATCAACAAATAACTTTTCAAACTTATCATAAATATTTTCAACAACAATGAACCTTTTTGCAGCAATGCAGCTTTGACCTCCGTTGATCAATCTTGCAGTTGCACAAGTATCGGCAGCCATTTCCAGATCTGCATCTTCAAGAATTACATACGGATCGCTTCCGCCTAATTCCATTACAGTTTTTTTCAAAACGGACCCAGCAGTTTTTGCAACAGCTTTACCGGCAGGAACACTTCCAGTCAATGTCACCGCTTTTACTTTTTCGTTTCTAATAACTTCTTCCATTTGGGAGGATGGAACCAAAATTGTTCTGAAAAGATTTTCCGGAAATCCTGCTTCACGAAAAACTTCTTCGATTGCAATAGCACATCCTGGAACATTTGAAGCGTGTTTCAATATTCCTGCATTACCTGCCATCAATCCGGGTGCAGCAAATCTGAAAACCTGCCAGAAAGGAAAATTCCACGGCATGACTGCAAGCACTATTCCCAAAGGCTGAAATGTTACAAAACTTTTTGAAGCATCTGTTTCAATCACTTCATCAGATAAAAATTTCTCAGCATTCTCTGCATAATATTCACAAACCCAGGAACACTTTTTAACCTCTGCTCTTGATTGTGCGATGGGCTTTCCCATTTCAAGTGTCATGAGTCTGGAAAATTCTTCTTCTTTTTTCAGTAAAATATTCGCAGCATTCAGCATTAATTTTGATCTGAGAATGAAAGAAGTTCCTTTCCAATCTTCAAATGCACTGTCAGTTAATTTTATTATTTTATTAACCTCGGTGGGAAGCATTGAATGATAGGTTTTAATCAGTTGAAGGTTAGCAGGATTAATAGATTGAATCATAAGCATTCCAAATCATTGAATTCAAAAGTTACTTTACTTTTTTGATTACAACCAAAGTCATATCGTCAGAATATTTTCCATTCTTCGAAAATTTTATAACATCATCCAAAATTCCAAGTGCAATTTCCTTTGGTGACAG
>Ga0208980_10001594_pt1 | contig 13768 bp, 10 predicted proteins | sample WetSurMetagenome_3_FD_187993 | JGI IMG/M metagenome (GOLD analysis project Ga0208980, IMG submission 187993) | Wetland microbial communities from Twitchell Island in the Sacramento Delta, sample from surface sediment Aug2011 Site A1 Bulk (version 2) | ecosystem: Environmental > Aquatic > Marine...
AGGAACCTACCCCGCGCGAAAACCAGTGTCAAGCGCAATGTCGGGCCCCGCCCACGCCGCGGCATCCAGCGATTTGGGGACAACACTCCGGCATTGCTGCGCCGTCACGGAATCGAGCCGCCTGCTGATCGGTGGTACGTGCGACGGGCGGAGTTGTATATCGAGTCGGTGCTGGGGCGTTGACTGAACCGAGCATCGTTCGGAGGACGTGGCGGGTTATCTTGCCGATCTTGGCAGGCTAGGCAGAATAGAAGTCTGGCATTTCGGGCAGGCGGTCGATGCTATACGGAAACTCTTCATGCGCATCGACCACCGGGATCTGGCCACTACCCCGATCTACACCCGCTTACGGCGGCGCGGTGGTTTGGCCGTTCAGAGTCCCATGGATCGCCTCGGCGGCGGACATTCGCTACTGCCCCGATTGGGACCGGCGGTACCCGGCGCTGACGCGACGCCCGGAGCCGACTCTTCGCTTGCATCCCCTCTCGTCCCATCGCTACTCCCCCAACCTCCAGCCCCCGCGCCGTTGCCCCTCACACCTTGGGGCACAAGCCGCTCCGGTAACAACCCGACCTCCCCGGCACCGGGAAGCGGCCCATCGCAACAACCCTCCGAAACCGAGCATTCGACCGGACTTGAGGTTGTCGATGGAAAGCGGATGGTGCGTTTCACCCTCATCCGCCTCCCTCTGGTACCCTTCCCGCCACGGACCCAAGACCGCCCACCGGGACCGGCCAACCTGCCCGCAGGAACCGGTATCGGACGGCGGACCCCTTGGAGCCCGCGATCTCCCCTTCCACGCGAAGGGGCGCACGCATCCAGCCCAGACAACAGCGAGAACCGCACAATGTCACAGCGATGGGCGCCCGGAGTAGGGACGCTGTTTGCCCTCTGTCTCGCCGGATCGCCACTGGTCCCGGCCGACGCTTGGGCTCAGACCACGGCGGTTATGCCCATCGCCTCCGAGACCAAGGGCGTCACCAAACCCGCAGCCGAGGAGCCCTCCATTGGGCTCGAGTCGGAGTCGGCGATCCAGGCGCATCTGGCGGAGGCCGAGGCGGAGCTGGCGAACATGGCCAGGGCGGAGTCTCCGCCCGGCATCAGTGAGCAGGAGATTGCCCAACGGAGCGCGGCGCTGGCTGAATTGGTCACCGTCTACCGGGTGCTGCTCACCCACCTGCAGGATCTCACCGATCTCAAGGCCTCCCGCGATTCCCTCGCAAAGGAGCACCTTAGTCTTCGCCACCTGCCGGAAGCAGAGTCCTACTCCTTTCTCGCCGTCGATCAACTACGCGAGACCGAGCGCTCTATCCAAGACGCTATCGACACCCTGGATGCCGGCAGCGCCATGATGCAACGGGAATACGACAACAACAGCGAGTTGCTGAAGGGGCTCGATGCGCTCCTACGCCAGGCGGCCGAACGCCTGGAGACCAACCCTGCCCCGGAGGCAGTACCGGCTTTGGTCTGGCGCCGAGACCTCGCGGAGTTGAACAGCCGCGCTCAGGGTCTGCTGGTGACGAGTCTCGCGTTGGAGCAGCGTCTCACCGAAGAGAAGAAGGCCGTCAACCACGAGCGCTTGAAGCAGGTTCAAACCGAGCTCGCGCGCACCACCGGCAAGGTCGTCTACTCGGCGGAGGGGCTGCGGCAGGTCAAGGACAATCTGGAGCGCGAACGCCAGGGGCTCAGCGAGGAGCTCCGCCGCACCACAGGCGCCACCGAGGCCGCGCGGGCAGAGCTAAGGCAGACCGAGGAAGCCCTGAAAACCGCCGAGGGGGCGAATGACACCACCGCACCGGCGGTCGATCTCATCGCGTTGCGGCGGGCGGTGGAGCTCAGCCGCGCCAAAGCGGAGAGCCACGCCCAGCGCACGCGGCTATTGTCGATGCACCTACAGCGTCTTAACCGTGAGGCCATGACTTGGGAGAAGCGCTGGGCGCTCGGCCAGAACCCCGATACCACCCTACTCGGAAAAGCCGTCACCGAGGTGAAGGCGGAGCGTGATGAGCTGGCGCTGTTGGGAGAATTCGTCGACCAACGTTATGCCCAGTACCGCGACCTGCTGATCGAGCGCGAGGGTTTGGCCAAGCGGGCAGGCTCCACCGATGAGGCCGAGCACGAATCCGCGATGGCCGAGATCTTTCGCCAGCGCATGCTGCTGTTCGGGGAATTTCAACAACAGATTGCAACCTACCGCCACCTGGTGGATCGCTGGGCCCAGGATGTGGAGGCCGCCCGCGGCGGAATGCCGGTGGTCGATCGTCTGGAGGCGCGGCTGCTGGACCTGCGGAAGCTCGCCCTCGGCCTCTGGGACTATGAATTCTTCGCCCTGGAGGACCAGATCGAGGTCGATGGCCGCACCGTCACCGGCAAGCGAGGGGTAACCGTGGGCAAGTTCGTCAACGCCCTCCTGATTCTCGCCCTGGGTTATTGGCTGAGCCGGTGGGCATCGCGGGGGGCCGAGCGGTTGGTCGTCAAGCGACTTGGGATACACGAGAGCCATGCCCGGATCGCCCGACGCTGGATCGATGCGGTGGGCCTCGTGATCCTCGCCCTGATCGCCCTCACCTGGGTGAAGATTCCCTTGGCGGCATTCGCCTTCCTCGGCGGCGCCGTGGCCATCGGGGTGGGCTTCGGCATGCAGACCCTGTTCAAAAACCTGATCAGCGGTCTGATGATTCTGATCGAGCGACCCTTCCATCTTGGCGACCTGGTCGAGGTGGGCACAATCCGTGGACGGGTGACCGACATCGGGGTGCGCGCCTCGGTGGTGCGCGACACCCAGGGCATCGAGACGCTGATCCCTAACAGCAGCTTTCTGGAGCAGAACGTTACCAACTGGACCTACAACAACATGCGGGTGCGCTTCAGCGTGCAGGTGGGCGTGGCCTACGACGCCGACCTGAGGCGCGTCCGGGAGTTGCTCCAACAGGTGGGTGGTCGCCACGGGCTAGTGATCCGGGAGCCGCCGCCGTTCGTCCTGTTGGACAATTTTGGTCCCGATGCGCTGCTGGTCAGTCTCAATTTCTGGCTGGAGCTGCGTCCCGAGACCGACCGCTTGGTGGTGCAGAGCGACCTGCGCTTCATGATCGTGCAAACCTTCGCCGAAGCCGGCATCGCCATTGCGTTCCCGCAGCGCGATGTCCATCTCGACACCTCCCACCCCCTCGAGATCCAGATGATTGCGTCGTCGGGCCGTTCAGGGCCTGCCAGCGGTAGCGAAAGCGCCCCAGCCGGGCCCGGCTAACGGCGGGCAGCGACGAGCAGTCCGCCCACCCAGCAGGCTCGACCACCCGGTCGCGCATCAGATGAGCCCCAATAACGCCAACCCCTCATGGAAGAAAGAAACGGCCAACAGGCACAGCATCAGACCCACGAAACGCATCAGGTAAAGATACAGAGCACCACCCAGGAAGGTCTTTGACCTCCCAACCAAGATGGCTAATAGGATCTTCGAGCCCACCAACAAGCCATAAAAGCCCAATAGAAACAGCAGCGGCGCAACCGGACCCGCAGCCATGGCCTTGGTCAGCGTTGGTCCGCCCACACCCGCCCAAAAGAGATAGGGATGCGGACTCAAGGCATTGACCAGAATGCCTTTTTTCAGGGATTTTGGCTTGCGCACCACATCCCCGATCTCAACCCCTTGAGCGCGCACACTCTTGTAGCCCAGGAACAAGACAAAGCAGCCACCCGTCAGCGACACAAACCCAAGGATACCCCGATACTTGGCCAGTTCGGATAGCACCAGGACCGTTAGCGCAATGATGGGCAGGTCGGTGATCAGCGGCGCAAGCGCCACCTTCACGCCCGAGCGAACATCGCTCTGCAGGGTCTCGGAAATGACCAACATCAGCAAAGGCCCGGGGGCGAGGCCCGCGGAAAGACCCAGCAGGATGCCGATGGTCAAGGCGTCTGTCATGGCGGCGGGGGATGGGTGCTTAGCGTCGGCTCAATGCTTGCGTTTCTCCCGAGCGGCCGGCCTTGACCCGCCCCCTACTCCCCAATGCCGGTCCGTTAAGTCTCACCGAGACTACCGCCTGGATTGCGGATGGGGGCGGAACTGGGGTCTTGGCACAGGGCTCGATCAAGGTCGGGGACCTCCTCGGGTGGGACGTGCTCGACCTCGCCGCGAGAGCCCAGCGCCGGCAACCCGGGCGCCTGCGGCTCGGCGGGCTTCGGTTCCCGTCAGCGCTGGGCCGGTGCCTGGCGCGCGCTCCAGGGAATCAGAGCGCTAAGGTACCAGGCGCGACAGCGTTTTCCATCCCCAGCATTTCCTGGTATTCTGATAAGCCATGGGCGTGGCCAAAATGGTCTGCGACCCTGTTTCAAATAACCGGCAGACAATTTGCCACCCAATCATCGGGCTGAGAGTGTGACTTGGCTCAATGCAGTCAAGGAGCACTTCGCAGTGAATTTCGAACAATTCGGCCTCGATCCACGCATTCTGGCTGGCGTCCGCGCCGCAGGATATACCACTCCGACCCCCATTCAAGAGCAGGCCGTCCCCGTCGTGCTCGATGAGCGCGACGTCCTAGGCCTGGCCCAGACAGGCACCGGCAAAACCGCGGCCTTTGCCCTGCCAATCCTCAATCGACTCGCCAAGGGACCCCTGCGTCGCGTTCGCGCCCTGGTCGTGGCCCCCACCCGCGAGCTGGCCGAGCAGATCCACCAGAGCTTCGTCAGCTTGGGCAGCAGAACGCCGGCCCGCAGCATGACGATCTACGGCGGCGTGAGCAAGGGCCCGCAATTGGCGGGACTGCGGCGGGGCACGGAGATCGTCGTCGCCTGCCCCGGCCGCCTGCTCGACCATATCCAGGAAGGCGCGATCGACCTCACCCAGGTCGAGGTGCTGGTCCTCGACGAGGCCGACCGCATGTTCGACATGGGCTTCCTCCCCGACATCCGCCGCATCCTCAAGCACCTGCCCGCGAAACGGCAAAACCTGTTCTTCTCCGCCACCATGCCCAAGGAGATCCGCGTGCTGGCGGACGAGATCCTCGTCGATCCTGCCACCGTGCAGGTGGGTGTCATTGCACCGGCCGAGACCGTCGCCCATGCCCTCTACCCCGTGCCCGATGGCCTCAAGACGAAACTGCTGCTCGCCATGCTGGAGCAGACGCCGACGGGCCGGGTGCTGGTCTTTACCCGCACCAAACACCGCGCCCGCAACCTGGCGGAGAACCTCCAGAAGCAGGTCTACCGCGCAGCGGCGCTACAGGGGAACATGACCCAGAACCGGCGCCAGGAGGCCATCGACGGCTTCCGCAGCGGCAAGTACGACATCCTGGTGGCCACCGACATCATGGCGCGGGGCATCGACGTGGCGGAGATCTCCCACGTGATCAATTACGATGTGCCCGACACGGTGGACGCCTACACCCACCGCATCGGCCGCACCGGCCGCGCCACGCGCACAGGCGAGGCGTTCACCTTTGCGGCGCACACCGATGAGAGCATGATCCGGGACATCGAAAAGGTGCTCGGCGCGCCCATCGAGCGCCGCCGGCTGACCGGCTTCGACTACGGCACTTACACGCCCGAGCGTCAGGCCCCGCAACCTCAGCATCGCTCGCCCGCCCGCGCGCCGTCCAGGTCCAGCGCCACACCCCCGACCCCCTCTGCGCGAGCGCGCCAGGCGCAGCCCGCATCAGCCGCGCGCGGCTTCGGGGGGAGCCCTGCATCGCGCCGCAGCCCGCCAGGCCGGATTAGCTAGGCAAACCCGCCGAAACCGCGATAACACACACGGCGGGTTACGGACTGGCGTCCTAACCCGCCCCTCGACCCTCGGCTCAGCAGGGTGGATGGAGGAAATCGAGCCCCTGGTCGGTTCGAGCGATCAGGCTGGCCACGCACCCGGACACCGTTGCAGACGACTGGATGTACCCTGTGAGCAGTAAGCTCAGGGTGTATGATTCAGGGGCCATGGTCGGATCCCGCTTGCGGTGAGCGGATGCACGCGGGTCACCCTTCGGCGTTTCACTCCGAACCAAGTCGGTGAGCACAACGGTATCACCCAGCAGATGCTCGGGGCTACGGATTCGCCGCGCCCATCGCGCGGCTGATCCACTTCACAGAACGCACCCCCCGAGCGGCATTGGATGACCAAGCCCGGTTGAGGCATTGCGGTATCCTGTCGGAGGGTTCCTCAGCATGTGCATGAACCGCGTGTGGCGTAACAGGTTGGCCATGATCATCACCAGCCTACTGACGATGGGCTGCTCAAACCTTTTGCCTTCCGTCGACAAAACGGTGGATGCCGGATGGACGAGCTATGAGGATGCCAAACAGGCATTCGACAAGGTGGTGCCCAAGCAAACCACCGCCGAGGAGCTCAAGGCGCTGGGATTGGATCCGTTCGTGAACCCCAACATCCGCTTGCTCAACTATCTGGATCTGACGCAGATCTTTATTCCCAATGCGTCCATCCGCTTCAGCGACCTCGATCCCGCTGTTCGGACCTGTTTGAGAGCGAAAACCGCCTGTCAGGGCTACCAGATCTCACCGGTGGTCCTGCAGAGTCACCGCTACGGTAATGTACTTCTCGATGTGTTCAATTTTCGGAGGCAAACGAGAACGACCGGGTGGAAATTTCTCGGTTTGATTCTTATGAAACAGGACCTGGTGGTTTACAAAATCGAGGCCGGTGAGCCCAACGTTCTTGAGCTGGAAGATAAGAAGAACCCCTTGGGCCCCTTCCAGGAGATCTCCATTTCGCCAGACCTCAGAATCTAGATGAGACAGCGGTGCTGGCGTTTGCACGGCAAGCTGGACAGGACTGGCGTATCGGCCTCCCCGATTCGGGTGAGAAGGCGATCGAGGAGATAGCCACACGGGCCAGGCTCGCGGGTCACGCCAGTATTGGCTGCCGCCCGATCCTGTGGGTGCCACCGGGTCCCATTGCTTCTGCGTTTCTCCTGCCGTGAGCCAACAGAAACGACAAGCCTCGACGGGTTCGGGTACCCGCCACGCCACGACAACGCTCTTGTCCGGCGGGATGGACGAGGGGATCGGCTGGGCCCTGCTGCATGAAGCCGCGCAGTCGCGCTGGTTGCGCTTTCGCTCGCCGCGGCGGGTTGTGGTCGCCCGCAACACCGAGGAGGTCGCGGCCAGCTTGCGCACGGTCGATGCGGCCGTTGCCCACGAGAACCTGTGGGCGGTGGGCTTCGTCGCCTACGAGGCCGCACCCGGCCTGGACCCGGCGCTCTGCACCCGGGAGCCCGATGGGTTCCCCCTGGTCTGGTTCGGGCTCTGCGAGCCGCCGGAGATTGCAGCGGCGCCGCCACTCGACCCCTCACCCACTGCCCCGCTGAGCGCCGAATGGCAACCGACGCTGAGCGAGGCGGCCTATCTCCAAGCCATCGACCACATCCGCGGCCTGATTCGCGCCGGCGATACCTACCAGGTGAACTTCACCTATCGCCTGCGCCAAGGGTTTCAAGGCTCGCCCCCTGCCCTGTTCGCCCGCTTATGCCGGGCCCAACGTCCGCGCTACGCGGCTTACCTGGACCTCGGCGATTGGGTGGTGTGCAGCGCCTCCCCGGAGCTGTTCTTCCGTCAGGAGGGGGATAGGATTGAGTGCCGCCCCATGAAGGGCACCGCCGCCCGCGGACTCACCCTTGCCGACGACAAAATGCAGGCAGAGGGTCTGCGTGCTTCGGCGAAGAACCGCGCCGAGAACCTGATGATCGTGGATATGCTGCGCAACGACCTCGGCCGTATCGCCGAGGTCGGCAGCGTGCAGGTCCCCGAGCTGTTTGTTCTGGAGAAATACCCTACTCTCTGGCAACTAACTTCAGTGGTTCGGGCACGCACCGGGGCCCCTCCGCTCGCGGTGCTAGCCGCGCTCTTCCCCGCGGCCTCCGTCACTGGCGCGCCCAAACCCCGCACCATGGCCATCATCCGGGCGCTCGAGACCACGCCCAGGGGGCTCTACACGGGCGCGGTGGGATTCCTTGGACCCGGCCGACAAGCGCAGTTCAATGTCGCGATTCGCACCGCCGTGATCGACCGGCGCGGGGGGCAGGTGGAATATGGCACGGGTGGGGGGGTGGTGTGGGACTCAGAGGCACACTCCGAGCTCGAGGAAACGCGCACCAAGGCACGAATCCTGGGGGATCGGGCCCCACCGGAATTCTCGCTCCTGGAGACGATGCGCTGGACCCCGGCGGAGGGCTATTTCCTCCTCCCTCGCCATCTCAACCGGCTAAAGGATTCCGCGGCTTACTTCGACTTTCGCCTGGATCTCGACGAGATAGAGCGTCGGCTCGCGGCCCTCGCACGGGGCCTGGAACCGGGACCCACCAAGGTTCGGCTGCTGCTCGATCGGTCCGGAGGCCTGATCCTGGAGGCCGTGCCATTGCCCACGCTCGGCCCCGGGGTCCTTCACGTTGCCCTGGCCGCTCGCCCCGTACGCTCCGACGACCCTTTTCTCTTTCACAAGACCACCCACCGCCGAGTCTATGAGGAGGCGCGAGCGGAAGCCGCGGATCTGGACGATGTGCTTCTCTTCAACGAGTGGGGCCAGGTGACCGAGTCGAGCGTCGCCAACGTCATCGTCGAGGTGGATGGGGAGCTCTGCACCCCACCGCTGGCCTGCGGGCTCCTGGCCGGGACCTACCGCGCAGAGCTGCTCGAGCTTGGGATGATCCGCGAGCGTCCGGTGACAACCGAGGAGCTGCTGCGGAGCCCGCGCTTGTGGCTCGCCAACTCGGTGCGCGGAATCCTGGCCGCGGTGTTGGCAGGCGGTGCGCGGAAATAGCCCGGCGGCCGGGAACCGCGCATGGGAAGGCGGCAGGTACGCCGGGATGCACAATCGATGTGCTAACCCAGCGTTTGATGACGTCGGCGGCCGCTGTTGCTTAGGGCTCGGTCATCATCGCGATGACGCCGCGGAAGGTCTCCGTACCAATCCTGACCGTTCCGGCAAAGGGGTAATCGAGCTCGATAATGACGTAGAACACCACCCCGACCAAGGCAGCGAGCACAGCGATCATCACCGCGTGGGCATCGCGGTTCTCGGTACCCAGCAAGTAGGTAAAGCCGATGGTGAGGACGGCCCCGGCGATCAGCGCCAGCCAGATGACCCCGGGAAGTCCGTCGCAGGCGTCGTCGAGTCGTTTCACCCGCATCTGTTCCAACTCATTGAGGCGCCCGATCAGCTCTCCATAGAGAACCTGTTGTCGAGGCGAGGCGGGCGACAACCCTTGGACCTCGTTCCAGATGGCCTCCAATGCCCGGTTCTTGGCCGGGGGCTGATGAAACACCGCCATCGCCGGAAACTCGTTGTCGACAATCTCGTACAGATAAACCAGCAGTCCGGGTTGCAGATCTGGCGAGTGGCTTGCGTGCGCATAGGCGCCCATCGCGTAATTGAGGGAAACGGCCGCGCTGCTCTCTTGCTGGACGTTGAGGCGGGTCACATGAAACTGCTCCCATACCACAATCACGACGAAGGCCAGAAGCACCCCGTACATGACACCCACCGCCGAGAACATAAAACCCGCCACATCGTTGTGGGCACGGCGGATGGCCATCGGCACCAGACGCTCGACGACGAAGAACCCCCCCAGCGACGGCAAAACGACCGCCCCGAGGATCAGGAGCAAGGCCTGCCAATCGGGGATCATCAACAACCTTGCCGAAAGAGACATAAGCAACCGCTCCTGAAACCATCTTGGGATTCGGCCTTAAGCTACCGCGAAGCCATCCTGGGCGCCAGAGACCGCGGGAATCGAACTGGCGCTGTCAAGTGCGCGACCTAAAGCTGTCGATTATACCGGTTCCTGGTCGGATCGGGGTGCGAGCAGAACCCGGTCCATCAGCATAACAGTATGATTAATATAATATTTATAGAATCTACCGGGTGCCCCCTGGGCCCAACGACCGGCCGCGGGGAACAAGGGGGAAACCAGGCGCCTCTGCGCAGCGGTCGTGACAGGGATCGGGTTTCTCGGTGCGGGGATGATCCTGCATCAACAGAATCGCACCACCGGGCTCGCGACCGCAGCGCTCCTCTGAGCCACGGCCGCGGTGGGGATGGACATCGGTCACGGGCGCTACCTCATTCGGTGTCGCAAGCGCGGCAATGGTGTTGGTGGTGAGACACCTCCCAAACTTCGCCAAACCGCGTTACCTCGACGAAGACACTCCCGGTAGCTAGTCGGCCGATCCTCCCGGAAAATAACGGCACTCCGCGAGCCTGCCCCGCACCCACGAGAAAAAGGAATCCGATGATTAAGAACCCCGATTTTTCCAAGCTCAAGCAGGGCGACCTCTTCCGGGTCACGGTGGAGAAACTGCACCCGACCCAATTCTGCATCGGCATCGTGTCAGCGGAGTGCAAACGCCGCAGCATCGAGGAGTACGCGGTAAAAGGGGAACTGCAGCAGTTCCTCTGTCAGGAAGGGCACCTGGTACCGGTTATCATCGGTCCGCCCGGCAAAACCCTGTACCTGACCGATCATCACCATCTGTGCGCCGCACTCTGGCGCGCCGATCTCCCCCAGAAAACAACCAAGGAAGTGGTCGCCTATGTCATTCACGACTGGTCCGACATGGAACCCCAGCCGTTTTGGGATCGCATGAACGACAACCAGCTAGCCTGGCTCTACCAGTACGGAGTCGGACCGCTGAGCCCGAGCATTCTGCCGACCTCGGTAGGCGGTATCCTCAACGACCCCTATCGCACCCTCGCGCGGTGGATTCGCGATGCCGGTTGCTACGTAAAGGATGAGCTAAAGGACCAGGATCGCCCCATGTGCGACGAAGACAGCTTCAGCCCGCCGACCAAGAACACCGCCTACTTCATCGAGTTCCGTTGGGCGAATTTCCTACGCGAAAACATAACCCTGGCGGAAAACCCCCATGTGTTCCATCTCGCCTGTGAACTGATGCCGCGACACCCCGCCGGGCACTTCTTGCGCGAGGTGAAGACGCTGCGCGAGGCGCTCCCGCAGGTCATCAAGCTGATCGGCTGTAACCAGCTCACCAAGGTGAGCTACGACGACATGGGTTGCCTGCAGTCCGCCAAACCGATCGCGCCCAAGAAAAAGTGCTAAAGCGACCGCCGCCTCTAGCGATAGCGTGGGATACACGCCGGGGGCAAGGGGTGCCTAGGCCTCTGCGCCATCCGCCACTTCCCGCGGGACCCGGGGGCTTCCGGCCCCCGATCGCGTTAGTTCGCTGGTGGCGGCGATCGGTCTGCCCCCTTGCGACTCACTGGCGCGATCAAACCGATCTTCCTGAACACCAGGTAGCCGGCTACGCCGAGCAGAACCAACAGTAGGCAAACCACCGAGAACCCCCAGGGGCTCTTCTCGCCGGGAATACCGGCCAGATTGATCCCCAATAGCCCGGTCAACACACCCATCGGCAGGAACAGCGCGGTGTAGAGCGACAACAGGTAAAGGGCGCTATTCATCCGCTGGGACTGCAGATCAGTGAGCGCCTCCTGCAGGGCGCCACAGTGCTCTCGTAATCCCTCCAGACGCTCCAACCGATCGTCGACCCGGTCCGAAGCATCTCTGAGCGTCGCGACGCTGTCCCCGGTTCCCAAACTATGGCGCCCGTGCTCCTGTAGCAGCTCATGGAGCAGGGTGCGGGCGGGCGAGAGATGGCGGTGCAGACGCAACAGCTCCAACCGGATTCGATTGAGCTCCCGCCCGAGGTGATCCACCTCACGGGTGAGGACGCGCGCCTCCAGAAGATCCAGCGCCCCGCTATGGCCATCGAGCAAGGGCCCCAGGTCGCGGATCAGCAACAGGGCCAAGCGCCCGAGAAAATCCCCCGCATCGCCAGGTCCAGCGCCGGCCATGAGATCAGAGCGGATCTCACGAATGGCCGCCGGCAAGGGTGATGCCAGCGTAACCACGCGATCGGGCCTGATCCAGACCTGGATCGCGGGCAGAACGACATCCGCTGCCCGGGCTGGCAGCACCACGCCAGGCAGGGTCAGCATCAGTCCGCCGCCTACCGCGGCAAGCCTCGCCTGCTCCAGGGGTTTACCGAGGTCCTCTGCCACCTTGGGCGGAACCTCGCTTATTCGACGCAAGAGCGCGCTTGCGGACTCCCCTGCCGGCAGGTGCAGCCAAGTCAGCGGACCGTTCCCCGAAACGCTCGACAGCGGCTCGACCGACACCTGCTGGGCTTTACCCTTCCCATCGAGTACCAAGCACCAGGGCACATCAGGCTCGGAGGGGGCTGGAGGGCTGGTTGTGGTCATGGCTTCTCCCGGGGGGCTGGATCGCCCGCCTCATCGGTCGATCGTGCGCCCGGGATTCTCGAAGCGGAACGCGGTACGGACCGCTCGGCGCTAAATGCCTCACTAAAGGCGGCCGCGAGAATCCCGGTGGGGATCGCGACGATCCCGATACCCGTCAGGGCGAAGACACCGGCAAACACCTTACCGAGAACCGTTTGCGGCACCGCATCCCCATAGCCCACGGTCGTGAGGGTCTGCAGGGCCCACCACAGCGCGCGCGGGATGCTGCCAAAGGCGCTCGGCTGCGCCGAGCCCTCTACCAGATAAAGGCACACCGCCGCACCCACCATCACGGCCAGGGCGAGCACCAGACCGATCAACAACTCGTCCCGGCGCGACATCACCGCATGGCGCATGGCGCGAAGGGCGGCGGACAGGTGACCCAAGCGGGCATTGAGCAGAATCTCAACCGCGGTGAAGAGCCGTAGGAAGGCCAGGTCGTTGGCATCGAGAAACCCGAGCCAGGGTGCGGTGACATAGGGCAAAACGGCGAGCAGATCCATCAGCACGCGCGGTCGCAACAGATACCGGACCCTCCCGCTGACGCCGCGAAAGCGCTCCAGTTCGCCGGCAGCCCAGATCCGGAGCGAGAGGTCCGCGCAGAAGACCACTCCCACCACCTGATCAGCGGCGCGAAACCAGGCACTGTAGGGGACCGCCAGCAGTGGCTCGGTTTGGCAGATCTGCACCCCCACGGCAAATAGCACCGTGAGCATGAACAGATGGTTGACGGGAGATAGGCCCGGACGCCGTGCTTGCGGACTCACTTGGGCAAACACCAGAGCCCGGGCGCGCGTGTAGCGGGAGCTCATAGCGTTCTCACCGACCGCGGGTCGGGCGGCATCCTCTGGATTGTTGTCATCGCCGGTGGTCTCGTACGGGTGAGCTCGAGCGATAGTGTAGACTCCAAACGACCGCGAAGGCTCCTCGTATCCGCTGGGCACCGTTCAAAACGGTAATGGGGCACAGATCGCCTACCCAGGTCCCCACTGGATCGGCTGCCAGCATTGACATGCTCACGCAAGGTACCCTGGCAAGCAAATCTCCACGCCCGGTAATCTCGATCGCCGCTTGCCGACCTCGGGAAAAACCCTATACTGACTCCCTGCCGCCGGGGTGGCGAAATCGGCAGACGCGCCAGACTCAAAATCTGGTGGTGGAAACACCGTGCGGGTTCGACCCCCGCCCCCGGCACCAGCAAATGAAAGGGCTTGCAGAGATGCAGGCCCTTTTGCATTGCGGGGTCCGGATTGTCCCGCACAGTTTTGGCGCACTGAAGCCAAACACAGGGTGTTCTCGGACGGTTGCCGACCAAATGACCGGCCACAGATTAGCGGCCTTCCGCCACGGAGTGCGCCAGGCACCACTACCAGGCAAATTCTAGAATTTTAGAGGGAATTTGAGCGACTCTCGATCGGGTGGAGCTGACGGGATTGCGCCCGTCAGCCCTCCCACACCACCCGAGATGCGGTTTTCGCGCATCCGGCGGTTGGACCCAGCGGCTTC
>Ga0208980_10001595_pt1 | contig 13766 bp, 11 predicted proteins | sample WetSurMetagenome_3_FD_187993 | JGI IMG/M metagenome (GOLD analysis project Ga0208980, IMG submission 187993) | Wetland microbial communities from Twitchell Island in the Sacramento Delta, sample from surface sediment Aug2011 Site A1 Bulk (version 2) | ecosystem: Environmental > Aquatic > Marine...
GGGAAAAATGGCCTCCAATATGCCGATGATATTTTTAACAAACTTTCTAAGGGGTCTTCATATTTCATTCCCGAGGCAACCAAGAGCATCGAAAAATTTATGGATAAACAAATTTCAGTCACCATCAAATATGAAAACCCAGAAGATGCCCAAAGAACTGCCCAACTGCTTACGTTATCCGAAGCAAGGACTGAACAACAGGAAGGCACTTTAAAAATAGAAGGTAGCTTGGGCAAGATCATGGCCACGGGAATAAGGGATTCTAATTTTATGTATTACAACGACGGAGAAAAACTAAAAAGCGCTTACGGCTATGATGAAAAGCAGGTGATGAAAGATTGGTGGCAGGCTTTTGATAAAATGAGCAAGGAATTTAAGAAAACCAAGGTATTTGACAATGCGAAAATATTATCAGATGTGAACAAAAAGGTGGTCGAAGCTGCCTACAATTTTTACCAGATCGAGCCGGTGAAGGTTTCCGAGCGAGCTGGCACCATGACTGGGCTGCTCGTATTCTATGTGCTCTATAGTGTTTGGTGGGGATTTGCCCTCATGTTTTTGGTTGAGGGGATGGGACTCACCATGACGAAAAAAGGAGTCAAAAAAGAAGATTAGCTGGACCTCTGTGGCCCAAGTGATGTGCGATCGAGCATGGGGACGAAGCGCACAACTGAAAAATTGTTTCAAAAGGCATAGGAAACCTTCTAAAGCTGAACAAAAACGGTTGATACCAAGTCGCCTTCATTTGCATATCTTTGTTGTCTCCTCGTCATACTCCTCGACGTACTAAAACATACGCCTGCGTCGATTCCTCGTCGTCGCCTTGATCTGCTTTTGAACGCAACTTGGTATGAGCCTATTCTTTCTCTTTAGTGGCTGCCTCCCTTAAAAATAAAACCAGCAAGCAACCCTACCACAATTGCAATGACCACGGCAATGATTCCGTAAATTGCGCCATGGTGCTGTGCCATGTAAGTAAGCCATTGGGATAGACCAACTTTTTCAATGGCGATCGTTTCTTGAGTGTCCCCTAAGATCACCCCGTCCTTTATTGCCCAGCAGGTTATTGTATAATTTCCTTCCACTGCGCGGTCGGAGAAATGGAGATCAAACTTAAAGGCATTATTTTCTTTGTTGATCTCAATGGCGTTTTCCCTCACCCCATAAAGTCCGGTTTTTTCCTTCATCTTCAAAAAACCATCAAAAACCACGTTCAGATCATCATCACTGGATTTTCCGGTTAAAAGTTTGAGCCTCAGGTTTTGTTTTAGGGCATCGTAACCAATGTTAAGTTCTTTTTTTAAGTTTTCATTCAAAACGTCAGTGAGATTCCCCGATGAAAAAACTTTATAAAGAAAAGGAACATGAGAAACTTCAAATTGTTTAACGCTCATCCAGAAAAAAACCACCCTCCCTTTGCGTACCAGTTTTATAGGAGGATTATTTTCCGACTTTACCTGCACAATTACCGTAGTGCCAGGTTGGGGAAGGGTGCCTTTAAAGCTTACTGTCTCACCTCCAAAGCCTATCCCCATAGTGACCTTTTTTTCCGGCAACAAGGTAAAGCACGTTTCTCCTTTTACCGGCGGAACAAAAAAAGCGAGTGAGACGACCACTAAGACCAAAGTTTTAATAAACGTTTCTTTCATGATTAATGCCCTCCTGCAGCTTTGGCAAGACCAATGACATTATCTGGGGTCACTAAGAGATCAAAGAGCATCTTCACCATTACCAACAAGACGATGATGGAAAGAAGAATGCGGATCTGTTCTCCCCGAAGGAAGCGACTTGCACGCACACCAAACTGAGCGCCGATAACCGATCCCGTAAAAAGCAATACTACCAGTACTAAATCAACCGTATGGTTCGTAATTGCTTGCTGTAAAGTAACATTTGCGGTGGTAAGAACGATCTGAAAAAGATCGGTTCCCACCGCGACGATGGTAGGCATGCCGATAATATAGATCATGGTAGGTACCATAATAAACCCTCCACCAACACCCATGAGGGCCGCAAGAAAACCTACTAAGAAACCAGCGCTAAAAGGAAAAATCGCGGAAGTCTCCAACCCTGATCGCTTAAAATGCATCTTAAAGGGTAAGCGGGCAAAGAACAACGAGAGTTTATTGGGGCCAATTTCGCCCCCTTGAACTGAAGCAGTTTTAGATTTTCTCAGGGTATTAAGGCTCTCAACGAACATCGCGCTTCCTACCCCCCCAAGAATCAAGACATATACTGCCCGGATAACAAAGTCGAAGTTCCCCATCTCCCGGAGATACTTTACTACTTGGACACCGACGGTTCCACCGACAATACCGCCGATGAGAATAACCAGGCCCATTTTTAGATCCACATTTCCCAACTTCCAGTGGCTAAAAGCCCCGGAGGTCGCTGCTGCACAAATTTGATTGGAATCACTGGCAGCTGCTACCGAGGGTGGAACCCCAATCATCATCAGCAATGGCGTTAAAAGAAAACCACCCCCAACCCCAAAAAGCCCAGACAAAAATCCAACCAATCCTCCAATACCAACAATGACCAGGAAGTTAAAACTCATCCCGGCAATAGGAAGAAAAATATCCATAGAAGGGTTTCCTTTCTTTTATGGTTTTTCGGCTTCCTGGCTCTTTACGAGTTTTTCCCTTAACTCCAAGTACTCTTTTTTTAACGCGTACCACTCTAAAGCTCTTTTGAGGGAAATCAGGAGTTGTTCTTGCCGAAACGGTTTAGTGATATAATCAAAGGCTCCTTTTTTTACCGCTTCTTCGGCTGATTCGACTGAGCCATAGGCAGTTATAATGATAATCGGGACCAACGCATCTTGCTTACGAATGGCATCCACCACGTCCAGACCATCCATGATCGGCATCTTAAGATCAGTGATAATTACGTCAAATTTTTTTTCGTTAAGCAGATTCGAAACCTCAAGCGGGTTATTGGTAGTAATAATCTCATAATCCGTCTTCTCCGTGAGGATAAGCCGGATGAGGGATAGCATATCAACCTCATCATCAATCACTAAAATTCGTGCGTTCATTCACACCCTCCCTTGTTGAAGGTTAAGGTCTTTCCTCGTTGAGAAAATTATATATCGGCAGTTTAACGGTAAAGACCGTGCCACTTGTTGAGTTGGGATTTTCTTCGGCGCTTACTGACTCAACTTGGATTTCTCCCCCGAATTTTTTAATAATCCCATAACTCACTGCAAGACCAAGCCCGGTTCCTTCCCCAACCTCTTTAGTAGTAAAGAAAGGATCAAATATTTTGGTTAAATTTTTTTTCGTTATTCCAATTCCGGTATCGCGGAATTCAATCTCAATGTGGTCTTTTTTTTGGTTAAGGCGGGTAGCTATAGTAAACTGACCTCCATTTTTTTTCATCGCATCAATCCCATTGGTTATGAAATTGAGAAAGACTTGCTGGACCTGGGAACTATCAGCCATAACTTGGGGTAAATCTGTTGTCAAGTTTAACACCAGGTCAATTTTTTTGGTGAGGAGAGTATTTTGTGTAACGTCAATCACCTTTCTTAAGTCATCATTTACGTTCATTAAGTTTGTGGCTTTAGCCGGAACCCGGGCAAATGTCAACAAGTTTTCGACAATCTTTTGGCAATTAGAAGCTTGGCGCTTGATGGTTTCCAGAATTTCGAATTCCTTGGTGAGCGGGTCGGTCTTATTCAATAGATATTCCGCAAAACCTAAAATGATACAAATAGGGTTGTTGATTTCGTGGGCTACCCCTGCTGCCAAGGTACCAATGGCGGCGAGCTTTTCCGTGCGCACAATTTCTTCTTCACGAATTTGGTGTCGACTGGTCACATCGCGAGAAAAAACTAAAACCACTGAAGCTTTTTCCTCTTCATGAGTAAGAGGAATGAGATGAGACAAAAACCAAAAAAGTTTGCCTCCGATAATAATATCATGCTCAAGCTGAATGTCTTTACCAGTATCAATTACTTCGTGGGCGATCCTAAGGAGTTTCGCAGCCCCCTCAGGAGAAAACGCCTTGTCTAACCCTTGTCCAATATACTCTTCTTTGGGTTTTCCGAAAAGTTCTGTTCCATAATAATTTAAAGAGCGGAATCGGCCAAAGTAATCAACGGTAAAGATCAAGTCGCGGGACTTTTCCACATAGGCACGGTAGCGTTTTTCCGATTGGGCCAGTTCATCATTAGACTGTCTGAGCTCGTCGGTTTTTATTCGTACCTTTTCTTCTAAGGTGCGGTTTAACGTTCTTCCAAAATTGATTATGTAAAATCCTACTAAAATTATGACCATGACCAGCACGCCGCTTCCAATAAACTGAGGGAGGTAGACTGTGTGGACAACATTTTCTACCTCGGAAGTGGGGGCAGCTACCGCCACAGACCATAAATAGTTAGGATCTTCTTCGGAGAGGTGAATGGGAGTAAAGGCTACCAATTTTTTAACTTTTCCAATTATTCCCCGGTGCCATCCGCTATAGTACCAGCCGGTTCCTTCTTTCCCCTTAAGCATTGCTTCCTTCTGGATGGTGTTGATAAGAACAAAATTTATGCTGGGGTCTCGGGCTTTGCGGGCTAAAAACGCATTCTCTCCTATGAAATTTTTTTCAACGTGAAAAACGAAATTTCCGTTATTATCGATAACCCAAGCATAGCCGGTTTTCCCACTTTGGATCTCTTTAGTGAACTTTTCCAGGAACTGAGTAGAATCAATAAGAAAGGCGACTAAGCCAATAGGGTTTGAGAGGGAAGGATTGCGATGAGATCTATCCGCGTATTGGTAAACGGGGGTTGCCATGATCATATAGAGATGATTGTCACCAGGATTTTTATGGGGTTCGAATTGTCGGATAAAGACATGGTTGCGGTGTTCGGGGAGCAAGCACCACTGAACGAAGGGAAGGTTATTAAAGTTAAAAGGAGGGTTGGCAAGATACGCTTCTCTTTCGCCCACTATTTTTAAGATTTGGCCCGTTGAATCAAGTAAAACAATGGCTACTACATTAGAATTTCTGACCGTTTTGAGGGCGATATCCATGCGGTCTTCCATTCGATCCTCCATCCGCTTTTCTCCCGCCTTACGGAATGCAGCAATGGACGGTGAAAGACTTAAGGAGACGAGTTCTCCTTTAAGAAATTGAATATTTTGGTCAACCATCCGAGCAATATGTCGAGCTAAACCCAATTGTTGCTGGTTGAAGTCTTCACTGATAATGGAGCGCAATATCCGAGCAGTAAGCAGTCCTAAGAAGAGTCCTAATATGAGGAGAAAAATAATGATACTGCCTAATAATCGCAGACGAAACCTGTAGGGTGTTTTACCTAACGCTACGTTTGCTTCGGCTTTTTCGTTCTTATTTCCCGGTACCATGATTGGTCCTATGGGGTTCAAAGAGAGGTAAGCTCTATTTAGTTTTTTGGTTTATTGTATAAAAAAAAGAGATAGGAGGCCAATAAAAAAAAAAGAAAGAAATCATTTGAACAACTGATTTTTATCACTTTCGTTTCGGCCAAATCGGGAGGATATCTTGCGAAAAACTAAAGAAAAAGACATAGGTTACTTTTGGATAGTAGCGCCAAAAGAATAATTTCCCCTTATGAATTCTTGGAAATACCAGTCCACGATCTTATCATTGTACATAGCCATGTCCATTTGCCGTGTGGTAACTACCACGATCCCCAAAACAGTGAGCATTTTTTCAATTGTTTCCGCTTCAAGATTTTCTCCGCGGGCATAGATATTATCTTCTTTTAAAATGGTATTAAAACCATTATGGTTAAGGATCATACTAATAAGACGAGCGCGCCGCATTCTCCGGGTGAGGTCAGCACCACCTCCATTAAAGATGAACTGGACATAATTGTCTTGAATATTTTCTCCGATAAACGCATCAATGCTGGAAAAATGGTAGCCCAGGCGGGTGCTAAAGTTCATGTAGGCATCAGTGATGATCACATAGTTTTTGTAAGTGAGTTTTTCCATCACCGTGGGGTCAGAAGCAGAACGGGCTACCACCGACATAAATCCTCGGAGGTTCACGGGACGGGGTCCCGACCACGTTACCTGGTTCATCCCTTCCCAAAGCGCTAAAAAGGGACGGCTTTTAATATCATCTGGCGTAACCCCGGAAGAAAGTGGTTTAACCTCCTTCAACCCCTTGCCGAGATCAATTAAATAAATATCCAGCGGTTGGGGAATGTTTAGTTTTTTCGTTGCTCCTTCAGGAAAAGAACTTCTTTCTCCTAAGGTAAACATCTCCTGCATAGCCATTTCATGAGAAAACCGGGTAATGTCATGAAGAGTCTTGCAATATTCTGGCTTGAAGTTTTGTCCCCTCGGATCGGTTAGGTTCAACGGTGTAACGTATTGGGTTATCTTCTTGAGCAACTGATAGATGGCCGTATCTTTAAATGGTGGTCTTGCTTCTTGATAAGAGTCAAGAAGTTCTTGGACGATGCCTTGGTAAATAAAGCCATTTATTGCATCCACGGTAATTGTTTCCCCTGGTGTCACAATCTCGGTGATCCGTGAAACATTGAAAAGAGCAGGCACCATAAATTCGCGAGCCACTGTCGCTATATGGCTTGCCGCACTTCCTACCTCGGTAACAATGGCGCTGGCTCTATCAACCACCAGCGTATAATCAGGCGGTGCGTGGTGAGAGACTAAAACAGCACCTGGTGGAAAGTTCTTCAAATCCTCGAAGGCCTTCACTATATAAACCGGGCCGCTGCCGATGCCCGTGCTGGCAATGGCGCCACTTTCTGCGAGTACCGGAAAATTTGCTTTGGCCATTTTCGGTGTTGATGTTTTGGTAGAACGGTCATGCTGGCGCAACTTTAATGGTCGTGCTTGCAGAATGAAAATCTTTCCTTCTTGGTCGATTGCCCATTCAATATCCTGGGGGCAGGCAAACTTTTTCTCCAGTTCCAGGGATAGGGCTGAAAGTTCAGTGATTTGAGAAGCCGTGAGAACCTGCTGGTTCTTTTTTTCGGGAGGTAGGGTAATATGGGCAACCGTACCCGGAGACGCGCTCACTACCACCTCTTCTTGTTTTCCCCTTTCCTGGGAAAGAATATTCTTGGGGTCTTTTCGCGACACCCGATAGAGGTCGGGGGTTGTTTCTCCCCCCACGGCACTTATTCCTAAACCGAACACCGCATTAATAATCAAGGAGTCCTCCTGAGGAATCTCGGGATGCCGGGTATAAACAATCCCCGCGCTTTCCACCGGGACCATGGCCATCACGCCAACCGCCATAGGAATTTCACTATATTCAAAACCCCGGCTTTTAAAATAGTAGATAGCGCGGGGAGAAAATTGACTTGCGAGGACTAACTTATAATATTTTTCGATCATGTCCCCAGGGACATTAAGAAAGGATTTATATTGACCGGCAAAAGTAGCTAAGGTGGTGTCTTCTTGGGCGGCACTGCTTCGGATAGCCACTGGTACCGGTTTTCCTACTTCCTTGGTTAACTCCTCGTAGGAACAGCGAATCGAGTCCAGGATTTCTTGAGAAAGCGGTGTCTCTCCGACTATCTGCTGAATCGTCTTACTTGCTTCTTCAAGTTCAGCGAGCGTCTTAATATCTAATGCCGTAAGAATATGATTGATTTTTTCATGCAGGTTATTGTTTTGCAAGAAAGTTTTAAAGGCATAGGTACTAATGACAAAACCCGGAGGGATCGGAAAACCGAAAGTATTTTTAATTTCTCCTAAATGAGCACATTTCCCTCCCACAGAAAATATCATGTTTTTTTTGATAGCACGGAACGGTATAGTAAAAGAAACCTTGGGTATCTCTTGAGGTCGAGAAAGTTCTTTTTGGATCAAATCCATGACCATTTTTAGGACTTCCGGTAATTTTGTATAGCGCTGGTCTGAGAGAAGGTTGAGCTGATCGATAATCGTTCGCAGGTGATTTTCTAATCGGGGAATAGTGGTGATGAGGTAGTTGCGGTCAAAGAGGAAAACCCCGGATAGTTTCTGTTGCAGTTCCGCCATAAGCTCCAAGGCATCACGGTTGGCTCGAAGGATTTCCTGGTAATTATGGAACCGCTGCACAAAACCCTCTCGGTCAATCGTTTCAGATCGCTTTCGGCGTTGAAAAATGCTGAGTAAAGAAATCATCCTTTCATGATGATCCTATCAAAGAGTTTTTGTTATTGGGCGAGCACAACTTCGATGATTTCCTTAAAAATGGTATCCAGTTTGATAACTCCAATAATCTTTCCATGCTCTTGAATGGCTAAAAGCGGTTGTTTTTCGGACACCATAATATGCAAGGCTTTAAAAAGACTATCTTCTGCATCTATTGCCATTCGGGCCGGGCTCATAAAGCGTTTTACGGGTTCCATCATCCGCTCGTTGGTAGCAGGTGAAGGAAGATCTGACCAAAAGTCGGCCCGTTCTTTAAAGCGCTGGCCAAAGGTTGGCTCAATTCCCCTTAAGATGTCGCTTGGGGTAAGGATCCCTATCAATTTGTAGGCCTCATTGAAGACTAAAACGGTGTTAATTCCATCCTCTAAAGCGCTTCCCAGTTGAATAAGGGCTTCTTTTAATGTGGCCCAATAAGGGAGGTGAGGATAATTTTCTAAGGGCGTAACCAGTTCTTTAATATTCTTTTTTTGTTGCATGAACGTTTTTCCCCCACTATGTGGTTAAACTGAAAAGCTAATTTAATCAGAAACACGATTTATTTCAAGAAAATTTCTTGCCTCGTCCCTAAAAGGAAATGCAGACTCACTTAAACTTCACCAGCGGGCAGATGCTGGTTTAAAAATTCTTTAATATAAAAGTCGGCAATTGCATCATTATACATCGCCATATCCTGTTGTTTGGTGTACGCAGTAAGTTTTCCCAATACTTCCAATTTTTTTCCCATGGCGTGCTTATCATGCTCAGTAGTTAGTGCATCGATGACATCTTCATTTACTTTGATCGTCCCAAACCCGATACTTTTTAATATTTCAGTTATTAACCGAACTCTTCGCATTCGCCTTTCTATTACTGCGCCGCCTCCTTTAAAAAAAATCCTTATGTGGTTGTCCTCAGGGTTATTCCCCGCATAGGCCTCTACGCTCGAAAAGTGATATCCGAGTCTGATGGAACAGTTCATGTATTCATCAGAAATAAAGGCAAAGCTATTTTCACCGCTCTGTAAGATTTCTTCCTCTGAGATGGTTAACGTGTGACCCATCATTCCAAAAAAACCACCCACATCAACCGGCGGTGGCTCGGGCCATTTCATCTTTATCAAGCCTTGTAAAAAGGCACGCAAAGGGAATGAGGAGATATGTTCAGGGTAAAGATATTTTGGGTTACCTTCTATACCGCCTCCTAAGTCAATAAGGTGGAATTGAAGCGGGATCCCGGCAACCAATTTCTTTGTGTTATTAAGTTCTTTAAAGGGTATCTCGGTAAGCCTAAACATCTCTTGCCTGGCCTTTGCCTGACAAAAGGAAATAATATCGTGTACGGTTTCACAGGAATCAAGGCTGAACTTTTGTCCTTCTTGATTAACTGAATTCAGGGGAATAATCATTTGCAGAATGTTTTCCAGGGGCGGAGGCAGTTGTTTGTCTGCGGATGACACTTGAAACGAATTTTCTATCTTTGCGTTGATGTCCTTGAGCGTTTCATGAATGGCCTCATATTTATTGTTTGAGATGAAATTGAGGTTACTGATGCTATTTTTAACTTCATGAACAAGGGTCGCGATATTTTGGTTAACATACTCCTGTTCGAAGGGGGAATTATTTGTTGCCTTTTCCTTCATGTCAGCCATTACTTCGCGCACAAGAGCATTACTCGCGAGCAAGGCCTTAAAGGATTGGTATTTTTTTTTAAAGACCGCGTTTTTTCCCCGTTCTTCCGAATTAATCGCGGGGTCCACTTTTTTCCCGAAAAATTTTTGCCAGAGTTTCATAAGCGGCTTTCTTTTTATTTACTATCCAAGGTTGGTACCATTTTATCGGGACTCAAAAAACCATGGTCATGGGTATGGTTACGTTGGTTGTGGCGGTGTCGTAATGTCAATTTTGATGGTAATGGGTAGTCCACCTTTTAGGTTACGTATATTATTTTTTCGCAGGCTAAAGCCTGCGGCTACCAACGTGCTTTCACATTACGTTATCGGCTCGCAAGCAGGAAACCAGTAACATCTTCTTGGATTCAACCACAGGCCTTTCTGCAAACACCCTTGAAGATGTTTAATCCTTTTTAGGCCACTCGGCATTGTCGCGTTCCTCTACAAAATAGCAAAACCTATCCCACTCGAACTCGCGAAAGGAGACAGGGCAACGGAATTTTACCTTGCGATCATTAACCCCGATAACCTCCCAATCCCCCTTACGCGGTCCATCCTGGATGTGAATTTTTTGTCCGACCTCAAAAGGGTACAATCGGAAAAAAGTAACTTTATGGGTAGTCATTTTCCAGACAAAAATGATAAAGGACGATTTTAATCGATACGGCGGAAAACTTTTTTCGCTGATCCGCACACAGGGCACTTGTCAGGTACCTCACCCCAAACCGTATAACCGCAGACACCGCAAATATGAATATCACCTGCAGGGAGATCCTTGCCAGTATTAAGTTTTGCGAGAGCCTCAGAATAGAGATTGTGATGAATTTTCTCCACTGCATTAGCATACGTGAAAGTCGTTAAAGCTGGTTTGTCGCCTTCCTTTTCTGCTTCAGCAATAAATTTAGGATACATTTCTTTAAATTCAAATCCCTCGCCTTCAATTGCTGCTTGTAAGTTTTCTGTGGTGGTTTTTATGCCACCCAGTACCCGAAAGTGACTATGGGCATGAACGGTCTCAGCCTCAGCTGCTGCCCGAAACAATTTTGCGATTTGGGGATAACCGTCAGCTTCCGCCTTCTTGGCAAATGCCAGATACTTTCGATTGGCCTGGCTTTCTCCTGCAAAAGCTTCTTTAAGATTTTCTTTGGTTGCCATGAAAAGACCTCCTTTCGATCCCAAAAGTGATTAATTTTTTACTTTACTCTGCGACTTGATAATAATGTAACAAAAAATTACACTATTTTCTACCGCAAAAGAAAACTGATTGCTTGGTGTTGGTTAAGTTCCCAAGTTTATATACAAAAAAAGGAGATTGGTGGTGCAGATAATGACCTTTAATATTCGTTTTGAAAACGAGCACGACAAAAATAATGCGTGGCAATACCGTCGTGAGTTGGTTGCCGAAATCATTCAACGCCATTCTCCTGCCCTGGTGGGCACCCAAGAGGGAAAGTGGCAGCAACTCCTCTACCTTAAAAAACACTTATCCGGCTACAATGTTTACATGCCGGAGCGAGTGATTGATGATACTTCTCAGTATCCGACGCTCTTTTGCCAGGAGAGTGAAGTTACGGTTGTGCAAGGTGGTGAATTTTGGCTGTCAAAAACCCCAGCAATTCATCTCAGCAAAAATTGGGACAGCGCCTTTCCCAGAATGATGAGTTACGGATTATGCTTAGACCAGGAAAGTAAAAAGCATTTTTTGGCTGCGGTTACTCACCTGGACCATAAAGGAAGCGAAGCGCGCTGGCAACAGGCTAAAATTATCTATGAATTTATCCAAAACCACACCGGGCCAACAATTCTGATGGGTGATTTTAATGATAGGCCCGGATCTCGAGTACACCAGCTTTTAACCAGCACAGAATCCGAACTTCGTGACTCTTGGGAAATATTGGGTCGCGAGGAAGATGAAAAAAGCATGACCCACCACGGTTTCACAGGGATTCCCCAAAAAACCCGCATGGATTGGATCTTAGTAAGCAAGCATTTTCGGGTGATTGATGCGCAGATAATTCGGGATAATAGTGAAGGCTCTTATCCTTCTGATCATTATCCCTATATGGTTGATTTAGAATGGGCTTAACTTTCAGCCCTGTTCCTCTTCTTCAACCCGTCTGAGAATATCCCAGAAAGCACCGCGAAAGCCTTTTGTAATTGCCTGAATAAGTTTGGTGTTATCATTATAATTATAGTTTTCGTCGATTTGTTCGGTTCCGCCAAAGAGGAAACGAACATCCCCGGCTACGAGCCCTCTAACAAATTCCTGAACGTCTTCTCCTAACGCAGGGGAAAGGTAGAAGAGGGGTCTTAACATCCCATCACTCATAGTGCCGAAAAATCCGCTTCCCGATACACGGACTGTTTTTTTTAGGGTTTTTCCGAAATAGGTCCCGGCGTAGATACGAATTCCCAAGCTTATTCCCACCCGGGATGGGTTAACCTCCTTCATCAGATTTATAGTCTCCTGCGCGGTATCCCTGGTTTCGCCCGGTCCTCCCAAAAGGAGGTCGAACATAAAAGCAAAGCCATGATTATGGCATATTTTAGCCACCTCACGAATATCCTCAGAAGTGTGGTTTCGGCCAAGGTTTTTTAACATCAGATCATTTCCGCTATCCACCCCAAAATCTATGCCCCGGCATCCGGCTTTTTTCATCCAATGGGCAAGCTCCTTTGAAAATCCAAAAGGACTCGCGTAAGCATACCAGGTGATTTTATCTCCTAATTTTTTTCTTACGATCTCTTTACATACCTCCAGGGCATGATCTTGGGGGACATTGAATTCGCTGTCACAGGTATGAAAGCAGGATATGCCCTTTTCAACGAGGCCTTTGAGTTCACAGGCGACATCCTCAGGAGAGCGGACCCGAACTCGTGTGCCCTTGGCAACGGGATCAGCGCAATAATGGCAGGTTTGATTGCATCCTCTTTTTGTTTCAAACCCAACCATACCTCCTTCTTGAAAGTATCTCAGGTTGTTTACCGTACCTCTCCGGGAAAGGATCGCTTTCTGGAGGTTAAGGTAGGAAGCAACGTTTAGGCGATAGCGGGTTTTGTCTTTCCATAGTAACCCGGGTATTTTTTCATACCCCCTTTTCTCGGTAAAAGCCTTTACGAGCAGCGGGAAGGCATGTTCTCCTTCTCCCCAGATGCCGCAATCCACACCGCAATATTTTAATGCGTGTATCGGCGCAATCGAAAACCCAATCCCGCCGAGGACAAGGGGAGAATCGGTATGGCGTTTGATCAGGTCAATGACTTCCTTGCTTTTTCTTAGACAGAAATCCTGGCTGGCAAAATAGGAATCATCAAGATTGCGGATGGTAACCCCAACAGCAATAAAAGGAGATCCACTGAAGGCACGTTCAATATCCGCCCCCACATCTTCGGAAAAAGAAAGATCAAGAAAATCAACTTCTATTCGGTGGTTTTCCAGTGAGTCCGCCAAGTAGTCAATCGCTACTGGCGTAACGACTGGCTTCATTCGATTGGGGTTGATAAGGAGGACTTTTTGGCCGGACATTTCGTTCTTTTTTGCTAAGCAAGAGAAGGGAACTTTATCCACAAAACCTTTTTGGCTTCAATGATAATACGGGGAGCAACATTTATAATAGACCTTTGAAAAAATATTTTTCGGTCACCCTGAACTCGTTTCAGGGTCTCAGAACATGTTGATTTTATGAGATGCTGAAACAAGTTCAGCATGACAGATTACAGTATTTTATGACTTTTGTAACGGTTTCAATATTAGTTTTCCATAAGACAAATATTTTTTTTCCTGATAAAAACTTTCATTTCTTGTCCGATCGTGTACTTGAGCTTTCTATAAACATAATTAGGAACTTCAGCGATTATAGGAAGATGACGAGTAGCTTCCTCAAATTCCATGGTATGGCTTGAACCTTTTTCTATTACTTTTTTTAAAATCGCCACAATAAGGTTCTCATCAGTTATGTCTTCTGGTA
>Ga0208980_10001597_pt1 | contig 13765 bp, 15 predicted proteins | sample WetSurMetagenome_3_FD_187993 | JGI IMG/M metagenome (GOLD analysis project Ga0208980, IMG submission 187993) | Wetland microbial communities from Twitchell Island in the Sacramento Delta, sample from surface sediment Aug2011 Site A1 Bulk (version 2) | ecosystem: Environmental > Aquatic > Marine...
ATTATTTGCAGGTATACCAACAGTAGTCCTTGGTTTTATTATGCTTGTAATAGGTGCAAGTTTCTTTAATGATCTTCTAAATCCTGCAAACAGGTTGAATGCTTTCGTTGCCGCTATTGGATTATCTTTTGTGATTATTCCTATTATAGCATCATTAACCGAAGACGCACTTCATTCAATTCCAAATGATCTGAGGATGGCTTCCTATGGATTAGGAGCAACTAAATGGCAAACGATTAGCAAAGTAATATTACCTGCTGCGTTTAGTGGCGTTTCAGCAAGTATTATTCTTGGATTCGGTAGGGCAATTGGAGAAACGATGATAGTTCTTATGTGTGCGGGGAATGCTGCGAATTTAACCACCAATATTTTCCTGAGTGTGCGAACGATGACAGCTACTATTGCTGCTGAAATGGGCGAAGTATCACAAGGTTCTGATCATTATTACTCTTTATTCTTTATTGGTATCGTTCTGTTCACAATCACTTTTTTCCTGAATCTTATAGCTGAAATAATTATCAACAGAATGAGAAAGAAAAACACTTTTTAATTAAGCAGATATGGAATTAAAAAAGAAAAGAAAAGACATTACCGGGACACTTTCTCTTACGGCAGTAAGATTTATGTTCTTTTTTCTGGTAATGGTTTTGATTCTTCTTCTCGGTAAAATTTTTATTGAAGGTATTGGGGTTATATCACCGGAATTTCTGATTGATGAACCTAAAAACAATATGACTGAAGGAGGAATCGGACCAGCAATATTCGGTACGATCGCAGTTACTTTGTTGATGGTTTTGTTTGCGGTTCCACTCGGAGTCTTTTCAGCAATTTACTTAAATGAATATGCAAAAGATACTTTTTTTACACGTATAATTAGAACATCAATAAATAATCTTGCAGGAGTTCCATCAATTGTTTTTGGATTATTCGGGTTGGGATTTTTCATATTATTCATAGGTCAGAGTTTAGATGATGTATTGCAAACCGGTTTGCTATTTGGTCAGCCGGCATTGCTCTGGGCTTCGGCAACGTTAGCAGTTCTTGTACTCCCAATAGTAATAGTCTCTACACTTGAGGCACTTAACTCTGTTCCCAAATCTCATCGAGATGCTTCTTACGGATTGGGTGCAACAAAATGGCAAACAATTAAAAATGTTGTTCTTCCACAAGCCAGACCTGGTATATTAACCGGAACGATTCTGGCAATCAGCCGTGGTGCAGGGGAAACCGCTCCAATATTATTTCTCGGTGCAGCTTTTTTTCTGCCTAGCTTACCTATCGCTGACTTTTGTATTGGCGATTATTGTATTCCAATGATAAATCCAACTGAGCAGTTTATGTATCTGGCATATCACATTTTTATTATGGCTACGCAATCGTCCAATCCGACCGAAACATTACCATTACAATATGGATCAACGCTTGTATTAATAGTCTTAACATTTTTGCTGAATATTACTGCCATTATTTTCAGATATCGGTTTAGAAAAAGCTTAGGCAGATTATAATACTTTAAATTGAAAAGCATATGAAAGAAATAAAAATAGCTGTAAAAGATTTAAATCTTTATTACGGGGAGAAACAAGCCTTAAAAAATATTTCACTGGAAATACCCGAAAAGAGAGTTACTGCTTTCATTGGTCCATCAGGCTGCGGGAAGTCAACATTCCTTCGAGTTCTAAATCGGATGAATGACCTAATAGATCACGTAAAAATTGAAGGTGATGTTATTATTGATGGAGTAAATATTTATGATAAATCACTTGATGTTGTAAATCTAAGGAAAAATGTTGGGATGGTATTTCAAAAATCTAATCTATTCCCTAAATCAGTTTATGAAAACATTGTATACGGTCCAAGGATTAATGGTATCAGGGATAAAAAAATTCTTGATGAAATTGTGGAAAGAACTCTGAATCAGGCAGCTATTTGGGATGAAGCTAAAGATCGGCTTAACGAAAATGCATTCAGTCTTTCTGGTGGTCAGCAGCAAAGACTGTGTATCGCCCGTGCACTTGCAGTTGAACCGGAAATTATTCTGATGGATGAACCTGCCAGTGCGTTAGATCCAATTTCAACAGCTAAAATTGAAGAACTAATTCACGACTTGAAGCAAAAGTACACTATAGTAATAGTAACCCATAATATGCAGCAAGCAGCAAGAGTAAGCGATCAAACAGCTTTCTTTTATCTTGGAGAATTAATTGAATTTGATAAAACGACAAAAATTTTTACAAATCCTTCAAAAAAACAAACTGAGGATTATGTAACCGGAAGATTTGGTTAATATTATTTTAAACATAATTATTAAGGAGATTTGATGGAGAGATTATTAGACGAGCATATTGAAAAACTTAAAAGAAGAGTTCTGAAAATGAGCAGTTTGGTTGATGAACAGGTACAAGCTGCAATCCGATCTGTAGAAACTGAGGATTTGACTCTTGCAAAAGAAGTGATAGAGAAAGATAACCAGGTAGATAAATACGATAATAAAATAGACAAAATATGCCAGAAGATATTTGCACTCACACAACCGGTTGCTATGGATTTACGTATAATAATGTCTTCGTTGACTATTAATAATAATCTGGAGCGAATAGGTGATATTGCTGTTAATATTGCCGAATACATTATCATGATTAACAAGAAACCTCCATTCTATAATCAAACAAAACTTGAATCAATGTTTAAAGTTGTTAAGCAAATGCTGAAAGATGCTATAGACTCTTATGTTGAAGGAAACGAAACGCTTGCAAGAGCTGTTATTGATTCGGATGATAATCTTGATAAAATGAATTTTGATAATCATAAGATTCTAATTGATATAATGAAACAGAATCCTGATAATATTGAACCAGGAATTGCTCTTTTAGTGATGTCCAGACAATTAGAACGGTTGGGTGATCATTGCACAAACATTGCTGAGGATGTATTTTTTATTGTTGAGGCACACCTTGTTAAACATAAATATGAGAAATATCTTTTTGACGATGATAAAGATGAGAATGATGATTAGTCAACGTTCCATTCATTGTTAAATTATCGAACTCACTTTTATGACTCTCGTATCCTCTTGCGATAGAATTATTCATTTTGGAAAATGAATTACTCTGAAATATGAAATCATTTTCAATATTTATTCTGTTAACGATAATTGCTTTTGGCTGTAGTTTTAAACCAGTAGAGGTAGCTCGCATAACAATTAAGGGTTCAGATTCTATGCTTCCATTAACCGAGAAACTTGCCGAAGAATATATGAAGCTAAATCCGGAAATTTCAATATATGTATATGGCGGTGGAAGTGCCGAAGGTATTAAAGCTCTTATACGAAATGAAATTGATATTTGTACTGCTTCAAGAAATTTACAGCCGGAAGAAGCCAAAGCTCTTGCCGATTATTATGGAACGGTGGGATTATTTTACTTAGTAGCTAAAGATGCGTTGTGTGTATACGTAAATTTAAATAATCCGGTAAAGAAATTGTCTCTGGATGAAGTTAGAAAAGTATTTGATTGTGAGATTACTGATTGGAGTGAGGTAGGTGGCAAACATCAAAAAATAATTACCGTTATCCGAAATTTGAATTCCGGTACGCATCTATATTTTAAAGATCATGTTCTTGAAGGAAACGAATATTGTGATGATGCTATTATCAAGCCAACCACAAATGATTTGATAGAGTTTATTGAACAAAATGAAAACGCAATTGGATATGGAAGCATTGGTTATACAGGCGATATCGATTATTTAAAAATTAATGATATCGAACCGTCAGAAAAGAATGCACAGAATGACACATACCCAATTACAAGATATCTTCACTTTTTTACAACTCAAGTTCCTAAAGGTGCAGTGAAGCAATTTGTGGATTGGGTGCTCACGCCTGATGGTCAAAGAGTAGTTAAGCAATCTGGATATATTCCTCTCTGGGATATAACTTTCTAATTGACTTGTAAATTCAGTTCTTTTATTCACTTCTTAACAATTATTTAAACTAATCTTAACCTTTTCTTCATTTATCAGAAACACAGTTTCTTTACATTTGGTCGTAATTTTTCAGCAATATAATATTATGACTTTTAAAGAAATATTTCATTTCAATTATCCTTTTCACAAGATTAAGCTTGATAAACCTGAACAAGATTATTTATTACCATCGGAAGAAGTAATAGTTTCAAGTGTTAAAAAGGATGATGTGGAGTATCATGTAAATGAATGGAACCAGGAATATGAGTTGATCTATTTATCGTATGTTTTAGAAAAATAAACCTCGAAAATTCCTTATAATTTCTCTTCAAGTTAATAAAGCAGCATTCACCAAATTAAGCTTATCCCTTTTGTATTCTGGTTTTTGTTCTTGCTTATATTTGATAGGAATATCTATCGAATGCAGATCTACTTCAATTTTGATTTTAGAAAGTTGCAAATAATTTATTTTCATTGAATGTTGACTACTTTTGATTGTTGCACCGGCATTCAGAAAATTAATATCCTTACGATTGTACTGCTTCGATTCGTGAATGTGACCGTGAAGCACAAAGTCAACTTTAAACTCCTTGAAAAGGTTAAAAAGTCTTCGCTTCCCTTTAAGTTTCATCGTCTGTTTCTCTATACCTGACCAGATACTTCCAAATGTACTTTTTGCTTCGCTCTTCAGCTTATTAAAATGATGATGAATTAATACAATTTTGAATTTAACCTCTTTTTCGGTGGATTTCAGAATATTAAATAATTCACCAAACTGAGTTGCATCGATCTCACCATTTGATCCAAAAGGATTGAAAAGCTTTGAGTAACGAGCTATTGAGTTAAGTCCAATAATTAAAGAATTGTCTAATATTTTGGCGAATGGAAAAAAGTTTTTTGATGAAAGATAATGGCAATTATTAAATGCTTCAGGGAAGTAACTTAAAAAATCATTAAGCTGTTTATTATAATTCACCGAACTACACTTATCGGGGAAAGTGAATATATCTTCAGCTTTTTGAATTCCACCGAAAATATCGTGGTTACCTACGATTAATGATAGTTTTTCACCGCTCATAAATCCAAACTTCGATAACATTCTTCTGAAAATCTCAAGATCTTTTTCTGATGCATTATCCGTAATATCACCGGTGATGATGAGATGATCTACTTTCTTTTCTGAGATTTGTTTGAGAAGGAAATTAACACGATTAAAAATAGAATCGTTATAGAAGCTGTTAAGGTGAAGGTCTGATATATGGGCTATTAACAAAAATTAACTTTTATTTTATTTTAGATACTGAAAGCTAAATCACGATTGTTAACATATCATTAAGATAATCTTAACTAATTATTAATAATCATTAGTTCAGTTCAATTTTCAGCTTCTATTTGAACAGTTCTGTTGGATTTTTTAAATGTGCGGAAGGCAAATAAAGTTTGCATAATGTAATGTTTCGGGAAATTAGTCTTTAATCCATATTCATCAGGTTTGGTTTCAGGAAGAAACGCCGTATCAAAAATCCAGTCCCATATTGCAAGCTTTGTAGCAAAATTTCTGTTTCTGCCTTTGCCAGTTGAATGATGCCAGCGATGCATTTCAGGCCCGTTTATAATTTTTTGTAATTTCCCGGTGCTGACATTAAGGTTTGAGTGAATATACATTCCCCATACGGCTGAAATGACTCCTTTGTATGCAATTACTTCGGGAGGAGAGCCAAGTAAAACAATTGGTAGAAATTCGATTGTTTGATTTATAAGAATCTCTAATGCATGAGATCGTGAACCTGAAAGCCAGTCAACTTTCTTTGGTGAATGATGAGCTTCATGAATTCTCCAGAGATATTTATTCTTGTGCTGCCACCTATGCATCCAATATATGTACAGATCGTGTGTGACTAAAAAGAAAATCAGTTGAATCCATATTGGAATATCTCTGAATAATTGCAATCTTGAAAGACCTGTTGATGCATCGATAAAATTAATAATGTAAGTGAAAATCAGTATCCCTAGTATATAACTTTGAGCGATTGTGTATAACGCAAGGTCATCAAAAAAACCTTCACGAAGAACTTTCTGTCCTTTTGTATAAGGCCAGATTCTTTCTGCTATAATAAAAAATATTGAGGCACTTATGATTATCAGATAAGAAAATAATTCTGCATCGGACATATTTCCAATATAATTTTGAACCCAGTCGGTAATATCATTTAGAATGATTCTCATTATACAGACACAATTGAACTATTTAACTCTTCTTAATTTGGTTCTCGCACTCATTTCGCTTGGATACACTCGTTTAATTCCGTCACCAAGAGCAATCTCAATATCACGAATGTTTCTTACTAACCTATTAAATCCGTTTGGTTCAACTGAAGCAGCCTGATCGCTTCCCCACATTGCACGGTCAAGTGTAATATGTCTTTCTACGAAGCTGGCACCAAGCGATACTGCTGCCCAGGTAGGTGCTAAACCTGTTTCATGTCCTGAATATCCAATTGGAATATTGGGATATTTTTCTCGGAGTTTAGAGATCATTTTAAGATTTAACTCTTCGTTTGGGCAAGGATAGGAGGAAGTAGCATGAGCGATGAGCAAATTGTTATGAGTAAAAACAGCTACTGCATTCTCAATTTCTTCCATTGTGGACATACCAGTTGAAATAATAACAGGTTTATTGAGCTGGTTATGTTTTGTAAGTAAGTTTAGATCAGTTAATGAGGCGGATGCTGTTTTAAAAAGCGGAACATTAAATTGGTTCATGAAATCCATTGCTTCATCATCCCAGCAAGAGGCAAACCAAAAAATATCCTTTTCCTTACAGTATCTATCAATTTGTAAATAATCATCCTTAGTAAATTCAACTTTATACCTGTAATCAATATAAGTCATCCTTCCCCAGGGAGTATCTCTTTCAACATTCCATTGATCTTTAGGAACACATATCTCTGGAGTTCGCTTTTGAAATTTGACAGCATCACATCCAGCAGTTTTTGCACATTCAATAAGTTTCTTTGCAATATCCAGCGAACCATTATGGTTGATTCCGATTTCTGCAATAATGAAAACAGGATAACCGTCACCAATATTTAATTTTCCAACTTTTATTGATCTCATAAATTATTTCCGAGTTAAGGGATGATTGTGCTATTTTATTTTAAAAGCGATTATCAATTCAGCTACTTCCCTGAAGGCACCATTTCCGCCTTTATTTTCACATATATAATCTGCAATCTCTTTGATAAAGCTCATACCGTCGGAAGGAGTTGATTTAAAACCGACTAGTTTCATTAGTTCATAGTCATTTGAATCGTCCCCAATAAAAGCAATTTCTTCAGGAGAAACATTATTCTTTCTCATTATTTCCTGAAGTAGTTCTTCTTTCTTATTCACACCAAGATAGTACTCTCTAATTTTTAACTTTTCAGCTCTTGTTCTTACCGACCCTGATTCTTCTCCGGTAATTATAATGGTTTCAACACCGGAATATTTTCTTAGTCGTTCAATACCCATTCCATCACGAATTGAAAATCTTTTTAGCTCTTCACCTTTTGCAGAGTAATAAACACCTGTATCAGTTAAAACACCATCGTTGTCTGTCAATACGATTTTTATTTTCTCTAGTTTTTCTTTTAAGTGCAAATTCTTTTGTTTTAATTGATTGTCGATTACCATGCTGTCCATCCTCCATCAACTACAAGATTAGCACCTGTCATATAACTTGAAGCATCACTGGCAAGAAATACCAACGCACCTTTATAATCAGTTGGAGAAGCCATTCTTCCAAGAGGAGTTTTAGTTGAATAATTCTTCACGAAAAATTCCTCCTGGTTATCTTTGACTCCACCGGGAGATAATGTATTAACTCTAACTCCTTTATTTCCCCAATATGCTGCAAGGAACCTGGTGAAGGAAATTACAGCACCTTTGGTGACAGGATAAGCAGCAGATTTATAAAATGTTTGCTCACCTTTTTCATTCTTATAAATTGATTGATCAGGTGCGACAATGCCATAAGTAGAAGCAACATTTATAATACTTCCATAACCTTTTTCAGCCATCTCAGTTCCAAGAACCTGTGAACACAGAAACATTCCAGTTACATTTACATCCAAAGACTTTCTAAACATTTCAACAGGATAATTTTCAAATTTTGATTCTTCTAAAGCAGCGAGAGGATCTTCAAATTTATCATTAATGGCTGCATTATTAACCAGTATATCAATCTTACCGTAGTTACTAATTACTTTGCTCTTCAAATCTTTAACAGATTTTTTATTTGTGATATCTACCGATATGCCTAACGATAATGCAGATAGGGTGGAAGCAAACTTAGCACATTCACTTTCGTTTAAATCGCAGACAACTACATTTGCACCAGCATCTGCAAGGGCGTGACAATGATGTTTTCCAATTAAACCGAGAGCTCCGGTTACAACTGCAACTTTTTCCTTTAATGAAAATAATTCTGTTAATCTTTTTTCGACAGTCAATTTATTTCTTCTTTGGTTTTGTATTGAAGTTAGTTACTTTTCTAAATACAGGTTCAACTGGTTCACCTTTTAGATAACCAGAAATGTTTTTTTCATCAACGGCTTTTTTCAGGATTGGTAGTACGTCATGATAAGCTTTTAATGTGTATTCAATATCATCATCAGAGTGAGAAAAACTCATATTATGGAAACCACCCCAAAGAATTCCTCTTTTAATCATTTCTTGTTGAACGAGTGATTTCATTTCTAATGGATTTCCGACGGAAGCATCAAAAGTTATAAGTGAACGACATTCATAACCGATACATTTTGTATAAGGCATATTCAATTCTTCAGCAATTTTATTGTAACCATCTTTTAGCTTTTTACCTTGTTTAGCCAAATAAGCCGGAACATTTTTTTCTTTCAATTCAGTGATTGTTGCTTTAGCTGCTGCTAATGATAAAGCTTCGCCACCGAAAGTTGTGAAAAAGAAAACATCCTTTTCAAGCACTTTCATTACCTCTTTTCTTCCGACAAGTATTCCGATCGGCATCCCGTTAGCAACAGCTTTTGAAAATGTTGCTAAGTCAGCTTTCACTCCAAAATATTCCTGCGCTCCTCCAAGTGCAATTCTGAAACCTGTCCACATTTCATCAAATATTAAAAGAGTTCCGTTTTTATCACAGACCTCTTTTAACCTCTGCAAGAAATTATCTTTCGGTGCTTCAAATACAAAAGGTTCAAGTATTACAGCTGCTGTATCTTCATCGATTGAATCGATGACTGATTGAATATCATTATAGTTGAAAGTAAAAGTTAAATCCTGAACGGCCTTTGGAATGCCTGCATTCCGGTCAGTGACAGAAATATACCAGTCGTGCCAACCGTGATATCCACAGCATAATACTTTTTCTCTTTTAGTATAAGCTCTGGCAACACGTATTGCTGCAGAAGTAACATCTGCACCACTTTTACTGTATCTGATCGATTCAGCATTTGGAATTATTTTGTTAAGCATCTCGGCAACTTCAACTTCCAATGGATGCATAAGAGAAAAGGTAATTCCATCTTCGAGCTGTTTTTTTATTGCGTCATCAACTTTATCATAAGCATAACCAAGAGAAAGGGGACCAATAGCCATATTGAAATCAATAAATTCATTTCCATCCACATCCCAAACGTGAGAGCCTTTACCTTTCAGTAAATATTTTGGTGCAATTCCTTTTACGTTTTGCTGGGGACCCTTTGCTAATGTTTGTGTTGTGCAAGGAATTAAATTCAAAGCTTTCTCATAAAGTTCATCAGATTTTTTTATTGATGGGAAATCTTTGTTAAATATTATTTTATTTGGCATAAGTCATTTAATATTTTTTGTCTGTTTAGGTGATATAGTTTTTAATTCGTTAAGATGATTTCGATACCAATTCACTCCCACATACATTTGATTTATTTTTTTTATCTCAGGTTTTTTTTCAAGTAGTTCTAAAATATCACTTAAACTAAATTTGTGGTTCTTCTCATATAATTCATCATAAACCCATTTGATAAACTCATAATCCTCCTTATAATCAATTGTAAATCTATGAGTCATTGAGTAATCGAGACCTGTTTCCCAAACAACATTTCCAATTCTAAATTTATCAGGATTCTCCCATATGTAAGGAGTTGTATGCTCACGTTCGAAATCTTTTTTAGCATTTATCCAGGCGTTTTCCAACGACTTGAAATTCATTACTTCAACATCATTTCCATCCGGGTAAGATGCCGGATGGAGGTTACTCACAAAGTCATATTTTTCTTTACTGTTAATATAATACAGTATAACTTTATCAATTATTTCAGGATCAATCAGAGGACAGTCCGAGGGTATTTTTATCACTACTTCTGGATTGTTCTCTTTAGCAGCTTTGTAATGTCTGTCTAGCAAATCGAGAGAATTTCCACGGAAAACATTCAAATTATTTTGCTTGCATAGTTTGAAAAGCTGGTTATCACTTTCATCTTCTGTAATCGCAATGATTATCTTACTAACGTATCTTGAATACGAAACACGTTCGTACATTCTTAGGATCAGTGGTTTGCCGGCAAGTGGTAACATAACTTTTCCCGGAAGTCGAGATGAGCCTATTCGGGCTTGGATGACAGTTACAATTTTAGGAGATGTTTTCAAATTGAAAAGATTAATTCCCGGCATTAATTCGAGCAACTTTGCGTCTTAAAATATACTTCAAATTATTGAAGAGATCAGAGTGGTATTTATTTTTTTCTTTCTTCCTGCTAACAGAGTGGGATGATTCTAATAATTCGTTTGCGACTTCTGCAATGTTTTTTGCTGATGTGCCATTATTTTGAATCGGGACCAAATTTTTTAATTCTTCATTATCAATGGAACAGTGTACTTCCTTTCCCATTACAAATGCGGGGAAAATAGTACTCGAATATCTTGTAATAAAGACGTCACAATTTGCTAGTAGTGGATCAATACTTATACCGTGATATACTAGTGCATTAGGAGCGTACTTTTTTATTTCTGCGATTCGCTTTTTTACATTTTCATTTGGATGAAGTTTAAAAATAAGCTTCCTGCCATTTGCTATTCTAAGGGCGAATTCTATCAGCTTTTTTCTATTCTCATATTTCAATGTTTCTCTAATATCCGAAGTGGCGACTAAAACAAAGTTTTTATGTTCAAACTTCAGTTCTTTCAGTTCTTTTAAATTATCAAAATTCGGTATTCCTGTAACACGAATTTTATTTGGATTGATACCTCTTTCAATGAACTGTCTTCTGAATCCTTCGGATGCAACACAAAAGAAGTCGTACTGATGAGATAGTCCGGTCATTGAAGTACTTGCACACCACCTGTATAAATGTAAAAATCTGGTAACATGATATCTCCAATCGGGGGGATCAGTCATTCCTTCTTGAACAAGAATGGTTTTAAATTTTTTAATGTTACTTGGAACAGTAATATCTTGAGAAGTTATAACGAGATCATAATCATCATTTTTACCACGATAGTCTATATTTAGATTATTCTCTCTTAAATATTTGACTGTATTCTGCTTATATGTTTCGCCTAAAATTGTATATTCAACTAATTTTAACTTGTTGAGAAACTCTAAAAAGCCCGTTGCAAAAAATGGAGTGAAGTACGCCTGGTGTTCTGGTAATTCGAGGGAAATTTTATGCATCTGAGTGGTTTGATTCATTGAACCACATATGTATAAAATTTTTTTCTTATTCATTTGTTTTTATTAGAAATGCTCACTTTTTTATAAACGCAATATATTAAAATAAATGATCTTATATGATTCAATTGACTTTTAATTAAGGAGGTTTGCTGTATTTTTGACCTGTATCACAAAATAAATTAATGAAAGTATTTAACACCAAACATTGGATAAGAATCCTGTTTACTTTATCACAATATTATAAAAGAATAAGTTTATTTGAGAGACAAATCATTTAAAAGCTATGACATACATTAAACCAAAAAAATTAATTAAGGGTGATCTTATTGGTATCATCTCACCTGCGTCTTCACCTGATGATTTATCTTTAATTCAAAACGGTGTTCAATACATTGAGCAATTAGGCTTTCGTACTATTCTTGGAAAAAATGTTGGTAAATACAGAGGCTACTTAGCTGGAACAGATGAAGAAAGAGTTAAAGATATTCATCAAATGTTCAGTGATAAAGAAGTAAAAGCCATTTTTTGTTTGCGCGGAGGTTATGGTGCATTCAGATTGCTTGATAAAATTGATTATAAAATAATTCGAAACAATCCTAAGATTTTTGTTGGATTCAGTGAAATCACAGCTCTTCAAATGGCATTTTTACAAAAAGCGAATCTTATCACTTTTGCCGGACCGATGGTAATTCCAAACTTCTCAAAGGAAGTTAGCAGATATACAGAAGAAAATTTCTGGCGGATGATAACATCTAACAAAAAACCTGGAAGGATTAAATTTCCTAAAATAAATAGACTTTCACTTATCAGCCCAAATGAAGTTTCAGGAGTAATAATCGGAGGAAACTTAGCAGTATTTACATCTTTATTGGGGACACGATATTTACCTGACCTAAAGAACAAAATTCTTTTTTTGGAAGATATAAGTGAACCTCCATATAAAATTGATAGAATGTTTAATCAATTAAAATTGAACACAGTGTTTAATAAAGTAAAAGGAATAATACTCGGTAGCTTTGTAGATTGTAAAGAAACTGATGAAAAGAAAAAGACTTTAACTTTAGAGGAAGTATGGAGCGATTATTTTGGTAGCATTAAGATCCCTGCTATTCACTCTTTTCCTCACGGTCATATAAAAGATTTGGTTACTTTACCAATTGGAATACGAATAAGACTGAATGCAGCGAATGGATATTTAGAATTTTTGGAGAGTGTTGTTACGTAATTGAGCCTATTGTAAAAGGATTATTTAAATAAGTAAAATAATTTTGTTTGAAATATTCTTCTGCCCAGTAAGCTTTTTGAAGATTAGAGAATATCCCGTAGACAGTTGACCCAGTTCCGCTCATCAAAGCAAATTGTGCCCCCTGATGAAGTAGCTCCGCTTTTAATTTTTTTATCTCTGGAAATTCCTGGAAAACTATTTCTTCAAAATCATTTTTAACATATTCTTTTAGATTATTTATATCAAATGGACCTTCCTGAAAAATATCTCGTAAATTCTTTATTGGTTTAGAAGGTCTGATTTTCTTGAAAGCCCAGGCAGTGTCAATCTTAATTCCCGGATTTACAATAAGAATAGGGTAGGGTAATTCAATATTCAATGGATACAAAATTTCTCCTCTTGATTCTGCATAAGAAGGAACAGGACTTAAGAAGAAAGGAACATCTGAGCCAAGCCGCAACGCCAACTCAGAAAGTTTCTTAAAGTTTAGTCTGAAATCATACATTTTGTTAACTACTTTTAATGTTGAAGCAGCATTAGAACTACCACCGCCAAGACCCCCGCCAATCGGTATAATTTTTTCAACGTATATATCTAATTGAATTTTTGTCATTAATATACTTTCAAGCAGTCGTACTGCTTTAAGTATCAGATTATCTGATAAATTATTGAGAATGTCTGAATCTGACTTAAGATTTAATTTATCTGATTTACAAAAGGTGATTCTATCTGAAAGCATAATCGGAAGAAAGATAGTTTCAAGATCATGGTAGCTATCATTTCGCTTTCTGACCACATTTAAGCCGAAATTTATTTTAGCTGGGGAGTCAACTATAAATTTGTCCATCTAAAAATTCTCTTATTTTTTTTGTATGTGATGGGCTAGATCCACAACAAGAGCCGAT
>Ga0208980_10001598_pt1 | contig 13763 bp, 11 predicted proteins | sample WetSurMetagenome_3_FD_187993 | JGI IMG/M metagenome (GOLD analysis project Ga0208980, IMG submission 187993) | Wetland microbial communities from Twitchell Island in the Sacramento Delta, sample from surface sediment Aug2011 Site A1 Bulk (version 2) | ecosystem: Environmental > Aquatic > Marine...
GGCGGGACCGGAGCAGGTGGCGGCGGTCGCAAACGCCCTAGCGGCCCTGCGCCCGCCACCCATCACGGACGACACCGACAACCCGAATGATGTTGCCTCCGAAGCGACGTCCACCCCGGAGGCACCGCCCCTGCGTGGGCTCTGGATAGACGGAAATGAGCTGTTCGTGGTCGAGGCGGGCGTCGACCTGCGAAACGCCCTGGGCGGTCGCCTGCGGGAGAACGGGGTAACGGGCCTGGGCATCGAGGACCTGAACCCCTTGCGGCGCACCGCCGACGCGAACGCCACCGCCGACCTCGCCCCCTGGTTGGATGATGCGCTCACCCAGCTCCGGCCGGTTGCAGGCATCGACCAACTGACCGGCCAAACCACGGCTGTGCGGGCCTGCCTGCTGGAGGGCTTTGACATCACCGGGAATCGGCTGGCGGCTGACCGGGGGATCGGCGTCGTCTTTTCCCGCGAGGTGTCCGCCACCGGCAACCAGATCCTTGCGGCCCGGTGTGGGGTACATCTGGGTTACGCCTTCGACTGCGGCCTGGGCCGCAACCGGATAGATCTCCCTCCCGAGAAGAACCCGCCGGCGCCGGCGGACAGCTTGGCGGGCGTGCTCAAGGACCGAGGGGACCCGGGCAGGCTCGCGGTCGCTTTTCGCTTCGCTCGCGGGCTGGAGATCGAGGCCAACCGGATCGAGGCTCCCTCTGCCATCGGAACCCTGCCGGGCACGCTGGGTACCTCCTGCGCCAAGGACTACCCGGAATCGCTGCTCCGGCTGCTTCGCATCGGCCGTCCCTGGCACCTCGTCCTGGAATTGGCCTGGCTGCTCCTCGTCATCCTGCGAGCGCTGATGGTAGCTACAGGCTCTACCAAACCGTTCGCCCCGGGTATCCAGACCAAGGCGGATCTGGGGACGAGGCTGTTCCAGGGCCTGCTCCACCTGCTCGGGAAGACGGCCTACCTGCCGGCCTTCGTTGGCAAGGCCCGGATTGCGGACAACCTTCTTGAGATCGCGCGCTACGGCGTCTTCCTCAACCAGATCCTCAGCCTCGGCGGCTTGCGCATTGAGGGCAACCGCATCAGTGGCTTCTCCCGGACGGGCATCCTGGTTTACCCGCTGTTCGCCGTCGGGCTGGTCGATCGGTTCGCCGCCTGGGTCCAGTGCGGGTTCCAGTGGCTGATCGCGGTGCTGCGCCTGCTGCGGGATCGGCTCGGCCAGATGCTCGGCGGCGAACCGGTGGCGGAGCCGAAGGAGCCCGCCGACCTCAGCGCCGGCACCCTCGCGATCTCCGGCGTCTCCTGGCTGGTCTACTTCTGCTCCCGCTTCTGCCCAGGGGGCCAACCGCCGGGGGGAACCGGACCTAACGCGGAGCCCGAATCACCGGCCCAGGACCTGAAGGACGCCTTGGATGATCTGCTCGACCACCTGAACCCCACGTGGCTCACGGACCTGGTGAACCAGTCCTATCGGATCGAGGGAAATACCCTGCGCGGCAGCGGTGACGGGATCTTCAGCGGCGTCGACGGCAGCCAGATCCTAGGCAACCAGCTCAGCATCGAGCTCAGTGACACCCTGGCCTTCGAAACGCTGGTGCTAGGACGGGGACTGCAGCGCCAATTCACGAATACCCTATACCTCGACAGCTTCCTGTTCGGCTCCCTGATGGAGCTGGACCGGGACTGGCTGTTGCTAGCCCTCTCCCAGGGGAGCTGGGTGGATACGCACCTGAACCAGGCGGATTTCCGCACACGCCTCCTCAACGCCGTACAGGAAGTGGGTACCCTGGCCTCCCCCGCTTCGCCCTTGAGTCCCCATCTCGTTGCGATCAGGGATGCCTTGGTGGCGGGGACACCGGATCTTGATCGGGTCCGCCAGGAATGGCCACAACTCCTGCTCAAAGTCTGGTCCGGTTTGCGCGGCTACGGCATCGTCATGATGGGTGCCGACATGGTGTGCGCGGAAAACCGGGTCTGTGCCCTGCGCGGTTGCGCGCCGGTCACTCCCCGCACCGGGTTCGGCAATCAGGACAGCACAGGGCCGAGCGGATTGTCCGGCTTGCTGGCCCTCCCCGGCGTGCTACCCGCCGCACCCGCCCTTGGGGGCATCTGGCAATTCACTAACCTGGTTGGGTGGATGTTGGATCTCGTGTCCCTGACGATGGGGGAAAGGTCGGATCTGTCCGGCCGCTACGCGGGGTACTTCTGGGCGCTGGTGACCTACCTCGCCCTTTCCGGCGCGCGCGATCGCAGGCTGGAAGTAGCCCACAACGGGGTGGAGGAGGCCCTTGCCTTCGGTATCCGCACCCAAAGCCTCGGTGGGATGGGCGAGTTGGATGTAACGGACAACCGCGTGCGCGACGCGGTGCGCTACGGCATCTGCCATCGTGACCTCGCCGCGGGGCAGCGGGACGATGCCGGACTGCACGCAAAGGTGTGGGGTAATTCCGTGGTGCGCACTAATCGGGTGTTTCAGCCGCCTACCCTCGCCGCCGCCACGGGTGCGGGCGCGGCACAGAATGATTTCGCTGCCTTGATCTGGCTGGAGAACAGACTGGGTCGCAGCCTGGTCAGCTCCAACCACGGCGATGGCCTCCAGCTCAGCGGGGAGCGTCGCGCGGTGTGCCTGGTGACCGGGGTGGCCGGAGTGACCGACAACCACGTGGACAGCACCTCTCAATTCGCCTTCGAGGTGTCGGCCGGCCAGGGTCTGTTCAGCTCGAACATGACACACCCAGGCAACGCCGTCTCGCCAGGCCTTCGGCAACCACCCAACGTAGAGAATCTTTAGTGCCGCCCGCTGGTCGAGCCGCTAGGCCGAGCCACATGAATTCTGGAATAACGGAACGAGGTACCTCATGGCAACCACAAGATCGACCAGCAACACCCCACCCGCGCAGCCCGGCACGGACCTGCGCCCCCAGTTTCGCGTCGCCAGCCCGTCGCTGGAGGCCGCCCTGGGCAAAACCCTTGCCACCGAGGCAACCAAGTTGGGCGAGCGTAAAGCCCTCAACGATACGGCGCGTAGTCTCCTGAGCGGCAAGCTCACCCTGCCGGCAGCCCTGCTTGGCCTCGCGCGGGCCGCCGCCGGGGCAGTGGACAAGTCGGCGGCGACGGCAAATCGGACCGCGGCGCAACAGACCCTTGCCACAAACCAACTCCGCGAGGAGCTCCTCCGCACGAGGGCTAAGTCAGCGCGGCCCCGACCGCGCAAGGACGATTACGTGCTCCGCGGTAAGGTTGTGCAGGCGAACGGCGAGCCCGCCGCTGGCCTCGTGGTCGAGGCCAACGACAAAGACATTGCAAAGCACGACTTGCTCGGCATCGCCCTCACGGACAGCTCCGGCGAGTTCCAGATCCGGTTCCGTGAAAAGGAATTTGCCGAGCGCGGAGAGAAGCTTCCGGAGATCCTGCTCGCCGTTGGGTTGGAAGGTCACACGCCGCTGCACGTCACGCAGCCGGAGCGGTTATTCCAAGCCGAGCGCGAGGCCAGCGTGACGGTCCCACTGCCTGAAAAGGCACAGACGGCGCTCGGCACCTTCGAGGCAGGCCAGCTCGCCGATTCCGGCGCGCGGCTGTTCCAGGTCGAGCACGCACAGGCAATGGCGCAGTTGCAGCAGCAACAACTCGCGGAGGTATTCGAGGATCTGCAAGGTGGCCTGGGAAAGGTTATTGCGGCCTTGGAGACGCAGGTGCACGCACCTCAGGAGAAAAATCCGTCTCCAGCCCGGAACAAATGACGGGCACCGGCGGCGGTGCCTCAGCGGAGCCTATCTGCCCGAGGAAAAGGCCCTGATTGAAGCAGTGCTACCCTCAGGCGCAGTGGAGATGCGGCGAGCTGAGAAAGCGAGGATTGCTTTATTTCGCCCTCCTTTTTGAAGCGAAACGGGATCAGTCGTCCGCGGTCGACAGGTAGGCGAAGATGTCGCGGATCTCCTCCTTGCTGAACGCTTTGAGCAGCTCGTCCTGGGGGGACTCCTCATCGTGGATGCGCTGGCCCTCGATGAAGCGGTCCACCTGCCGCCACAGATAGCTGGTGTACTGACCGGCCAGCATGGGGACCACCTTGTCCGCATCGCCCCAGCCCTCCCGGCCGTGGCAGGACCCACATTCCTTCTTGTAGAGGCGGCGGCCCTTCTGCGCATCCCCGTCCGCCAGCGGAATCTGCATCAGGCGTTTCGCCTCTTGCAACCGCTGGTAGGCATTGTAGCCGGGGGCGGTTTCGTCCACCGGCGGCAGTTTGGTCTTGAGCTCAATGGTGGCCAGGTAGGCGGAGACGTCGGCGATATCCGGGTCCGGCATCTGGCGGTGGTCCACATACTCGACCATGGCCAGGTTCTCACGCGATCGATCCCGAAACAGTAGGAGCTGTTTGGCGATAAAGGGCGCCGGCTGACCCGCGAGCCGGGGATACTCACCCTCCTTGCCCCCTGCCCCGAACTCACCGTGGCAACCCGCGCAGACCTCGTTGATGTCCCGACCGTTGCGGGCATCCACATTGGCAAAGGAGATGATCGGGGTTTCCGCCAGGGCATGCTGGGTTAGCAGACCCACGGCGAGGAGTAAGCGGGCAGAGAGGATGGACATGGTAGGTTACCGTTCCGAGGTGGGGGACCGCATCTCGTTGTGCTGCGCCCCCGTGCTCACCGGGGAAGTGGCCTGAATGCGGTGTGAGGAACACTTCTACCGCGATCGATCGGCGGAAGACGCTCGGCCTATCCCCCCGAACCGTAACGACGACCCTCGCGGTCGCTGGCGAGCGGACCTCCCATCTGGCGGAGGAGGCTTCACAACTTAGGCAATTGAGACTATCACCCGACTGCGTCGCGAAATAATTGACCAGGGTCAATCAAATGAGACGATCGAGCGCGGTATTCCTTGGGGCGCCGGTTGCAATACCCGGCGGAACCCTGGCGGGCGTCCACGAATTTCCGCAACCGCGAGGGGAATCTGACCTCCAAAGGGGACCCGCAGCCGCGCACCCCTCAAACCCCCGGTAATGGGCCATCCCTCCCTCTGGCTGCCCCCCTGGGGAAGGATTACACTTCGAGGGCGCGCGCGGGCCAGGGGTGTCGGTGGCTCGCACTGCACCTTCGATTTCATTGTGGTTTGCTCCCGGAGAGGCCCCATGCTGAACGTCAGCCCTGAGACCGTCTGCTTCCTGATCGCGAGGGCCCGGGAATTCCAGGCCAAAGAGGAGGTCGTGATCCCCGAGACCCCCAGCAGCCCGAGCGATGACTGGGCCCTGCAGGTGCTGGCCGATCACATCGACGATCTGTCGGCGCTCGAGGTCAAGGTCGCCGTCAACGACCTCACCTCGGAGCAACAGGCCGAGCTCGTGGCCCTGATGTGGCTCGGGCGCGGCGATTATGATCTGGAGGAGTGGTACACCGCGGTGGAGGACGCCCAGCACGCTCAGGGCGACAACACCACCGAGTACCTGCTGGCCCATCCCTACGTGGCTGACCACCTCGAAGAGGGTCTCCTGCAGCACGGCTATTCCTGCGAGGAGTAGTGACCCGCACCAGCCACCGAGCGGGTTCAACCCCACGCTCAAGCGCCGACAGAGTGGTCGCAGCGCCCCTTGCCGATCCGCCACCAACCGGCCGAGTAACCGTTTCGGCGCGGGCCGAAAACCCCCATCCCCTGCAGCAGTTCGTCCGGCAGGTGCTCGGTTGCGCCTGCCCCGATGAGGTACTGCGCAACATCTCGTTGGAGCCGCCCCCACCCAGCCTGGCCGATCTGCCGGTGGGTCGACTGCTCAATGTGGGCGGGCGGTTGCTGGTGATGATCTCCCGGCCCGATTTCCGACCGAGGGATGCCGCGGAGCTGGTCCATTTGGGCAAGGCGGCGCTCGCGCTGCGGGATGCGCATGGGTTCAACCGGGTGCGGATCGTCCTGCCGGCCGCGGACGGGGCCTTAGCCTGTCCGCCGTTCCCCGACGAATTGGGCGAGCGCATCCACTGGCACCAGGTTCCCTACGCCGACCTGCGGAGGGTGCTTGCGGCCGGCGGGACCTGACGCCCCCCGGCGCAAGACAGCCCGGCGCAGGCTTCGCGGCGCGGCTACTTCACGGTGATGGTGATCGGCTCGGAGGCCAGCGGTGGGTTATGGGGGATGTGGGCGAAGTCCGCCAACAGGAGCTGCAGGGTGTGCTGCCCCGGGGTCAGCTCGATCAGGACCTCGGTCTGACCGCCGCCGAAATGCTTGTGCGTGGCATCCGAGGGGATGGGCTGATCGAGCGGGGGTAAGCCCGTATCAATCAGCAAGTGATGGTGGCCGGTGTTCTCCTTTTGGGTGCCGGCCGGGGCCACACCGATGCCCGTGGCCCCAAACACCACCTTCACCGGGCTTTGCACCAGAGCGCCATTCTTGGGCTCGACGATATACACCTTGGCACCCTCGGGAGCCGGCGTGGTGCCCGCCAGGGCGCCACCGATACTGAGCAGGAACAGGGCAGCAGCAGATAGAGCTCTCATGGGGTCTCCTCGTTTGGCTCGGGTCGTTGTTATCTATCGTTGCGGCGGGATGCCGTTTGCCGTGCCCGCCGTTGCTTTAACATAGTGCCAGAGAATCCTGATACCAACCCGTGGTTATTGGGTATTTGGGCCTTTCGGCGCGGGCTCAGAGGGCGATCGGAGGGTCTTTCCAGATCAAGAAGCCCTGCCGCAGCCATTTCGCGCGCAGATCCAGACGATAGCCTCGCTCAGCAAGCCGCCGCAGGCTAGCGGCAAACCACTGGCGGACACCGAATGCGCGCCAGGCACTGGCCTCGCGGGCGGCCTGAGTCCAGTCCTTGAAGAGAGCGTGGATCGGCTCACCCGGCACCATCCGGTGGATGAGGTTCTTCGGTAGCACGCTCTGCAAATCCTCGGGAAGAGTGCCGCAGCCGGGGCGAAGGCTCAAAACCAGTGCCTCGCGCCGCCAGGGCCAGGCGGGCGGCGCCACCGGCAGGCGGCGCAGCAGGTTGGCCGACCAGAGTCGACCAAAGGGGTCGGAGGTCCCCTCGATCAGCAAGCCACCGGGAACCACCCCCTCTCCGAGGTGGGCGTAGGCCTCGGCGAGAGCCGATTCCTCATACTGGCGAAGCACGTTGAACACCCGCACCAGCCGCGCCGAGCGCGCCGGCAAAGCCGGATCGGCGCCCACCGGCAGGTTGAAACCACCCAGGCAAAACCGGGTCTGGGCATCCTCCCAGGGCCGGGCCACCGCCACCCGCTCGGGGTCGATCTCCACCCCGAGCACCCCGAGGCCTGGGTTGAGGCGGCGCAGGCGTGCCGCGGCCTCCAGCGTGGTCACCGGTTCGGCCCCGTACCCGAGATCGACGAACCAGGCATCGGCGAACGGCCCATCGTTGCGCTGCAACAGAAAGGGATCATAGGCCACCAGGAACTGGTCCACCCGGCGCAGCCGATTCGGGGCGGTCTTGCCCCGCGTTGGCTGGCCCGCCAGGACGCATGCGCGCACCGCCCTCACTTCGTCATCGAGTCCGGAATGTAGCCTTGCGCCTGCTCAAGGCGAGGTTTTCTTAACCCAGCCCTGGGATAGGAATCGTTTTCTTTCCTCTGCGTCGAGAACCCTGGCGCAGGTCTCCCAATCGACCTTCTCAACGGTGTGATAGCGAAGCTCGAAGGGGTGCTTTTTTGGGACGGCATCGATCGTCTTCTTCGCCCTGGCGATCTCGCCAAGCGCGATATCGATCCACACGTCCTCCAGGATGTCCGGGATCTGCCCGAACAAGCTGGCGATGTTCTCCAGGCGCTCGGAGAGCAGCTCGTGGACGCGGTCCTCCACTGAGCCCGCGTAGCGCATGTTGTAGATGTCCAGGGTGTCGCGGAGCTGGCCGATGCGCTGGATGCGGCCCTTGCGCTGCTCTAGGCGCGAGGGGTTCCACGGCAGGTCGAGGTTGATGAGTGTACCGAGGCGTTGCAGGTTCAGGCCCTCGGAGGCGGCGTCCGTACCGATGAGGATGCGGATCTCGCCTTTGCGGACCCGTTCCTTGAGGGCGTCGCGTTGGGTGCGGGTGAAGACGCCGTTGTGCATGACACCGGACCGTTGCGCCCCGGCGTAGATGCCGATCTCCTCTTCCGGCATCTCCTCGGTGAGCTGTTCGGCGAGCCAGAGAACGGAGTCGAAGTACTGGCTGAAGATGATGCACCCCAGCTCGCGCCAGCCGTGGTCGAGGAGCTGCTCGCGGACGATGCGGTACTTCGGGTCGCGTTCCTGGTTGGCTTCGAGCGCCTTGAGAAACCGCTCCAGTAGCGCCCGCTCCTGGGGTGTCAGGGTCCGGAGCTGGCTTAGGGTCTCCTCATCGTCTTCCTCGTCAGAGAGGGCGGTCCATTGCGAAAGCAGCTTTTCGACGGTCTTGCGGCCCGCCTCCAGGGTGCTTCCCACCCGGCGCAGCAGCAGGGTACGAAAGAAACCCGCGTTGGCACGCTGGGCCAGTAAGAGACAGAACTCCTCCGCGAGGCGGTAGGCGTCTTCAAGAAAGGGCGGCAAGACAATGGCATCCTCGTCACGCTCGCCGTGGAGACGAACCCCCACGGGCTTGAGGAAGGGCTCGCCAGTCTCCGGGTCGGTGGTGGTCTCCAGGTACTTGCGGGTGCGCAGGACGATGTGGCGAATGAAGGGATTGGACTGCTCGACGAACCTCCGGAAGATCCGATGCACTCGCGCTCGGTCCTGCGGGCGCAGCCGGTCGAAGCTGCCGCCCCGCGCCAGGAAATCCTGATCCGCCATTCCCAGGGAGCGCCGCAGCAGGCTGTAATCGGGTCCCTCGGCGGCGGGCGGCAGAGGATTACGCATCCAGCCCCACAGGTCGATGTCTTCGGTCGGAAACGGCGCCCCACCGAGCAGCAGCTCCAGGGCATGGCGGGGCTTGCGCCACTGGCTGCCGTATCCCCCCAGGACCGCTTCCGAGCCCCGTGCGAGGGCATCCATCAGATCCCAGGCCTCGATGGGGTGGAGCTGCACCGGGGTTGCGGTGGCGAGCAGCAGGCTTCGGGTCTGCCGGGAGACGTCCCAGAGGAAGCGCAACAGATTGTTCGGCTCGGCAGGGTCGTACCCCCCACCCCAACCCTCCCCCGCAAGGGGGGAGGAGGTTTCCCGGCCCGGCCCCAGATTGCGCCGCCGGGCGCGGTGCGCCTCGTCGAGGATCACGCACTCGTAGTTGGTGTTGACGAGCCAGTCCTTGATCTCGGAGCCGGAGATAATCAGTCCGGTTGAGACGATGCCAACCCGCCGCGGACACTTGCGGATCGACTCCGGGCCGGTGCTCGGGTACTCGATCTCGTTCTCGTCCACCCAGTTTTCGCCGTTCCACACCGCGGAGGGCATGTCGAGCAAGGTTTGCAGCTCGCTCTGCCATTGCCAGATAAGCGGCTTGGGCGCGAGGACGAGTACCGGCTTGTCGCCCGAGAGGGCCATGAGCTGGGCCGCCATAGCAAGCTGAATGGTCTTGCCCAGGCCGACCTGGTCGGCGAGGATGAACCGCGCCCCATGCGGACCCAGGTGGGCGTCGAAGGCAAGCTTCACGAAGTGTTTCTGGTGCTCCCAGAGGCCGACCTCCTTGCGGTAGACGGGCGACTCGATGATCGGTGCCGCCGGGTCCGGCTGGTCGCGCCAATCGTCCAGGCTCGGGATGATCGACCGGGCCGCGAGCCGCTTGATGTCCTGAACCACGGCATCGGACAACTCGACGGCAAAGGGGGAGTGCCACAGGGCGTCGAACTCCTCCTGGACCCAGGAGACGGCTGCCGGGTCGTCGTCCTCCCACAGCAGCTCGTAGTTCAGGCGCCAGGCGGTGAGGGATTCGTTGACGCTGCCGAGGAATGCGGTCCGCCGCCCATCCGCCAGGGTGATGACGCCCGCTTTGCCATGAATTAGGCCGAACTTCTCGTCCGGTATGACCTTGACCTGGAGCTTGCCGCTGGCGAGGAAGTCGTAGAGCCGCCGGAATCGGGGCTTCGCCGCCTCGGAGAGCTTCTCTGGCTCGGAGTCGCACCATTCCCGGCGCATGGCCGCTTGCGCGGCCTTCTTGGCGGTCTCCACGTCCTTGGAATCGATGATCGAATTACAGACCAGCCGGACCGGGCCGGAGACCGATTCCAGCGCCTCCCCTGCTACTTCGAGGACGGAGGAGGAGAAGAACCCGGCGATGCGGTCGTAGCCGCTTGCCCCCCGCAGACGCTCGGCGAGGAAGCTATGGTCAAGCCGATGGCGACGGGAGGAGAAGCGGTTGATCATGGCACCGGGTTGGCGCCGCCAGGGTCGCTCGGCGCCACCTCGATGAGCCTCTCCCCTGTGAGCAGGGCGCGCTCGATCTCGGGCAGAAGCTGTGCGAACCAGACAAGCAGCTCACGGCGGGTGGTGTTTCCGACCCGCACCCACACCAGCGCAGGCCCCTCGGGCTCGAGCGTCCGCAGGTGGACGAAGTCCTCGTCCTTGGAGACGATGACCGCGCCGAGGTGCGCCGCTTCCTCCCAGATCTGGGTGTCGACCGCCTCCAAGAGACCCTGATCGAGCAGAGGGGTGGCCTCATGCCCGTTGGCCGAGAGCCAGCGTGCCAGTGCGGGCGGCAACTGGGCATCGACGAGGAAACGCACCGCTCAGGCCACGCGCAGGATAGGGTGGTCCGTCTGACGGGCGGCGTAATCCAAGGCCGCGGCGATGTCCTCCGCCTCCAGGTAGGGGTAGTCCTCCAGGATCTCCGCCTGTGACGCCCCGGAGGCCAGCATCCCCAGAATGTCCGACACCCGAATCCGCATCCCCCGGATGCAGGGCCTGCCGCTGCAGACCCTGGGGTTGATGGTGATCCTCGGTTGCTTGTTCATCGTCTTGTTACCGTCAGCAAAGTGCCGCCCCTGGTGCGCGGTTGACAGGGGTCCTGGGTGGACCTAGCCTACGCCGTACCGAAACTTGTACAGCTTTTCCCGCGCCATGACAACCCTCACCGCCACCGACGCCCGCGCAAGCTTGTTCGATTTACTGCGTGGGGCCAATGAGCGTCACGAGATCTACCATATCCGCCATCGACAGGGGGATGCAGTGCTGATGTCAGAGGCGGAATACGAGAGCCTCATGGAGACCCTGGCGCTGTTGTCCGCCCCCGGTTTCAGGGATGCCTTCGAACAGGGGCGACTGGAAGCGGAGAGTGGAGACACCCGGTCTTTCGACGAGGTTTTCGCGGAACCGCAATGAGCTACCGGGTGCGCCTCACCCGGCAGGCTGAGAAGGACATCGCGAAGCTGACTGAGAAGCTGCGCGCCAAGCTCCTGGGCATCCTGCGCAACCGCCTGGCGGTCGATCCCCACTCCGGCACGCCCTTGGTGGGCCCCCTCAAGGGCTATGGGTCGGTGCGCTTGAGTTACCAGGACCGCATCGTTTACAGCATCCAAGACGACGAGCTCATTGTCGTCGTCCTACGCGCTCGAACCCACTACGGTGACTGAATTCCCCCCTCCCCAACCCTCCCCCACAAGGCGGGAAGGGAGTGATTACACATGGTCGTTTTCAACCGTTCCCGCCAACAGCCGAGCGGCCTCTGCGTCCTTCGTCCAATGTTGGATGGGCAGCTTGCCGATGAAGCCGAGCATCTCGACCAGGTTTTCGCGCTGCGCCCAGTAGTCGCGGATCTCGTTCTTGAGGTAGGTGAGGCCGACCTTGGTGTCGTCCCGCTCGGCGGCCTGGTAGACGGCGAACAGGACGTGGCGCAGCAGCGAGGAGCCAAAGCCTTCGGTGCCCCAGTCCCGGCGCTTGAGCTCGGTGGCGGTGCGCAGGCGGGTCTGGTTGGCCTTGCCGCTTTCGAGCAGGAAGCGGTAGTCGCGCACCCCGAAGCCGCGGGCAAACTCCTGGAAGACGCCGCTCCTGTAATCCCCGTGGGCCTCGACCTCCAGGCACTTCAGATACAGTTTCTCCTCCGGGCCCAGGCGGCGCCAGAGCTGGGGGTCTATGCCCTCAGGGACCAGGAAGTTGCTGGCGGTCTTGACCGCGTCTTCGATGATGCGCTCGATGGGTGACTCCCCACTGCGCTTGCGTTCGCGGGACAGCTCGTAGGCCACATCCAGGTCCTCGATGCCGCGGTACTGGGTCAGGACCCGCAGGGCCGCGGCATAGGCGGCGAGCTGGTAGTCGGCGTCGGAGAAGTTGGGGTCCTCGCGGTCGTCCAGGTCCAGCATGGACTTGAGTTGGCGCTCCACCTCGATCTCCACCTGGGGGACGATCTCGTCCAAGAAAGCGACGGCCTCCGAGGTCTGCTTGCGCAGGACCATCAGCACGGTGCCCTGAACGTAGTTGCCCTCCTTGAGGGCCGATTCGGTCTCGGTGGCGATGGTCCAGGCAGCGGTGACGCGCAGGCCTGCCGCCCAGAGGATCAGGGCCAGGTCCGCCCAGACCCCGGCGTCCTGATGGGTGAACAGGACGATCTGCATGCCGTTGTCGGGCATGTGGGCGGCGAGGTTGCGGTAGGCGTCCACCATACCCTCGCGGAAGCCCTTGCCGGAGCCGCGGATGGCCAGGGCTCGCTTGCTCATGAAATACCAGTCGGGAAAAGCTTCCTGGGCTTGCTTTTCGTACCAAGCGAGAAAGAATTCCGATAATTCGTCATACATTATCGCATCGGCGTATGGCGGGTCGGTGATCCAAAGCTCACAGCTATGAGCAATATCTCGCACGTCGGACACGGCGACACTTCGCGTACCAAAGAGGTCATAAGCATCGTTAAAGAAAGGAACTTGCCGCATGCCGTAATGCGAGTTGACGCCGATGACGTATTGCGTATTAAGTGCTTGATTTGTAAATACGTGTGAGGGTTTCTCCACGGTATGACTGGAATCCCATCCTTGAATTCGTGCGTTACGCTCTGAGCTTTTCGCAACCCAAAGACCCATTTGCAGACCTAATTTTGACTTTCCATACAAATTTGTCTTGGCATTCATCATTTCACCAAGCTCCAAGAGTTGTCTTGGTGAGAAGAGTTGATGCCAATAGGTCCATCCACGGGTTCGGATAGGCTCGTCGGTCTTGTCGCCCGGCACGATGCGGCGGCTGGGGATGTACCCCTTGGCCTGCCAGTCGTCGAAGCGCTCGCACAGCAGGACCAGGACCAGCGCCTCCCGTTCCAGGTCCGCGGCATCCACCCCGCGGTAGAGGGCGCCGGGGAGCCGGTCGGCGAGGGCCTTGAGGTCGACGCTGCGCTGGGACTGATCGGCACGTAGCTCCACCAGTAACTTGCGTGCGGCGTCCACCTGCACCTTCGGGGCCTTGGCGGCTTTCAGACTAGCGAGGTGTGCCTCCGCGTCCGCCAGTTCCGCGTCCTCCGCCAGCCAGTCGCGGTCGCGTAGCTCTTCCAGGTCCAGGCGGTCACTGGCGTCCAGGAGGTCGGCGAGTCCGGCGATGGCGCGGTCCAGGGGGACCCAATCGGGCATGGGCCGGGGATGAGGCTGTCCCGCCCGCTCGTGCTGCTCGGCCCAGAGCAGGTCGGCGAGGCCCGGCAGGCGCCAGCGGATACAGTAGAGGCGTTCCTGGAAGGTGTCATCCGGGCGCGGGACCAGGTCCGCGTTCTCCCACTGGCGCAGCCCATAGTCGCTCGCGGCGGCCCCGCGGCGGTCGCCGCGGATGGCGGCCATGGGGGTGGACTGTCCGCAGTGGGGGCACTCCAGACGGGAGTTGCGCACCGTGCCGGTCTTGGCGGCGACGAGAGCTTGGGGCGTGACGCCTTGGTGGATTTCGATCTTGAAATGCCCCCCACCCCAACCCTCCCCCACGAGGGGGGA
>Ga0208980_10001599_pt1 | contig 13762 bp, 18 predicted proteins | sample WetSurMetagenome_3_FD_187993 | JGI IMG/M metagenome (GOLD analysis project Ga0208980, IMG submission 187993) | Wetland microbial communities from Twitchell Island in the Sacramento Delta, sample from surface sediment Aug2011 Site A1 Bulk (version 2) | ecosystem: Environmental > Aquatic > Marine...
TCTAGGGAGGCAGGTTAAACTCCTCCGGAGCCGGAGGGTCCGGAGTGGAAAAAGGGACCCCTTTTCCAGGCAGGTCGATCGCAATTAGCCTGGCTGCCAGACCGGTGTCGCCGACTGCCCCCTGACGTGGCCCGCCCCCCCGGCGCCGACAGCCCGAATACCCCGGGGTATGCAGTTCCGGGGCACTTTCCCCAGCCCACCGGACATACCAATATGTGGTATATGGTAAATATTGGTATGGCGAGACCTGGGAGCTACCCCATGCAGGAGACCACCAGCTTGTCCCTCGGCGACCACTTCGAGCGCTTCAACAGCCACCAGATCCAGGCGGTGCGCGCGGGTCTGCGCCTGCTGGAGGAACATGAGACTAAGCTCGAAGCCCTGCAACGCGCCCTTAAGGAAGGAGAGGCGAGCGGTCCGGCGGACTATGCCCTCAACGATCTCCTCGCCGAGCTGGACGCGGAAGTCCCGCGCTGATGGCAGGCCTGCGGCTGACGCGGGCGGCGCGGGAGGACCTCAAGGCCATCGGCCGTTACACCCAGGACGCCTGGGGGCGTCCGCAGCGCGACGCCTGCCTCACCGTCGCTTCCGCTCTCTGGCTCAGTTCCCGACCCTTGGGCGCTCCTGCGACGACATCCGGCCGGGCTATCGCAAGTACGCCGAGGGGGCCCATGTGATCTTCTACCGCGAGGTAGACGGCGGCATCGAGATCGCGCGCATCCTGCATGGGCGCATGGACCTCGACCGCCATCCGTGACCGCCCGCGCATCTGCGCCAAGGCCCAGCCCCCGTCCCGGGAGTTCCGCGGGTTCGGGGGACCAGGTCCAGGTTCCGTGGACAGTACCTAATTCAAATCCGAGCCCGAAAAGAGATTAGGCGTATTCGGGTCGGGTTGTTTCGGCTTGGGTCCGGGCCTCTGGCGCCGAAGCACCCGGTGGAGACGCACTTCCAGTTGCCTGGCAAAGCCCTCAGAGCCCAAGGGGCGCCCGGTCTGGATGTGGGCGCGGAGAGTGGCTGGCAAGGTCGCGCTGATCGGGCTGTTGTAGGTAGCTCGGCCAATCGGCCACCCGCGCGAGCATCGGAGCGACCGTTCCCAACTCGTCGTTGTGGCCGGATACCTGCGCGCAAGCGCTTGACCAGGGCCAGGCTTCGGTGCTGGTGCAGAACCCCGCCCGAACCGGGTTGTTTTCCACAGTGCGTGCCGCCGCCAAGAGATGGCTCGCGTCCATGACGAAGGAGTGGAAGCGCTCCTGCCTGGGGTGGCCCCGCCAGCCCTGACGGGCGCTCAGGCTTTTTGTGTAACGGCGGTGGGCCTCCGCGATCGCACAACGGAGTCCGTCCGGGTTTGCCGGCACCGCGACCCGGTGGACGTGGTTCGGCATTAGGCAGTAGACCCAGACCTCGGTGCCGCATCCGGCGCAGGACGCCGCCATCAACTGCCGATACTCCGCGTAGTCGGCGGCGGCGAAGAAGGTTTGCTGCCGGCGGTTGCCCCGTTGTGTCACAGGATGGGGGAGCCCAGTGGCTACCACGCGCGCCATTCTTGCCACGACTCGCTCCTTAACCGGATTCTGGCGAGATCAGTATAACCGTCCCCGGAACGGCGCCGCAGCACCCACCCTGGCGGGCGGCGATGGGTTGGGGAATAATCCGCCGGTGGCCTGGACTGCCCCCCTCCCCTCCCTGCAACCCCGGCGACCCGCGTGAGCTTCACCCGTCGTGTCGCCACCCTGAGCTATGCCGTTCGCGCACGGGTGGTGCTGCGCTATCTTGGTCAACTGGGTCTGGTGCTGGGGCTTCTGGAACTGGTGCCCGCCGCGGTGGCCTACGGGCTTGACGACTCCGCATTCGCCCTGCCCTGCGCCGCGGTGAGCCTGCTGCTCCTGCTCATCGCCATCCCCTTGGCCCGGATCCGGGCGCCGGCTCAACTGCAATTGAACGAGGCGATGGTGGTCATTGTGGCCACCTTCATCCTGTCAGCGATTACCCTGGCGGTGCCGCTGGCCAGCGGTGGCCTGTCCTGGCCCGACGCCCTGTTCGAATCGGTCTCGGGGGTGACCACCACCGGGCTTTCCATGGTGGCCCTGCCGGAAGAGCTGCCGGCGAGCTTTCTGTTCGCGCGCTCCTGGATGCAGTGGTACGGGGGCCTCGGGATTCTGGTGTTCTCGCTTTTTCTGCTCGCCCTGCAACCGGGCATCGCGGCCAAGCAGCTTCTGGACACCGAGGGCGGCTTGCGCGACCCCATCGAAACCGCCCACGGACATGTCCGCCGAGCCCTGGTGACCTACAGCCTGCTCACGCTGTTTGGCATCGGTCTCCTGGCAGCCGCCGGGGCCAGCCCGTTCGACGCCCTCATCCATACCCTCTCGGCGGTCTCCACCGGGGGCTTCTCCAGCCACAGCGGGGGCCTCGCGGGGTTCGGCAACGGCTGGGCCCAAGCCGCGGCCGCGGCGCTGTGCGTCCTCGGCGCGGTCTCGCTGCCGCTGTACTACCGGGTCGCCCAGGGGGGTTGGCGCGAGCTCGGCAGGAACCTCGAATGGCGCGCGCTGCTGGTGGCCTGCGCTTTGAGCACGGTTCTACTGGGTGGGGTGATGTTGCAGAGCGGACAATTCTCCCTCTCCGATGTGGTCGCCAGCGCTCCGCTGCTGGCGATCTCGGCCCAGACCACCACGGGGTTTACCGTGGTCGACCTCGCCGGAATCGGAGCGGCCCCCCAGTTGCTGCTGATCCTTTCAATGAGTGTGGGCGGGAGTCTCGGCTCCACCGCTGGCGGTATCAAGCTGCTCCGGGTGCTGGTGATCCTGCGCGTCACCCAGCTCGCGTTGCTGCGCACCCGCCTGCCGCCCCATGCGGCGGTGGAGCCCGAGCTGCGAGAGCAGTCCCTCGATCGGCGCGACGCCGAGCGAGCCCTGGTGGTGGGGGCCCTGTTCGCGGCCACGGTGGTAAGCTCCTGGCTGGTGTTTCTGCTCTACGGGTATCCCGCCTTGGACGCCCTGTTCGAGGTGGTTTCGGCGGTGGCTACCGTGGGGTTGTCCACCGGGATCACCGCCCCGGAGCTTCCCGGCCTGCTCAAGGGAGTCCTCGGTGCCGATATGCTGCTGGGTCGGCTAGAATTCGTCGCCCTATTGGTGGTGCTGCTACCAGGCACCTGGCTCGGCCGGAAGAACATCCCAGTATGAGAATCGCCTTCATCGGAACCTCCGCCATCTCGGTGGCGACCACCCAGCTCCTGCTGCAGCGGGGCCACGAGGTGATACTGGTGGAGCGGGATCACTCGGTGATCGAGGAGCTGTCCCAGCGCATCGACTGTGGCTTCGTTCACGGCGACGGCTCCCGTCCCGCGATCCTGCTGGAGCTGGACCCCAAGCACACGGATCTTCTTTTCTGCCTGACCAACAACGACGAGACCAACATCATCGCCAGTCTGGTGGGCCGCTCGCTCGGTTTCCGCCGGGTGGTCACCCAGATCGAGGACCCGGAGCTCGAGCACATCTGTATCGAGCTCGGCCTCGAGGACACTATCATCCCCACCCGTACCATTGCCCGTTACCTTGGCGACCTGGTGGCGGGTCGCGACCCCCTGGAGCTCTCCGCCCTGGTCGGCGCCGACGTGCACCTGTTCGCCTTCGTAGCGAACGGGGATGATCTGGTGGAGGTGCAGGAACTGAAACTGCCGCGCCGCGCCCGGGTGGCCTATCTCTACCGCAACGGGGAGCTTCGGTTTCCCGATCCCGATGAGCCGCTACACAAGGGTGATGAGGTGGTGGTGGTTGCGCACCGGGACGAGCTCGGGACCCTCGCCAAACGCTGGGGCGCGAAGCGGGGCCCGGCGACGGGTGGTTAGAGTCGAAGCTCGCCGCGGCGCCGGTCCCGGATTGTCACCCAACCGATCGACTTGAGGACTCAGCCCATGAAGGGGTTCCCGGTTACGCGTCTTCTCCTGCTGCTCCTTTGGCTTGCGCTAGGTCCGGTCCAGGCGGCCGACGAGCGCTTGCCACTGACCATCGCCGGTCAGCCGTTCCGCGTGGAGCTGGCGCTCACCCCCGAGGCCCGCGCCAGCGGACTGATGTACCGCGAGCAGATTCCCGCCGACGGGGGCATGCTGTTCGCCTATCCCACATCGCACCTACAGAGCTTTTTCATGAAGAATTGCCGGGTCGATATCGATTTGGCCTTTCTCGATACCCAGGGCCGGGTGGTGGCCACCTATGCCATGCGCGCCGAGCCCCCTCGGCAACCGGGGGAACCGGAGGTGGCCTACGACGGCCGCATGCCACGCTATCTGAGCGGGCTGCCCGCGCAGTTCGCACTCGAGCTCAGGGGTGGGCGGCTTCGCGAGCTCGGCATCAGCATCGGAGACCGCCTTGAGCTTCCGATCGAGGAGCTGGTCCGCCTTGCACGCTGAGCGGCCAGGCGGCGGCCGCCGGAGTCGGTTGAGAAATCCGGGCGCTGCGGGTATGTTGCCCGCTGCTTTCGGCGCTGCGCGCCGGCAAGGCGCGCGCGGGTGGCCAACCCCTGCAAGCTAGTCTCCCCCGCCCGGCTCAGGAGGACGTTCCCATCACCACAGCGACACCGGCGTTTCGCCTCGAGGGCCACGCTCTGCAGTGCATCCGCGACGACCGCACCCTGTTCCAGGATCTCGATTTCAGCCTGGTAGCGGGACAGGCCCTGGTCCTGGAGGGCAAGAACGGCAGCGGCAAGACCTCGCTCCTGCGCATCCTTTGCGGGATTCGGCTGCCCGAGGCGGGCTCGGTGCTATGGAATGGTGAGGACGTCTTCCACCTGGGCGCCGAGTACCACGAGCACATCGCCTATCTGGGGCACAAGGACGGCAACAAGCTCGACCTCACCCCTAGCGAAAACCTGCGCATGGCGCAGGGCCTGGGCAAGGCACGCCTCGGGGTGGGTCTGGAGCAGGCCCTGGAGCAGGTGGGTCTCTACGGCTTCGAGGATGTACCCACCCGCAACCTCTCCGCTGGCCAGCAGCGGCGCCTAGCCATCGCGCGGCTGCTGGTCACCGAAGCCGCGCTCTGGATCCTCGATGAGCCCTTCACCTCGCTGGACCGCCAGGGCATCGAGCAGGTGGAGGGGCTCTTCGGCGAGCACCTGGAGCGGGGCGGCATGGCCGCCCTGACCACCCACCACCGGATGCACTTTCGCGCCGACCAAGCCGTGCGGATCAATCTCTCGCAGCGATGAGCACTCTCAACCTTCCAAGCGCCTTCTTCCTGCTCCTGCGGCGGGATCTGGTCCTCGCCTACCGGCGACGGGGGGAGCTGGCCAATCCGCTCCTGTTCTTCGTCCTGGTCACCAGCCTGTTTCCCCTCGGCATCGGCAGCGACCCCAACCTGATCCGCGCCGTGGGTCCAGGGGTCATCTGGGTGGCGGCACTTCTGGCGGCACTTTTGTCCCTCGACGGGATGTTTCGCTCCGATTTCGAGGATGGCTCCCTCGAGCAGTTCATGCTCAGTGCCCATCCCGTCTCTATCCTGGTGTTGGCCAAGGTGATCGCCCACTGGCTGGTCACTGGCCTGCCGCTGATCCTGGTCTCCCCTGTGCTGGCGGTGCTGTTGTCGCTGCCAAGTGAGGCGGTGGGGGTGCTGCTCGCCACCCAGCTCCTGGGCACGCCGTTCCTGAGCCTGATCGGTGCGGTGGGGGTGGCGCTCACTGTGGGGCTGCGCAAGGGCGGGGTGATCCTCTCGCTCCTGGTGCTCCCGCTCTACATTCCGGTGCTGATCTTCGCCGCGGATGCGGTGCAGACCGCCGCGGTTGGCATACCGGCAACCGCTCAGTTATCCTTCTTGGCTGCCCTGCTTGCGGGTGCCTTGGCGCTCGCCCCCCTCGCCACCGCCGCGTCCCTTCGTGTGAGCCTGAGTTGACAATGGGTATCGTCCGCTTCATCCACCAAACGGGTTCGCCCCAGTATTTCTACCGCATCGCGGGCCTGTGGATTCCCTGGCTCGGGGGTCTCACCGCGATCCTGATCCTGGCGGGGACGATCGGCGGGCTAGTTTTCGCGCCACCCGATTATCAGCAGGGGGAGAGCTACCGCATCATCTTTATCCACGTGCCAAGCGCCTGGATGTCGATGTTCGTCTACATGGTGATGGCGGTGGCCGGACTGCTCGGGCTGGTCTGGCGGGTCAAGATGGCCGAAGTGCTCGCGGTGAGCAGCGCGCCAATCGGCGCCTCCTTCACCTTCCTGGCCCTGGTCACCGGATCGCTGTGGGGCAAGCCCATGTGGGGTGCCTGGTGGGTGTGGGACGCGCGGCTGACCTCTGAGCTGATCCTGCTGTTTCTCTACCTGGGGGTGATCGCCCTCTACAGCGCCATCGAGGACAAACGGGTGGCGGCCCGCGCCGTGGCCATCTTGGCCCTGGTGGGTGTGGTGAACATTCCCATCATCCATTACTCGGTGGAATGGTGGAACACCCTGCACCAGCCGGCCACCATCACCAAGCTCGACAAGCCCTCGATCCATGCCAGCATGCTGATCCCGCTCCTGATCATGGCGCTCGGGTTCAAACTTTTCTTCGCTACCACGGTCTTAATGCGGGCGCGTTGCGAGGTGCTGGATCGCGAGCGCAACAGTCGCTGGGTGCAATCCTTGGTCGAGCCGCAGTCGGAATGAAAGCCTTCTTTGAGATGGGGGGGTACGCCTTCCATGTGTGGACCTCCTATGGCATCGCCCTGGTGGTTCTGGTGGCCAACCTGATCGCACCGGCGCTGCAACGACGCAGGCTCTTGGCCGACATCGCCCGTAAGCTCCGCCGTTCCAGGAGACAAAGATGAACCCCATCCGTAAGAAACGGCTCTACCTGATCGGATTGATGGTGGCGGGAATCGCCATCGCCACCGGTCTCGCCCTCAAGGCCTTCGACGAAAACCTGATGTTCTTCTTCTCCCCCAGCCAGGTGGTGGCCGGCGAGGCGCCCAAGGATCACGCCTTCCGGATCGGCGGACTGGTCACCAAGGGCAGCGTCCAGCGCCAACCCGATGGGCTCACCGTCGGCTTCGACCTCACCGACAACGCCCAGACCATCAAGATTCATTACACCGGTATCCTGCCGGACCTGTTTCGGGAGGGTCAGGGCATCGTCGCTATGGGCAAGCTCAGGGGCGATGGCATTTTCGTCGCCAGCGAGGTGCTGGCCAAGCACGACGAGAACTACATGCCGCCCGAGGTGGCCTCCAGCCTGAAGACCGCGCACGAGGAGGGTATCCGCAATCCCAAGGGGCGCGCCCAGTGATTCCGGAGATCGGGCAGTTCTCCCTGGTGCTGGCGCTCTGTCTGGCGGTGGTTCTGGCCCTGTTTCCCATGGCTGGGACGCTCACGCGCACCCCGTCCTGGGTCGCCATGGCCCGTCCCCTGGCCTGGGGCCAGCTCATCTTTCTGACCCTCGCCTTCCTCTGCCTGGTTCAGGCGTTCCTGACCGACGATTTCTCCGTCGCCTACGTGGCGCAGAACTCCAACACCCAGATGCCGACCGTCTACAAGATCTCGGCGGTGTGGGGTGCCCACGAGGGGTCGTTGCTGCTCTGGGCCTTCATGCTGGGCGCCTGGACCGCGGCCATCGCCACCCTGAGCGGCAACCTGCCCGAAGCGGTGGTAGCACGTGTACTCTCCGTCATGGGGATGATCAGCATCGGCTTTTTGCTGTTTCTCCTGGTCACCTCCAATCCCTTCGAGCGGCTGTTCCCGATGCCGGCGGAGGGGCGGGACCTCAACCCCCTGCTGCAGGACCCTGGGCTCGCCATCCACCCGCCGATGCTCTACATGGGCTACGTGGGCTTCTCGGTGGCCTTCAGCTTCTCCATCGCCGCCCTGATCGGCGGCAAGCTCGACGCCGCCTGGGCACGCTGGTCACGGCCTTGGACCACGGTGGCCTGGATCTTCCTCACCCTCGGCATCGCGCTCGGGAGCTGGTGGGCCTACTACGAGCTCGGCTGGGGCGGCTGGTGGTTCTGGGACCCGGTGGAGAACGCCTCCTTCATGCCCTGGCTGGTGGGCACCGCCCTGATCCACTCCCTGGCGGTAACCGAGAAACGGGGGGCATTCAAGACCTGGACCGTACTGCTCGCCCTCTGCGCCTTCTCCCTGAGCCTGCTCGGGACCTTCCTAGTGCGCTCCGGGGTGCTCACCTCGGTCCACGCCTTTGCCACCGATCCGGCCCGCGGCACCTTTATCCTGGTGTTTCTCTGCCTGGTGATCGGCGGCTCCCTGGCGATCTACGCCTGGCGGGCCCCCAGCATCGCCACTGGCGGGGGGTTCGACCTGCTGTCGCGGGAGAGCTTCCTGCTCGCCAACAACCTGCTCCTGTCGCTCTTCGCCGCCTTGGTGTTGTTCGGCACCCTGGCACCGCTGATCTACGAGGCGCTCGCCTGGGGCAAGATCTCGGTGGGCTTTCCCTGGTTCAACTCCATGTTCTTGCTCCTGATGCCGTTCCTCGCCCTGTTCCTGGGTGTGGGACATCTCGCGCGCTGGAAGCACAACGAGCCCGCGTTGTTGCTGCGCCAGCTCGCGGTTGCGTTCGGCATCAGCCTGGCGCTCGCAGTGGTGAGCCTCCTACTCCCCGCCACCGCCAAGGGCGGCCCGCTAGTGGCCTTGGGGATTGGTCTCGCCAGTTGGGTGGTGCTCTCGCATCTCGCCGGCCTGCGCGCGCGGCTCAAACATAAGCCAGGCTGGCGCGGGTTTCGGCAGGATCTCAGCGGCCCCGGTCGCAGCTACTATGGCATGTTGCTGGCCCACTTGGGTGTAGCCAGCTTCATCATCGGCGCCACAATGGTGTCGAACTTCGGCGTCGAGGAGGACGTTCGCATGTCCCCCGGCGACAACCACGCCATGGCCGGTTTGCGCTTTCAGTTTGACGGTGTAATCCAGCGAGCGGGTCCCAACTTCAAGGCGAATCGCGGCACGGTCCGGGTATTCGACGGAGAACGCGAGATCGCCACCCTTGAGCCGGAGAAGCGTACCTACCTGGTGCAGACCCGGCCCATGACCGAGGCCGCTATCGACCCCGGACTGCTGCGCGACGTCTATGTCTCCCTGGGCGAGCCGCTGGGTAAAGGCGACTGGAGCATGCGTCTGTACTACAAGCCCTTCGTGCGCTGGATCTGGCTCGGGGCGATCCTGATGGCCCTCGGTGGCCTGTTGTCCCTGAGCGACCGCCGCTACCGCCTGGTTCGCCGTCGCGTTGCCGCGGCAGCGCCGAGCGATCTCGCCGCCTCTGCCTCCCTGGTCGCGAGATAGGCCCATGAAAAGCTATCTGCGCTTTTTCCTGCCGCTGCTGGTGTTCGTGGGCATTGCGCTCTTCCTGTTCCGCGGTCTGGCGATCGACCCGCGCAAGGTGCCCTCTCCGCTGGTGGGCAAGCCGGCACCCAGCTTCGCACTCCCCGAGCTGCGCGATCCCACCCGTACCGTTTCCAACGCCGACCTGCTCGGCCAGGTGTCGTTGCTCAACGTCTGGGCCACCTGGTGTGTCTCCTGCCGCGCCGAGCACAAGGAGCTGATGCGCCTGGCGCGGGAGGACGGACTCCAGATCATCGGTCTGAACTACAAAGACGAGCGCAACGATGCCCTGCAGTGGCTGCGCCAATATGGAGACCCCTACCGCATGAACGCCTTCGATCAAGACGGAAGGGTCGGAATCGATTGGGGCGTCTACGGCACCCCCGAGACCTTCGTCGTCGACCGCAAGGGCATCATCCGTTACAAGCAGATTGGCCCCATCAGCCGCGAGGAGTGGGAAGCCACCCTGCGTCCCCTGGTGCAGCAGTTGAAGGTGGAGAGTTGATCCGATTACGCCTCACCCCGGTTCTGCTGGGTGTCCTGCTGTGGATCGCGTCGGCCGCGGCCTCCACGCTCGCGGAGTTTAAGTTCGATTCTCCCGCCCAGGAGCAGCAGTTTCGGGAGCTGACCGAAGAGCTGCGCTGCCTGGTGTGCCAGAACGAGTCCCTTGCCGGCTCCCAGGCCGAGCTGGCGCAGGATCTGCGCCGCGAGGTCTACCAGATGATGCGCGCCGGCAAGTCGCGCGAGGAGGTCATCAACTTCTTGGTCGCACGCTACGGAGACTTCGTGCTCTACAGCCCACCGCTGAAGCCCTCTACCTACGTGCTCTGGTTCGGACCCCTAGTGCTCGTGGTGGTAGGCGCGGTGCTGTTGTGGCGTGTGCTGCGGCGCAAGCAGGCCCCCGCGCAGGACGATCTCTCCACCGCCGAGCAGCAACGGCTGCAAGCGCTGTTTGACGCTGACCGACCCCCTGGAAATCCCTAGATGATCGTGTTCTGGATCCTCGTCGCCGGGCTCGTCGGTCTGGCGCTCCTGTTCGTCCTTCCCCCCCTCCTGCGAAAGAGCGGTTCCACGCGCGATGTGGACCCGGCGGAGCTGAATCGGAGCCTGTTCCACCAGCAGCTCGCCGAGCTGGAGGCGGATCTCGCCGCCGGCAACCTGGAGCCGGCCCGCTACCAGGCGGCTCGCCACGACCTGGAGCGCCAGCTCCTCGACAACCTTGGCGACGCGAGCCCCACGGCGCCGCGGCCCCTGCGGAGTGGTCGGTGGGCGGCCCTGGTGCTGGCCATCGCCGTGCCCGCTGTGGCGATCGGGCTCTATCGCATGCTGGGCAACGCCGAGATCATTCCTCGGCTGGAGACGCTCAGCCATGCGTCGACTCCCGCGGATCAGGCCAAAGGCGACCTGCCCCCCATGGAGGTTCTGGTGGAGCGGCTGGCGGAGAAGCTGGCGCAGAACCCCGACAACCTCGAGGGTTGGCTAATGCTGGGGCGGAGCTACAGCGCCACCGGGCAAACCGAAAAGGCCCTTGCCGCCTACGGGCGCGCCTACCAACTGGCCCCCCGCGAGCCCGAGGTCATGCTCACCTACGCCGAGGCCCTGGCGGTGAGCAACGACAACCAACTCAGCGGGGAGCCGGAGCGGCTTGTCGCCGCCGCCTTGGAGACAGCGCCCAACAATCCTAATGCCTTGTGGCTGTCCGGCGTCGCCGCGCTGCAGCGAGGTGAACGCGAGGCGGCGGTGCGACACTGGGAGGCCCTCTACGCCCTGCTCCCCGCCGATGGCGAGGACGCGGAAAACCTACGCGGGTTCATCGCCCAGGCCCGTGGGGAGCCCGCCCCCGGACAAGCCCCCGTGGGTTCCGCCCCGCCCGCCTCCGCCCCGAGCACGGCGAAACAGGCCCCCGCGGCGTCGGTCCGGGTCGAGGTCTCCTTGGCGGAGCCCCTGCGCGCCCGGGTCAAACCGGAGGATGCGGTGTTCGTCTACGCCAAGGCCCTCCAGGGGCCACCCATGCCGCTCGCGGTACATCGGGCGCAGGCGCGTGATCTGCCCCTCGCCGTGACGCTCGACGACAGCCTGGCCATAACTCCGCAGCTCAAGCTTTCTAGCTTCCCCCAGGTGAGCGTTGGCGCCAGGGTCTCGCCGAGCGGCAATGCCATCGCCCAGCCCGGTGATCTGGAGGGCGAGCAGAGCCCCGTCGCGCCAGGACAGGCCAAACCGATTCGGGTGACCATCGACCGCGTGCGGCCCTAGACCCAAGGTTTTAACGTGAGACGCAAGGCTAGAGTCCAGGAGGCGGGAGCCTAACGCCTAAGAGACGGAGGGGTCGATGCCCGAGACCCTGCTGATCCTGGGGATGGCGGCGCTGGTGTGGGTGGTGCTTCTCTACAACCGCCTGGTGCGGGCCGCGACCTGGAGCGACATTGAGCGCGTGCTGGCGCCTGGCTACTGCCAGGTGCCCTAGCGGGAACCCTGACACTCGCGTTCACCCTACTCTTCCTACCGGATGCGCGGGCGGATGCGGGCTTCATGGTACCGCGGCTGCTCTTCTGGAGCCTGGGCGTGGGTCTCTTGACCTTTCGGGCCGTCGCCGCCCGGCGCACCGCCAGCACAATCGCCGCCAAGGGCGGGGCCCTGTTCCTCACCCTATTCACCCTACCCTTCTGGGTGGCCGAGCTCTTCGTGCTTGGGCTCCTGATCGGCGCAACCTCGTTCACCCTGGGGCTCATTGTGATCGCCGCGCCGGGGTGCGCGGTCCTGTTCTACCAACTGCTCAAGGCACCGGCACTGGCTGGCCGCCGGTTGCTCGGCCGCATCGAGGGCTTCCGTCTCTACCTCTCAGTATCAGAGGGGGACGAGCTTGCCGCGCGCGGAGGCGGCTGGTAACCGGCCGGATCCGCTCGGATGCGACTGCGGTGTGCACAAGTCGGCGGGGCATAAGCTAATCGATTTGAGTGGTCGCGCCTCGGCATCGATGAATTATCATGAATGAAAACCGCTCAGTTATGGCTCATAGGATGAGTCCTCGCGTCCAAATCGCCTCATCCAGTGCCCTAACGTCAATGTCAGACCCTCCGAGCGAAGCTAACGGCTTTCTCTTCCCCCACGTCGAAATGCTGCTCCGAAGCTTCGCCCATTGGAGCCACCGCGAGCTCTTGCCCCACTCGCGGGACCTAATCGCGGATGCCCGTCGGCTGTATGAGGCGCCTTTTGTGGTGGTTTCGCACGGGACCGAGGCTGACCCCGTCTTCAACTACGGCAATGCCCTGGCGCTAGAGCTCTTCGAGCTTACCTGGGAGGCGTTTACCGAGCTTCCCTCGCGGCGCTCCGCAGAGCCCATTAACCAGCAGCAAGGCACCCTGTTTCTGCAACGGGTGGCCCGGGATGGCTACCTGGAGGGTTACGAAGGCGTGCGCATCTCCTCCACCGGGAGGCGTTTCCACATCCTCGGCGCCGTGCTGTGGAATCTTCTTGATGCCGAGGATCGAATCTCGGGGCAGGCCGCCAGTTTCGCCCGCTGGGAATACCTTTGAGCCGGCCAGGAGGTTGCACCCGTTCCAGGGGAGGCCCCGCCCGCTAGTGTCCCTCGATCCCTTGGGATGGCCTGCTGCGGATACCCGTCTCCCGGTATTGAAGCGACATTCGGTTGCGGTGCAACATCCACTTTCTCGAAATTACCTGATTTTTCTTTTATAAGCGACTATTACAACAGGAGAACGAGATTGTCGAGAAAGCTATTGATACTACAGATGCTGGTACTCACCGGCTGCGCCACCCTGAACGAGGACGAATGCCGGACCACCGACTGGCGGGAGCAAGGGCTGGCGGATGGCCGTGCCGGGCATCCCGCGACGCGCCTGGCGGAGCACCATAAGGCTTGCGTCGAGTACAAGATCGTTCCCGATGACGGGGCGTACCGTGAAGGCCGGAAGGTGGGTCTTGAGGACTACTGCGTGCTCGGCAATGCCGTGCGCGAGGGCTCGGCGGGACGCCGCTACCAAGGCGTCTGCCCACCGGCCATCGATCGAGATTTCCGCGATCTCAATTACGCCGCCTACGCCGTCCAGGACCTGCGCAGCGACCTCAAGAGGGTGGACGGACAGATCGACGGCCTGGAGCGGAAGCTGCGCGATGACAAGACTTCCGACAAGCGGCGTGTGCAAATCCGCGACGAGATACGGACCCTCGATCGCCAGCGCGAACAGCTGCACGATGACCTGCGCCACGCCGAACGGCATCTGCAACGACTCAGCGACCCACTGCTCCGGCGAAGCCCCCAGGACTGAAGGCCGCTCCCTTTTTCCCTAGGCACTATTGACATTTAGCATGATATAGTTTGCCCAACCAACTGATAGGGTGAGCTTATGGCTCGTCTGAACCTGCGTGACGATCAATGAGAGCGGATTGCGCCCCTGCTTGCGGGCAAACGGGGCGACCGCGGACGAAGTGGGGCGGACCATCGCTTGTTCGTCG
>Ga0208980_10001600_pt1 | contig 13759 bp, 8 predicted proteins | sample WetSurMetagenome_3_FD_187993 | JGI IMG/M metagenome (GOLD analysis project Ga0208980, IMG submission 187993) | Wetland microbial communities from Twitchell Island in the Sacramento Delta, sample from surface sediment Aug2011 Site A1 Bulk (version 2) | ecosystem: Environmental > Aquatic > Marine...
CATACAGCAGCGAACCAAATGAGAAGATGTCAGAACGCGCATCCACCGGTTTGCCTTCGGCTTGCTCCGGCGACATGTAGGCTACCGTACCCACGATTGTACCTTTGTCGGTAGTAGGCAGCGTGCGTGTGGCTTCGTCTTCACCGAGAGGCGCAGCTTCCGTAAGCTTCGCCAGGCCGAAGTCCAGCAGCTTCACCCTCCCGTCCTCGCCAACCATCACGTTGTACGGTTTGACGTCGCGGTGGATGATGCCCGCCGAGTGGGCTTTAGCCAGCGCATCGGCGATCTGCACACCATACTTCAACGCATCGCCCAACTTTAATCCCTTGCTTGGGATCATCTCATCCAGCGTCTTGCCGCGAACATACTCCATCACGATGAAATCCACACCGTCACGCTCGTCAATGTCGTGAACAGTGATGATGTTGGGATGGTTCAAGACGCTAGCGGCTTTGGCCTCCTGAACGAAGCGGCGTTTGCGTTCGGGATCGGCAACTCGCTCCGGCGGCAGCACCTTGATCGCGACAAAGCGGTCCAGGTGGGAGTCCTTCGCTTTGTAGACTACACCCATACCGCCTTCGCCGATCTTCTCGGTGATTTCGTAATGGGCAAGTTTGCTTCCAGTCGTAAGTGTCATTTCCTTAGCAACGAAGTCCAGTTAAGGATAACGGTGAACGGTGCGCTTTCTCCGGCGGGCTTCCGGAACAGAAACCGCTTGCCGTTGGGGTCTGGAGCATACTGTTCTACATCGTTATTTATGATATCGATCTGAGTCTTATAAAGAGGATGCGGCTCTCCCCATGCAAACGTCGCACCCGGACGAACATCGACAGCCATGAGCGCGGCGTCAGGCGCCAGAAAGTATAATTCTTTACCATCACCACGCCAGGTCGGTTGCACACCGCCTGAAGTCGAGATCTGCCACTTTTCACCGTTCGGCGGAAAGGGAACAACCTTCACTTCGTGACGACCTGACTCGTTCGTATTGAACGCGATCCAGCGGCCATCCGGGGAAAACTGGCCCTGATCAGCAAATCCTGATAATGAACGTGTAACCAGCATTGGTTTCCGATCTCCGGCAAGTGGTAGCGCCCACAACTCAGGTTGGTTGGTGTCGTGATACAGGAGGTAGTTGCCATCGGGTGACCAGTCGTCCAGCCCGAACGTTTTGCCGCCGAACTTAAACACCTGTATCGGGTCCGAAGCCGGCAGCGACACTTCAAATGGACTTCGGGAGGGATCACGCGTCGATGCGAAGATTACTTTGCGGCCTTCCGGGGACCATCGGGGATCGGAATGGTCAGCATCCTCCAAGGTTAGTCGTGTTGTCGAGTCTCGCAGCAGATCCATTACCCAAAGGTTTTGTCTTCCTTCCGCGTTGGTTTTTGCCACCGCGAGCCGACTCGCGTCCTTGGATAGATCGAACGTTTCATAATAATCCGGCTCTCCAATCATGCCCAGCTCTCGACCAGTACGGTCAATCCAGATCAACCGGCTCTCGGGATTTTCCCCGTAAATAAGGACACCGTTTGTTGAAGCTGAGTAAAGCGCGAATGAATATAGAGAGCCCACCTGCTCAGCCAAAATCACGGGATCGCCAACCAACTCAAATCGTGTCTCATCAAACCTCTGCGCCATAATCATCTGCTCTCGAAGGAAAAGCAATTGCCCCGGACCAGAATCCTGGGAGGGGACATAGACAGCAGGGGAATTTGTTGGCAGGACTTGTTTGGCGCTTTGTTCTTCGGGTTTGGCATCCAAGGACCCTACATATATGCCGCTGTTTTCAGGTAAACTCGAATTGCGCAAGTATAGAAAATGTTTTCCATCCGGCAGAAACGTTGGGTGTGTATGTTCCCCTTCCCGGCGGTCTGGATCGAGCATAGTCAGCTGAGATGCGACCCCTCCCGCAGCGGAAACGCGCATCACGCTCCCTCCATAACCTCCGAAAATGATCACGCCCTCGCGATTCCATGAACCACCTAAAGAAAATGAAGATGCGTCGCACAACGTCTGTGGCGGGCCACCGGAAACGTCGATCTTCTTGAGTTTTAGGTCAGCATCAAATGCTATAAAGCGGCTGTCGGGAGACCAAAAGCATGAACTAATCATGCTGAATTCCGTGCCAGAGAGGGGTCGGGCTTCAAGCGAGTTAAGTGCCCGAACCCATATACGTGCAACGCCATCCGAACCAGCTGCAGGAAAAGCCAGAATCCGGCCATTGGGCGACAATGCAAATTCGCCTCGCTGAGACAGGCTAACTTTATCTGGTAGCGCGATCTGGAAGCGCATCGGCTCGACTAGAGGGAGCGGTTTCTCGCGGAAATGAATCAAGGACAATACAGCGGATACCACGAAGAACAACGCTGTAACGCTTATCCATAGCCACGGGCGCTTTGCAGGTGCCGCAGCTTCAGTAATGCCGCGTGCCTCCTCGATCATGATACGCACTGCCGCAGCATCGCCAAACCTCCGTTTTGTTTCCTTTTCCAAACAGCGGCGCAGCACAAAGCGAATGTTCGGCGGGATTGCCGCCGGCAGTGCCTCCCAGTTCGGCTCACCTTTCAGGACCGCCGCCAGTGTCTCCGTTATCGTCTCTCCCTCAAATACTCTCTTGCCGGTCAGGCATTCGAAAAGGATGCAGCCGAATGCCCAGATGTCCGCTCGCTTGTCGACAGCTTTTCCTTTAGCCTGTTCCGGGCTCATGTAAGCAGCTGTCCCAAGGATCATGCCCCGCTGCGTCATTGCATCCGTCAGCGTCGGTGATTGCGATGCATCAACACCCTGAGTTTCGCCAGCCAGCGCTTTTGCCAGCCCGAAATCTAATATCTTGACCTTGTCCCCTTCGGTGATCATAACGTTGGCAGGCTTCAGATCCCTGTGGATCACTCCCTTTTCATGCGCGGCTTCAAGCCCTTCCGCAATCTGGCAGCATACTTCCAGAGCTTCTTCAACGGGCAATGGTCCTTTGCTCAACCTTTGCGCCAGCGTTTCACCTTCAACAAGCTCGAGGACAAGGAAGCGTTTTCCTTCAGCTTCTTCAAGCCCATAGATCGCAGCGATGTTGGGATGATTGAGTGTTGCGAGGAGCTTGGCCTCGCGCTCGAAGCGGGCCATTCTTTCGGGATCGCCCGTGAACGCCTCGGGAAGGAACTTGAGCGCAACCTTGCGGTTTAAATTAAGGTCATCGGCAAGGTAGACTTCACCCATCCCTCCGCGGCCTAGCTGTTCACCCACTCGATAATGGCCCAATGTTTTGCCGTTCATTTAACAGGCACCCGTTGTTTCAATTCTTCAAACCAATTGAGGACGATATTGATTTTCCGAGGACCTTCGGCGGCTGGCTTACTAGTGGATGCAACCTCCTTCATCATCAGGAATCGCTTGCCATCCCGGCTGATGTCCCAAGGATGTAGCTCATTTATGGATACCGAGGATAAAGAAGTGTACGTTCCCCGAAAAAGGGTTTCGAGTTTTCCCGTTTTAAATGTCGGCTCTGTCTCCACCGCGACCCGCATAACAGCATCACCGTTGCGATAGAAAATCTCCCGCCCGTTCGGCGACCATAATGGGCTATCACCACCGGCTGTAGAAATCTGCCATCGCCCCTTACTTACCTCGGGGAATGGACGCACATAAATATCATTCTTGCCCGATTCATTGGACATATATGCCATCCATCGTCCGTCCGGTGAGATTTCCGGCTGATACTCCCAATATTTCTCCTGTAGCAGAGGTTTCCATTCACGGTTGCCTTCGATTGATATAGATCCAATATCGGCAGTTTGAGCGCCGGTGAATTCTAACGTGACAAGATTTTTCCCATCGTTCGACCATGACCATGGATAGAGGAATCGGCCCGGCAACGAAATGAGCTTTTCATCCGCTCCTGTACCATCCGCTGCTTTCCAGTAGGTGGCAGTATTAGGTATAGAGCCCGCAAAAGCGACCCGTTGGCCGTCAAGGGACCAAATAGGATAGTAGCTGGCCTCATTAAAAGTCAGCCGGGTCATGGTTTCGCGAACGATGTCCCAGATCCAAATATCTCCCGCACCCACACCCGTCCAAATGCCAATAGCTACTCTTGCTCCATCGCCGGGTGATATTCGGGGTCCAAAATAACTGTTGGGCGCAGCTGAAGTGAATTCTTCTTTCCCTTTTCGATCCACCCATACGAGGGTGCGCTTATTGGATGCGAAAGTGTCACCCGCCATACCCGGGATATAAACCAGCGTTCCCGAATTGGAAACGGCATATTGTTGTGGTCCGTTAATCCACAAGACATCTTCAAGCACGGAAACTGGCCCGCCTATCACTTTAAGGGCCTTAATATCAAAGTTAACCACGAAAAGACTATTTCCCAATCCATAAATCAAGTGTCCGGTCGGCAGATATCTTGCTGAGTTGCCTTCGAACAGTTCCTCGCATTCTTCTGATTTGAGCGACTGCACCATGATCTTGCGTTGCGAGCCCGTGATGGCGGTAAACAGAATCGATTTGCCATCCGGCAGAATTTGCGGATCGGCAATAATAGGCTTATTTTCTGCGGGCTTAATAATCTGTTCCGCAGTTCCCCCATTGGCAGAAACCCGAAAGACGCCTCCAGGTTGTGCACACACAATTGTGCTACCCACACTCCAATCAAACGATCCCGTAGTGCTGGCATCCGCTAAAGTTACAGGCGCCCCACCGCTAGTCGCTACCTTCTTTAGTTTGTTGTCTGCGCTTGAAAAGAAGCCTATCCATTTGCCGTCCGGTGAGAAAAAAGGCCGCTGCTGAGTTCCTTCGGTTCCGGGAAGGAGTTTGGCATCCATTTCGGCCATGGAACGCAAGCAAAGCCCTGCGTCTGTGCTATAGACGAATTGTCTGCCATCAGGTGAGACTGCGAGAATGCCTTGTCCAACCTCGCCAAATTGCTGGTCCTTTGGCAACTCATAGGAAAAACGAGTGACTTGACGCGGTTCGGAGGGCTTAAGTTTCCATCCAGCCAAGCCTGCAATGATAGCAGCTAGGACAACAGCAACTGCCACCCACGGCAACACAAGTCTCAGCCTATTTTGAGGCCGTGTAGTTTCGACTTGCGGTAATAAAACACCACGCGCGTCTCCCAGGGCTTGCTCAATCTCGTATCGTGCCTCGGCAATGCCCGAATATCGTTTCTTCAGATCTTTTTGCAGACAGCGGGTGATAGCCTCACGCACTCTCGGATGGATGCTCGGTGGAAGAAGATTCAGATTCGGATCGCCTTTGATAACCGAGGCAAGAATCTCACTGATATCTTCTCCTTGGAAGGCAACATGCCCTGTCAGCATCTCAAACAGCACGCATCCGAATGCCCAGATGTCAGCCCTCTTGTCCACAGCCTTTCCGCGTGCCTGCTCGGGGGACATGTATGCCGCTGTGCCTAAAATGACGCCTTGCTGTGTGGCGGCGTTGCTCAACGTGGGAGAGTTTGACAGATTCAGGTCGGCCTGATCTCCCGCAAACGCCTTGGCCAAGCCAAAGTCGAGCACCTTCACTTTTCCTTCGGGCGTGACTTTGATATTACCGGGCTTGAGATCCCTGTGGACGATGCCTTTCTCATGCGCTGCTTCCAGGGCTTCTGCGATTTGCAGAGCAAGCTTTAGGGATTCCTCAACTGGGATAGGACCGTGTTTCAATTGATCCGCCAGCGTCTCGCCTTCAACCAATTCGAGAACAAGGAAGTCAGTCCCGCCGGATTCCTCCAGCCCATGGATAGCAGCGATATTCGGGTGGTTGAGAGAAGCGAGCAGCGTGGCTTCACGCTGGAACCGCGCCACTCGATCAGCGTCCTTTGCGAACTCCTCGGGCAGCACCTTGATTGCAACGTCCCGTCCGAGCTTCAGGTCCTTAGCCTGATAGACCTCGCCCATGCCGCCCTTGCCGAGCTGGCTTGTGATTTCGTAATGTCCCAGCGTTTTGCCGATCATGAGGAAACTTCCTCTCTATCGACAGCCGGTGCAATGCATTGAAAAGCAGTTTAAGTGATTGGCCTTATTATAACGAAATCGGATAAGCTTCGATAGCCAAGAATGGGAAACGGCAGGTCAGGAACCACTACTTTCCGTTTCGGAAACCCATCGGGCACCGTGAAATTTTCTCTTATCTTCCAAAAAACGGGGCGATCATTGGCAAGACCTCATCCGTTTTATATCTGCCATTTGGAAGGAGTGCCTCGCAGTCCATCACCGTTAACTGGCTCGACTCTCCATCATAGCTTTCAAAGCAGATTGGCAACGATATGTTTAGCTGCTTTACGGCCGCCCCACAGGGCAACAGCCTGGCAAGTCCCTCCCATGTAAGTCTCGCCTTGCCAGCCGCTGGTGAGAATACCGGTGGCATAGAGGCCTGAGATAACCTTGTAGCGAGGATCAACAACCTGGGCATTGGTATTGATACGTACACCACCGTTGGTGTTGAGCATGCCGGAGGAAAGCCTGAAGCCATAGAAGGGAGCCACGGCAATCGGCCAGATATTCGCAGCCTTTTTTCCCCATTCTGCATCAGTCCCCGATTTAGCATAGCTGTTATACCTTTCGACAGCGGCCTTGAAGGTGGCGACGTCTAAGTCCATCTTCCTGGCAAGTTCGTCAAGATTGTTGGTATAGAACACATCCGGGAGGTTCTTATATTTATCAAAATCGCCGGCAAGGTTGGCAATCGGTTTCCCGACTAGCTTGTCGGCCCATCCGGTGTAATGCGTCTGGGAACCGCCGGCGGCATACTTGTTAAAACCCTCTTGGTCCATGATGGAATAAACGTTGCCCTGGATTTCAACTACCTTGTTGCAGGCGACCATATCGCTGACAATACCCTCGTCCACGAAGCGGATAGCATCCTGGTTGACCCAAAGGTTTGTGGGTTGCATGCCTGCGCACATTCCCATGGGAGAGTTATACGCAAAGCCCTTGACATTAAGAAAGAGAGAGGCAACGCAAAGATGAGTGGCCCTGCCGTGAACGGTCCGCTCAACCATCTTATGGCCGTCGCCGTCCTGACCGGACTTACAGCCGACGATGATGACTTTATCGAGGTCGATGCTGGTGTACTCTGCCAGGCGCTCCTTGTTGGTGCTTATACCGCCGGTAGCGAGGACCACGGCATTAGCCTTGAAGTCGATAATTTTGCCGTCGGCAGTCTTGGCACGAAGGCCGGAGCAGGTGTATGGGTCCTTTAGAATGAGAGAAATGGCCTGGGTCTTAAGTCGCATATCGATGCCCAGGGCCTTGGCCTGGGGAACGAGCGTAGCAATGCAGGAAGTCCCGTTGCCGCCAGCATAGAAACCACCGCCGCCAGGACCGCGGCCACCAGGAGCGTCACCCTGACCGCCACCGGGAGCGCCGCCCTGAGCTCCAGTCATACCGACGGGAGGGCCTCCCTGACTTCCGCCCTCAGTCTTAACGCCATGCTTATCAAACAGCCAGTCGGTGTCTTCTTTCTTGGCAAGGGCCATGGTGTAGTGAAGCATCGGATCAGCTATATAGTTGGAAGACTTTAGGGCCCTGGCGGCGGACGTGCGCGCCCGCGCTTCATTGGACTCACCGCGGCCCATAATCTCGGCGAAATTGGTGCCGCCGCCATAGATGCGGTCTTTTTCCAAAAGAACAACCTTTTTGGCACCTTCTTCCACAGCGGTTATAGCTGCGGACATTCCACCCAAACCTGAACCGACTACCACAATTTGGGTTTCAATGGTTTCATCAGCGTTGACAGTTGCTGCTGCGGTAGTTGCTTCACTGGAAATAATAAGACTTCCACCGGTTACAGCGGCGACCGCGGCACCTTTGACTAATTCTCTTCGGGTAAAACGATTATTTTCCAGATTCATTCTATGTCTCCTTTTGACGAAGATATCCTGGTGAAACAAAAACTTAATTCGAAAACAGGTCTGGATAGAACTTCCTTGCACGCTCGATCATCGGTTCGCCACCAACAGATTTTAGCGCCTCAACTTCTTTCTGAGCTTTATCCGCTCGAGCTTCTGCATTCGCTCTACCTTCAGAACCTATCTGTAAACCGAAGAACGCTCCGACAAGAGTGCCGAGAACGCTGGTAAACAATCCGACGACAGCCGTAATATCGGCTGCGCCTCCCCAGTTTTTACACACAAGGAACACAATCAATCCTACCGCCAGTAAAATTCCGGTGAGAGAAAGTTGAAATGCTCTATTTATCCGCAATTTTTCTACCGTGTTATTCTTAGCTTTTCCTGGTTCTGGCATAATTGCCTCCTTTTAGGTTGCCAGGCCTTCTTGTTTTATGTTTGCGTCTTCAGCGGAAGTGAGGCATTTAGGTCACAAAATTAAGGGACACTTTGCGCCGAAACCGATAAGGCGAGTTTAGCATTTATTACCTGCCTCCCGGCATGTATTTTCCTATCTACTCCTGAGAAGTGAATGAGTCCGTAGCCTGCCGCATCGTATCGGCAATTTAGTCAAAGGCGGAGATTTCATCGAAGTGCTTGTTTCAGACCCCCCCTCGGGAAGTGATTGATTCAATTCGAGGATTCCTCACGCCAGCGCCCGAGCCTGCTACGCTCCTCCTACTTGGCACGGGACTAGTTTGGGCTTAATTTTGCGCCGTAAGAAAAATAAATCTTACTCCGTAGGACTTTCAAATAATCAGACAAGGGCCGCTTTGGGGCGGCCTTTTTATGCGTTTCTCGTCCTCTTTCATCCGAAGCCTTCTTCTCAGCCTTCGATTCTCTTGACACGGATAAATGGTTGGCAGTAACGTGAAGCAAAACTAACGCATTCCAATCTAAGGGGTTTTGAATAGGTATGTGGTTCGTGCGTTGTTGCTCCAAAAACAACCAGGAGGCTACCATGCAGAAACTGCTATTTGTATGCTTTCTTTTCTTTGTTGTGCCGGGATTGGTATTTGCTGTCACGATAGAAGATAACTTCGATGACAATTCGCTGAATTCCTCGCTATGGGTACCTTTCAATATAGGCAGCGGTGATCCTGGTGTTTCTATGTCAGTTTCAGAGATAAATGGACAGCTTGAAGCAGAGGCTACGGTTGCTCCTTTACCTATAGCAGCCCAATCCGCCGTTGCCATCGCTGGGGTATCTCTTCTTGGCACCATTTACGGGGATTTCGATGTACAAGCCCATTATGAAATGCTGGATCCTTTGGTGGGTCCTAACGATGAGCCTTTTGTTGGCATTCTTTTAAGTCATGGACAACTGCTGGATGATCCTTATTTGGTGGGTTTAACGCTAGATAAATCCCTAGAAGGAAATAAGACATATCTTGCTGGCATAGAAGACGATGAATTCCGCATCCCCACCAACGATACGGAAGGATTATTGCGATTTACTCGGATAGGCAATTTAGTATCTGCCTATTATTGGGGACCTTCAGATACTAATTGGCAATTGATAAGACAAGCTAATGGGAGTGCGGATCCGATTAAGAATTTAGGGCTTGGTATATTCAACGAGACAAATGGCACAACAGTCTTTGCGGCTTTTGATAATTTTAGCCTTACCGCTGACCAGTTCATTCCCACCCTAGAACCAACCTACCTTTATTTCCCGCAAATTGCCGATGGCGAAGGGTTACAAACAACATTGACGATTTCCAATCCGGGAGACAATGAGGCGGCAGGGACCCTCCGGTTCTTCACACCGGGAGGGTCGGAGTGGGCGCTCTCAATCAATTCGACTGTTGGTTCAGCGTTCCCGTTCACTCTTCCTGCTCATGGTTCAGCTCGATTTACTACATCCGGGACAGGGTCGATTGCAACCGGGTGGGCGTCCCTAGAATCGGTGAGAACTCTCTCCGGAGTGGCGACTTTTGACATTCGATCGCAGGACACACTTATCCAAACCATAGGAGTGCTCGGAACGCCGGTGGCAAAACGGCTTATGGTTCCGGCTGATTATGACAGCCGTGCGAATATGGGGCTGGCGATTATAAACACAAGCGGCTCAAATACCTTGACAGTCAGCTTATCGCTTGTTGGCGAAGATGGGGTTGTGATCCAGACGTCGACCGATCCTGATTATCAAAATATTCCTGCTCACGGTTATGTTACGAAATTTGTAAGCGAGGCCTTCCCGAATATCCCTTCAACTTTTAAGGGCAATTTGATCGCAGAGGCAAATGGCAATGGTGTGATGGCCGTAATCGGACTGACCCAGAAGGACGGATTATATTCGGCTATTCCTGTTGCCAACCCATCCTTAGCGGTCGCAAAAAGAGTTCTTGGAGAATGGGCATTTGTCTCTCACGTGTCTGCCTGGGGCCGCGAATTTGCCCCCTCATTCAGTATACGGGCGATTGAGGATGACTCAAGCGGTTCGGGACAGATCTACGCATGGGGCTACGACTATCAGTATCATGGATCTCTTCTGGTAAACTGGGACGAATCGCGCCAGTCTTACGTTGGGATCAATTCTAATCCGGATTACCCGTGGAGCAACATATATATATTCAATTTTGCGAATGAAAATACGATCTCAGGATGTTACTACTATCAGGATCAATACTACCCGGATCCACTAAATCATTCGCTCGGGAATTGCAATAATCTCACCGGCACTCGCATAATTCAGTGAGTGGATAGATTCTTTATCCGTAACTTCTTTGCATTCTGAGAAGAAGTTTCAGCATATGAAATGAACGCCTTGAAGCTGAGAGCGGCTGGTTGATAGTGCGCGGCCCTTTTTTCTAGGATCAGGGTGCCGTGACTGCTTGAAGGGGGCGGGGCAATACTCTTTTTCACTCTCGCAGTCAGGAGGTCACGAACTTGATCCTCGTCAGCCCCACCATAACTCCTTTTCAATGCGGTCGCACCTTGGTTTCCGATCAAAATTGAGGCTCATTTTGCCTATCAACAATACGTAAATTGGCTCCAGCGCACCTTCGATTTTTGACTTTACTGGCTTCCTACCCCTTTGACACGCATCCGCAATCCAAAAAAATTTTGATTAGCTGTGATAAACAGGGTTTGACGGTCACTGCCGCCGAAGCACACATTCGAAGCCGAGAAGGCGTTAATTGAAATGTGTTCGATCTGCTTACCCGTTGGATCAAAAACGGTCACTCCCTTGCCCGTCAAGTATACGTTTCCCTCACTATCGATGGTCATTCCGTCGGAACCCATTTCGCAGAAGAGCTTCTTCTCTGCCAGCGAACCGTCCGGCTGAACACTGTATTTGTAGGTTTTCTGTGCCTCTATGTCGGCAATATAGAGGATCTTGCCTTCCGGAGTACCGATGATCCCGTTCGGTTTTCTTAAATCGTCGGCGACGCGCAACAGATTCCCGCTCTTGGGATCCAAATAATAAACTCCTTGTGTTGTCTGCCGCGGCCCTTCATGTATCCAGTAATCCCGTTTATAGAACGGGTCCGTAAAATAGATTCCCCCGTCAGGATGGATCCAGATATCGTTGGGACCATTCAGCAATTTGCCATCATATTCCTTGATGACGACCACATGCGCGCCCGAGGGAGAGATGCGCCAAAGTTCATTTTTTTCATCCGCACATGCCCATAGATTGCCACCTTTGTCGAAAGTCAATCCATTGGACCGCCCGGACAGGTCGAGGAATGTGGAGAGCTTTCCTTCAACGCTCCATTTGTGGATGCGATTGTTCGGTTGATCGGTGAAATACACATTCCCCGCCGCGTCACTGGCCGGCCCCTCCGTGAATTTAAATCCGTTCGCCAGAAGCTCAACCCTGGCACCCGAATCTATAATGGCGGATTGGGCGTGAAGAGTTGCCGCAAAGATCAGTACAGCCAAAAACGATGCAGTCAAGGCAGCGTTAATCGAATTAATAGCTCTAGTGCAAGCTCTCATTCCGGAATGCATTTGTCACCCCGACTAAATCTCTTTGCCGATGGCGAAGGCTCGGCCCAGCGAAGCACCAACGCCGTAGTAAGCCCTATTGCCGGGCGAATAGAGGATCGGAAGAATTTTAAGGATATCAGGTGCATCGGCTGTCTCCAGGATGCCCTCATCCGCCTTCACATCGAGGATTTCTCCGACGAACTGGGTATGCAATCCCAACTCAAAGACGTGCGCGACTCTGCACTCCAGGATCAAAGGACACTCTTGGATGTAAGGGGCGTCGACCAGATCGCTGTGGACCGGTGTCCAACCCGTCATAGCAAACTTGTCCGCGCTCCGGCCGCTGACCAGCCCGAAGCAGTCGGCTTGTTTGACCTGCCCTTGAGTGGGCACGTTAACCGTGAAAGCGCGGCGCTCCATAACGTTGCCGTAGGTGTAGGTAGCCTTTCTGAGTGAGACGGCCACACAGGGCGGCTTAGAGCAACAGATGCCCCCCCAAGCTACGGCCATTCCGTTGGGCTTGCCCTGAGCGTCGTACGATCCTACGATCCAGGTCGGAGTAGGGCAGATGAGCGTTTTGGCACCGAGTGAGCGTTTCATCGATGAACCTCCAGTCAATGCATCGCAAGAAATAATGGCTTATTCATGCCTGATTTCTTCAATTTTTTGCATTTATACGCATTTTGATCCTGGGGCACAAGGACAAAACAGGCGAATCAGCCGGAGCATCGGCGGTTATCGCCGCCCGGAACCTCTTCGCCCTAAGGCATTCTACCGTAGAAGTCTATTCTATTCCCAGTAGACGAGAGATGTTATCGCTGAAAACCTGGGACTGTTCCTGGCGGGAAAATCCAGCTTCGCTCAAAAGCCCTTGGATATACGCAATCTCTTCTTTATAACCAAACCAGGGCCAATCCGTTCCAAAAAGAATCCGTTCCGCGCCGTGGATGGTCAGCAGCCGGATAAACTCGTTCCTGGAGAGCGTGTGAGCGGCGTTGGATGTGTCCAGATACAGGTTATGCCTGGGTGTGAGGTGATCCTCAATCTCACAAAAAGGTGCCGCCAGCCCCCCCATATGGGCAGCCACAAAATCAATCTCCGGGAATTGCGCCGCCAGTTTTCCCAGTCTTTCGGGCGTTGTAAGGTAACTATTGGGAGCGTGGAAGAATAGATCCGCTTTATAAAAAGTGTCCAGTATGACAAAGAACCGCTGTTGGCGCTTCACGTTGCAGGATCGGATTTTATCGAAGAGCCGGATGGTTTCCTTTGTTTCCAGATCGAACTTTTGTGAGAAGGATGAGAGTTTGAGAGCCCGGATTCCATGGCTGCTCAGCTTTTCAAGCTCTTCGTCAATTCCAGGAATAGAGGGGTGAATGGCGCCTGCCGTGAAAAGGCCCGCTTCTCCTTCTATGATTTTAAGGAACTGATCGTTGGCTTCGCGCACTCGGTTTGCTGGGGCGACAGGCAGGAGGAGGCATGCCTGAACGCCCGCGGCCGCCGCCTCCCGCTTTAATGCAGGTTTTCCGGTGCGGCTGGCCACAGCTTCGGTTTTGAGATGAAGGAAGGCCGCCAGCCCTTCAATATTCAGCACATTGGCAATTATGGCGGGAGTATAGAGATGCGCATGACAATCAATAACCATTGGATTCAAGCCAGTTTGGTGCAATCAGGAAAGCCACTTGAACGAACCAAAAATGAAAGCGATCAATCGTGGCCTAAGTTATTACTCTAACCCCAGAAAATGCTGGCACGTTAGAAAATTCCCAGGGCAGGTGTATGGCGTCCCTAGCCCCATGCGATGCCCTCTCCGGTGGGCGCTGCAAAAGAGTCCCTTGGGGCATGCGCGTCAAGCTAAGGGAATTTTTGTTTTAGCTTTCTTGTTATTTAGGAATGACTTACGCTCGCGAATTCGCTTTAGGATGAAAGTATTTCGGT
>Ga0208980_10001601_pt1 | contig 13754 bp, 8 predicted proteins | sample WetSurMetagenome_3_FD_187993 | JGI IMG/M metagenome (GOLD analysis project Ga0208980, IMG submission 187993) | Wetland microbial communities from Twitchell Island in the Sacramento Delta, sample from surface sediment Aug2011 Site A1 Bulk (version 2) | ecosystem: Environmental > Aquatic > Marine...
TGTTTCAGTGGAACCCGGAAGCCATACCATCATCTGTCCCGCTCCACGGTTATTCCATAATGCATATGGGATCAACGTTACTGGTTCCTCCCCGATTAGTTCAATACTGCCATCAATATTCCTTTTTGTCTGAAACCCTGTAGTTTTTATCACCTGAGTTCCCCCAAGAAGTGAAGGGACATATTCTGTACTGACAGAAGCATCTTCCCTGACAACCAGGTTAAGCACATTACCATCATTATTATCGGGCCATTCAGCACAGTAAATTAGGGGTCCTCTCTGAAGCGCAAACTTCCCTTTGTCCTCTGTTACCTTTTCATCAGCAGTGATTTTACGCACTGGCATCGGGAAATCAATCTCTACAGTGTCGCCCTGTTTCCATTTTCTTGAAATAACAGCATAGCCATCAGTCAGTGTTCCAATTTCTGAGTTTTGACCATTTACGACAATTCTGACAGGTTCATTATTCTTATCGATAAAATTATACAGACCTCCCGGCAATGCTTCATTGAGAGCCCATCCGGGAACCCGGATCTTCAGATCAAATTTTCCGCTTTTTTCCGGATTAACAGTTATCATAACTTTGCCATCCCATGGGAAATTGGCTTTCTGTGTCACATTGACTTTCTTCTTACCCATGGTAATATTTGCATCATTTGAAATATAAAGGTTGATATAAAGCTCTTTATCTGTCACTGCGTAAACGTAACCTGGAATGGCCGGTACGAATCTGGCAACATTCGAAGGGCAGCAGGCACATCCGAACCATGCCTGCCTGAGATGCTGACCATTGGATTCAAGTGGATTAGGATAAAAGAATCTATCGCCTGATAATGATACCCCTGAGAGCATAGAATTATAAAGAGTTTTTTCAAGAACATCTATATATTTGGTCTGACCATGAAGCAGGAAAAGTCTTTCATTTGTGAAGATATCCCCTATAGATGCACAGGTTTCACAATATGCTGACATATTAGGCAAAACATAGGGATCGGCAAATCCTTCATTGCCCCCGGATGCTCCGATTCCCCCGGTTATATACATCTTCCTGAATACCAGGTCTTCCCATATACTTGTGATAGCATTAAGATAGGCAGTATCCTTTTCAATTGCTGCTATATCAGCCATTCCGGAATACATATATGTTGCTCTTACTGAATGACCTACCGCTTCCCTCTGATCAACCGGTTTTAAATGAGCCTGGTTATATGCCTGACCTTTCGGGCCACGGATATCCAGAAAGAACTTTGCCAGATCGAGATACTTCTTTTCACCTGTAACCCGGTAAAGCTTTACGAGGCCCATTTCAATAACCTGGTGACCAGGATACACTTTCTCCCTTTCCCATCCAAAATCTTTATTAACCAGATCAGCTGATTTAAGGGCAATATCAAGTAAGGTACGTTTACCTGTTGCCTGATAATGTGCGACTGCTGCTTCATAGAGGTGACCAAGATTATAAAGTTCATGACTTAATATAGAATCCAGTTCCCATCTGTTTTTACTGGCCCATTCGTGTAAGCCTTTACCGCCATGCATTTCAGCAATGGTACGGTTGGTGTAGAGATATCCGTCGTCCTCCTGGGCAAGACCAATCTTATATATCAGGGTATCGAGGTAAGCATCAAGTTTCGGATCGGGGAATGTCTGAAGCGAATAACTGGCTCCCTCAATTATTTTGAACACATCAGAATCATCGAAGGGATAAATTGTCTGAAATTTTCCTGTATCGAGTCCCCCTGCTATTTCAAAGTTTTTAACTCTTCCTGTAGATTCGCAATATCCAAAAGCAATCGGAATTGTTACTGTTGAATTCTTTTTAATACGGGGTGCCCAGAAGTTATCGGTAAGTTTAACCGATGTGAAGGGTACTGGTTGGATAGGATAATCAGCAGAAGATGTGCTTTTTGAGCAGCCAATAATTAAATTGATGCCTACTGCAATTACTATTAAGGGATTGGTTAATTTTCTCATAAATTCAATATTTCAAAATATGTAACCATCTGTCTTTGTCTCGCCCCCTCAATCCCCCTCTCCCAGGAGAGAGGGGGACTTTTAACTGTCTTCAAGGGGCTGTTGAAAAAGTAGATTTTTTTTGCTTTTTCCCTTTGTGTTACTTTGTGTCTTACTTCGTGATACTTTGTGGTTCAATAAATTAGACTTAACCACAAAGGCACACAAAGGTATGCACTAAGGTTCACAAAGGACTTTTTCAACAACCCCTTAGGGTGAGGTTATTTCGTAAGTTCCAATACAACCACAGATTTTGATGGCATATTGATTGTCAGAACACCATCTTTCATTGTAAATCCGCTGAATGAAGCAGGTTTTACAACATCACCGTTTTCAAAACTGTTGTATGAGTTCATTTCAGACGCTGTAAGCACTTCACCTGTTACTTTTTTAAATGTTTCTCCGATTACAGGGCATACAACGGTGACAGCTTTATTAGGATTCAGGTTGGCGAGAGAAATATGCACCCTTCCATCTTTATCAACTGATGCAGATGCAGAGATTGCCGGTATCTTTCTTGTACCATTTGTATAATCTTCACACCTCAGGTCAATATTCAGAAGCTGAGCCTCCTGGTGGACCCTGAACATTCTGAAAACATGATACGTTGGAGTCAGTACCATTTTATCATCCTTTGTCAGAATAACAGACTGAAGTACATTGACCATCTGTGCCAGGTTTGCAACCTTTACCCTGTCGGCGTGCTGGTTAAAAATATTCAGATGAATTGCAGCAGTTATTGCATCGCGCATTGTATTCTGCTGATAAAGAAAGCCGGGATTTGTTCCGGGTTCAACATTGAACCAGTTACCCCATTCATCCACAACCAGTCCTTTTGTTTTCTGAGGATCGTAACGATCCATGATAGCCGAATGACCTTTAATAATATTATCCATCTGGAGATTCATCCTCATTGTTTCAAACCATTCCCGTTCATTAAACTTAGTGGCTGAACCTTTGTATCCCCATCCATCGACAATAGAATAATAATGTATCGATAATCCCTGGAACCTTGACCTGGTAGCTCCGTCCTTCATCAGAGTTTCAGTCCATGCATAATTAAAATCTGAGGGTCCGCATGCCACCCTGTATAGTTGATTACCTGCATAATTGCCGAGGTATGTGGAAAACTGTCTCATAGTATTTGCATAAAACTCGTCAGTCATATTTCCGCCGCAGCCCCAGTTCTCATTGCCTATTGCAAAGTATTTTACTTTCCATGGTGCTTCCCTGCCGTTCTCCTTACGTAACTTGGTCATTGGGCTTTCAGAATCGGAAGTGAGGTATTCAACCCACTCCGACATCTCCTTTACTGAGCCTGATCCGACATTCCCATTTATATAAGCATCGCAGCCCAGCAATTCGGTCAATTTCATAAACTCATGAGTACCAAATGAATTATCTTCGGTTACGCCTCCCCAGTGTGTGTTTACGATTGAAGCTCTTTTTTCCTGAGGACCAATACCATCTTTCCAGTGGTAAGTATCTGCAAAACAGCCGCCTGGCCAGCGAAGGTTAGGTACTTTTATTTCGCGGAGAGCGAAAAGAACATCATTTCTGATGCCATAAGTATTCGGTATCTTAGAATCGGGCCCAACCCAAATCCCTCCATAGATACAGGTTCCAAGGTGTTCGGAGAAGTGCCCGTAGATATCTTTACTGATAACCGTTCCCGGATGATTTGCTACAACAACCAGTTGGTTTACAGAAACCAGGTTATCCTGCTGAGCAGGCGACTCTAAGCCTGTCAGAAAAATAAGAAACAGAAATACCGCAAGTGTTTTTTTCATGATAAAGTATCTTTAAAATTAGCAGAGATAATTATTAATAATTACTATAAAACGATTGAAAATCAATTTATTTACCCCAGCCCCAGGGGGAGTAAATTGATTTTGGCTTCGTCGGTTCTTCGCTCCCCTGCCTACCGGCAGGCAGGACTTGGGGCCGGGGTGAACGAAGAACCGACTATCCCGAGGAAATCGGGAGAGGAGCCCGACGAAGTCAAAATCAATACCTCAGACTTATGTCAGACTCTTTTCAATAAAAGAACCCAGCTTCTTATACTTAATAAAGAGCGTTTCGTATTTTTTTGCCCTTACAGGATCGGGGTTATACTCTTTTTCAAATCCGCCGCCCATGGCTTTCTGGGCTGAAGGTATATCCTTGTGAATACCTGCAACAACAGATGCTGCCATCGCTGAGCCAAGAGCGCAGGTCTGATCTGAGGCTGCAACTTTTATAGGCTTGTTAAGAACGTCAGCAACTATTTGCATTACAAACGGATTCTTCTTGGCAACACCACCAATGGCTATAACCCCGTCAATGCGGATACCTTCTAAAATAAACCTTTCATTAATCATTCTTGATCCAAAAGCAGTAGCTTCCACGAGAGCTTTGAATATCCTCGGAGCATCCGATCCCAGCGATAACCCGGCAATTGCTCCTTTAAGCGCCTGATTTGCATCAGGTGTACGTCTTCCGTTCAGCCAGTCAAGAGCTATAACAGCTGTTTCATCAAGAGGAAGGGATTCTGCCTGCCTGCTTAACTCTTCAATTACCTTGTCAGCAGTTTCCTCTTTTATCCTGTTTTTTGTCTTAGCATCAAGCCAGGTCATCCCGGATATAATATCCGTCACAGGCCACATTAAGAGTCTGCTGAACCATGCATAAATGTCTCCGAATGCCGACTGACCAGCCTCAAGACCAAGCATACCCGGAACAATAGATCCGTCAACCTGACCACAAATACCTGCTACAAGATTATCTCCTACTTCAGTCAATGGTGCAACAATCATATCGCAGGTAGAGGTACCCATAACCTTAATCAGCTGGTAAGGTTTGATCTCTCCCCCAACTGCACCAGAATGTGCATCAAACGTACCGGCTCCCACTCTGACATTACCCGGTAGACCAAGTTTTGCAGCCCATTCTGCGGTAAGTATGCCAACTTCAGTATCACTTGTATAGGTTTCTGAATATAGCCTTTCCCGGAGACCAGATAAAAGCGGATCAAGTTTAGTAAGGAATTTTTCTTCCGGTAATCCATTGAAGTCATTATGCCACATTGCTTTATGCCCTGCTGCACAGCGACTTCTCTTCAGCTCAAGAGGGTTGGTATTCCCGGTAAGCAGGGCAGGAATCCAGTCGCAGTGCTCCACCCATGACCACGAGCTTTTCCGTACTTCCATGCTGTTACGCAATACGTGAAGTATCTTGGCCCAGAACCACTCTGATGAATAAATACCACCTTCGAACATAGTAAAATCAACTCCGCCCCAGGTTTTAGCAAGAGCATTGATTTCCGCAGCTTCCTTTACTGCTGTATGATCTTTCCACAAAACAAACATTGCATCAGGATTACATTCGAATCCTTGTTTCAGAGAGAGAGGGATACCATCTTTATCAACGGCAACCGGAGTTGAACCTGTAGTATCAACTGTGATCCCTGCAATGTTGTTTACAATTTCAGGAGATAATCCATGAATAGCACCCCTGACTGATTCTTCGAGTCCTTCAATATAATCAAGCGGATGCTGGCGAAACTGATTTACTGCAGGATCACAAAACAGTCCCTTTTTCCAACGCGGATATTCAAACACAGAGGTTCCTTCAATTTCGCCATTACCTGTGTTAACAACTACGGAGCGGACTGAGTCAGTCCCGTAATCTATCCCAATTACATATTTCCCTGCCATATTTTAATTTCTAGTTTTTATTATGATTTCTTCTGTCCATAATATGCATGCTTGCCATGCTTCCTGTAAAAATGTTTATCAAGAAGTGATTTATTAACAGCTTCATCTCTCCCTAACAGGACTGTGTAAAAAGCCATCTTTGCAATCTCCTCGAGGGCAATTGCGTTGTAAACTGCTTCTTCAGCATTTTTACCCCAGCAAAATGGTCCGTGGCTGTTTACCAGAACCGATGGTATTGTTAAGGGATCAGCAGAAGCCAGTGTTTCAACAATAACTTTTCCTGTATTAATTTCGTAGTCAGTCTTTATTTCTTCATCGGTGAGCAACCGCGTACACGGCACCTCACCGTAAAAATGATCCGCATGTGTTGTCCCGAACGGAGGTATACCCTTTCCAGCCTGTGCCCATGATGTTGCGAATGTTGAGTGGGTATGAACTACTCCTCCCACTGACTGAAAGGAATTATAAAGGAAAAGATGAGTTGGAGCATCGGTGGAAGGTTTATACCTCCCTTCAACTATATTCCCTTCATTATCAATAACTACCATATCTTCCGGCTTCATTGATCCATAACTCACACCAGAAGGCTTTATAACAATCAATCCGCTATCAGAATCTCTTCCACTCACATTGCCCCAGGTATGAATAACCAAACCATTGCTTACAAGATCCAGGTTGGCTTTAAATATTATCTCTTTTAGTTCTTCAAGCATGATCCTGTTTTTAACTAAGGCATTTAATATTAACTATATATCCAGATTAAAATAGAATCCATTCTTTTCCAGCTTTGTATATCTGTCCTTATTAAACCTGTAATAATAAGCCCCTTTTTTTGATGTCTCCTTTTCCTTTTCATCAAGCTTTTCCAGTATTCCCATTGACAATATTTTTTTCCGGAAATTCCTTTTATCTACAGTTCTCCGGTAAATTGCCTCATAAAGGTCCTGCAGATGCACAAGGGTGAATTTTTCAGGCAGCAATTCAAATCCAACCGGCTTGACTTTCACCTGATTCTGCAAATCTGTCAGGGCTCTTTCCACCATCAGCGGATGGTCAAAAATGAGATCAGGAAGTCTTGCAATTGAACGCCAGTGAACTCCATTCTGCTCAGCAAGATCTTTATTAATATCCCTGATCGCTATAAGAGCAAAATATGCAACAGAGATAACCCTGTCACCGGGATCCCTGTCCAGGTCACCATACGAATAAGATTGTTTCATATAAACGGATTCCAATCCGGTAATATTCCGCAGGATTCGGCAGGCAGCCTGATCGAGACTTTCATTGCCATCAACGAATCCGCCTGCCAGAGACCATTTGCCTATTGCCGGTTCAAATATCCTTTTGGAAAGAAGCAGCTTTATTTCTTTCTCAACAATATCATAACCGAAGATTATACAGTCAACTGCAACAAGGTGCCTCTGGAACTTTGAATAATGGTTCATATTGTCAGTTCATTTTCTGATTTAAGATCTGTTAAGAACTGATCAGCAGCTAAATAATTCCACCTGAGATATGGTATGATACTTCATTCCATCTAAGTTCTTTTTTGAATTCTGTCAGGTTACAATTTTCTCCGATAAGTACATATTCAATCCCCATCATTCCTGCAAAATCCTCCAGATATTCAGCATTAATTGAGGTACTGAACCCGGTATGGTGTGCTCCGCCAGCCATTATCCAGGCTGCAGCACCCGTTTTCAGATCAGGCAGTGGTTTCCACAATACACTGGCAACAGGAAGATTTGGCATATCAGGACATTTGACAACTTCGACTTCATTTACTATCATTCTGTACCTGTTTCCAAGATCAATTACCGATACATTAATTGCACGCCCTGGGGAGGTCTTGAAAACAAGTCGTGCAGGATCTTCTTTACCCCCTATTGACAGCTGGTGAATTTCAACAGAAGGTTTACCAAGAGCAATTGTCGGACATACTTCCAGCATATGTGCGCCAAGTACCCTCATCCCTTTAGGATCAAAATGGTAAGTATAATCTTCCATGAATGAAGTTCCTCCTTTGAGACCTTCAGACATCACTTTCATTGAGCGTACGAGAGCGGCAGTTTTCCAGTCACCTTCTGCCCCGAATCCGTACCCTTCTGCCATCAGTCTTTGAACCGCCAGACCTGGCAACTGTTTGAGTCCGTAAAGGTCTTCAAATGTTGTAGTAAAAGCCTTAAAATTCCCTGCTTCAAGGAATTCTTTCATGCCAAGCTCGATTCTGGCAGCCTCTTTAAGAGTATCAGAAGCAGCAACAGCCTTTGTAAGTTTATATTCAGCACCATATTCTGCAAGAAGTTTTTTTATCGCGGCAGGAGATACCTTGTTGACTGATTTGACAAGGTCACCGACACCATAGCCATATACTGAATAGCCCATCCTCATCTGTGCACTAACCTTATTCCCTTCGGTAACTGCCACATCCCGCATGTTATCGCCGAATCTGGCAACCTTCATGTTTAGTGCATCGGAGTAAGCTGATGCTGCTCTCACCCAGACTGCAATCCTGTCAATTGCTTCAGGATCCTGATAATGACCAACCACTACTTTCCGGTTCAATCTCATCCTTGTCCCTATAAAACCGAACTCACGGTCACCATGGGCAGACTGGTTGAGATTCATGAAATTCATGTCGATTGATTCCCATGGAATGTCCCTGTTGAGCTGGGTATGAAAATGCAGAAATGGCTTATTCAGAATCGACAGGCCTCTTATCCACATTTTAGCCGGAGAGAAAGTATGCATCCAGGCAATAAGGCCTATGCAGTTTTTGGAATTGTTTGCCTCAGTACAGATTTCAGTTATTGAATCAGGAGTTGTGAGTATTGGTTTGAATACCACCTTCTGAGAAATTTTTGGTGATTTATCAAGAGCAGATGCTATTTTGGCAGAATCAGCTGCTACTTGCTTGAGGGTCTCAGGACCATACAGATGCTGAGTACCTGTTATAAACCAGACTTCAAGTTTACCTATATCATTCATATTGTTTAAAATTAGATAAATAATATTTTAATAAAACTATTACCAAAAGTAAACATAAAATAAAGCACAAATCAGTACCACGCCCAACGAAGCAATTACATCCCACTTGTTCCAGCTATTCCTGACAAGGGTTTTGTAGTCGCCTGTGAAAGTGATAAACTCTATCTGTTGAGCAGATGGCTTCGGAGTGAAAAACGATACCACGGTCATAAACAACATGATGAAAACAAGCAACCATATCTCAAAGATAAGCCAGTTGGTATGCCAGAACCAAGTGGTGGACTCCCAGAACCAACCCGTCATTACGTCTTTACCTGTATTTGTAAAGATGTTGGTAAACAAGCGCGCCATGCCAATTAAAAAGCCTACTATTAAACCAAATTCACCTGCCTTGGGCGTAATTCTCTTGGAAAATATACCCAGCACGAAGACGGCTACCATCGCAGGAGCGAGCAGCGATTGAATGCCTTGCAGATAAGAATAAAGATTGCCGAGACTCATCATGACAGGTATCCATACAATACCAAGTACAACTACAGTAATTGTTGCAATACGTCCTACCAAAACGTACCGGGCTTCAGTTTTGCCTTTGAACATTGGCTTATAAAAGTCTTCTGTATACAGTGTAGCGCAGGAGTTGAAGAATGCTGCCAACGAAGCAACCAATGCGCTTATAAAGCCGATTGTAACAATTCCTTTCACTCCGGCGGGCAAAACAAACTTAACCATTGATCCAAAGGCAGTGTCAGGATTTCCTAACTCAAAGCCGCTGCCGGAACGTGCTGCCAATGCGGCGGCTATCATACCGGGTATCAGGAACATAAATACAGGTAATAGTTTGAAATAACCGGCTGCGATAGTACCTCTGCGCGCACGCTTCATCACAACATCACTGGACTCGCCTTTTCGTTGTCCGAGTACGCGTTGAACGATATGTTGGTCGGTAGCCCAATACCAAAAGCCGATAATTGACGCTCCTATAAATACCCAAAAACCGGGATACTCGTCGTACAGCGGATCACCCGTCTCAAAGTGGAACATGTGGTTAGTGCCGTAAGCAACACCATCTGCACCTTTACTAAGCGTTTTTGAAAAGTCAATCATTGCAGTCCAGCCATGAGCGATACTGCCGTCTCCAAGCGCTGACAATCCTAAGAAAAGCACAAGGAATGAACCAATAATAAGTATAGGTGTTTGAATTGCGGACAGTGTCATCACACCCTTCATGCCGCCCAAAACAGTAAAGATCCCGGTTAACACTATCAATCCGATAGCTCCATACCAGAAAGGCAAGCCAAGTAGACTCTCCATAAAGATACCTCCGGTAAACGCGGTTACGCTCACTTTGGTCAGCACGTATGCTATTAGTGTAATGATAGACAGCCACGAACCAGTGCGAGGTGTGTATCGGTTTTTTAAGAAGTCAGGCATTGTGATGATTTTCCCCAATTTACTGTTCATCAATTGGTAGAACGGCACAAATAGCCAGCCCAAAATAAGGATCATCCATCCCTGCATCTCCCAGTGTGCCATACCTACACCTGCCTTTGCACCTGTGCCGGCAAGCCCTACAAGATGTTCAGAGCCAATGTTCGCAGCAAAAATAGCAGCACCAATGATATACCATGGTTCGCCTTTTCCGAAAAGGTAATCTTCGCTGTCAGGACCTAGTTGCAAACGTTTATCTTTTTGTATCGAGCGCCATACGGCCCATGCTATAGCCAAAATCCCGACTGCCATAATTGTCCAGTCAAGCCAAATAAATTCTTGTGAGTTCCAATTCATCATTATATTCTTATTAGTTTATTCAGTTGTAATATTTTAATAGAAATTCTGGCATTGTGAACACATTACAATTGATCAAAATCTAATTGCACTCTTAAATTTTTCAATAAGCTATTTTTTCCAGAAACTCTGTATTTCCTCCAGGGTCTTACCTTTGGTTTCAGGAACAAGCTTAAACATAAAAACAGCTGCAATTATTCCCATTAAGGCATAAATCCAGTATGCAAACCCGTGGTGAAAATAACTGGTCAGCCAGGAGCTATCGTTCATCATGGGGAAAGTAGTTGATATAAAAAGGTTAGCTAACCACTGAGCAGCAACAGCTATCGACATTGCGCCTTTAATACTGTTAGGAAATATTTCGGATAGTAAAACCCATGTGACAGGTCCCCATGACATTGCAAAACTGGCTACATAGACCAGCATACAGATTAATGCGCTAAATCCCATTTTCTGAACGTAAAATATCATTCCCAGCCCGAACATGCTCACAGCCATTCCAAGTGCACCTATAATTTGTAATTTTCTGCGTCCGAACCTGTCAACAGTTAAGATTGCTACTACAGTAAAACTTAAGTTAATAACACCCACCAGAATTGTTTGCAGTAAAGCGGAATCTGTTCCGTTTCCAAGAGTTTTGAAAATTTCAGGAGCATAATATAATACCACGTTTATGCCAACAAACTGCTGAAAGACTGAAAGGAAAATACCGATTACAATAACCAGGCCTCCAAAAGAAAGCCATGGCGCACTTTTTTCTATTAATGAATTTTTTATGTCTGCAACCACAATTGCTGCTTTCTCATTTCCATTAACTTTATTAAGTACTTCAAGAGCTTTGGCTTCATTGCCCTTATACATCAGATAACGCGGAGTTTCAGGAACGAAAAACAACATGACAAAGAAAAGGAATGCAGGAATTGTTCCTGATGCAAACATCCAACGCCAGCCAACAGTATCAATCCATTCCTGAGGCTCTCCTTTCGCAATAAAATAATTCACAAAGTAGACCACCAGCATACCGAAAATAATGGCAAACTGGTTAAATGAAACCAGCCTGCCCCTGATATCGGCAGGAGAAATTTCTGCAATATACATCGGGGATAACATCGAAGCCAGGCCGACACCTATACCACCAATGATCCTGTAAACCATAAACATACAGATATCTTCTGATCCCATGAAATTAAGCTTGTCAGGTAACGCTGCTCCAATTGCTGAAATTATGAATAGTGATGCTGCCAGGATTAATCCGTTTTTACGTCCTATACCCTGACTGATATATCCACCTATGGATCCACCAATTATACAGCCTATTAGAGCACTCGAAATATTGAACCCATGTATCACATTAATTAAACCTTCATTTAATGTATTACCATATTGAAGGAAGAGGTAGTATATTATTAATCCGATAAATAAGCCTGAAATAACAGAGTATATAATCGTCTTCTTTGTATCGATAAATAATTTCTTAAGAAAAGAGATTATTAAAAAATATATAAACAGGAAGCTTAATACTCCGATAAATTTAAACTGGAATATCATCTTGGAGGCAGCCTCTGGATTATTTATTAAAGGTGCAATGAAAAACTGCTTTAAAGAAGCTACTGCCCCTGAAATTACTGCAGTGTCATAACCAAATAATAAGCCACCAAGCGTTGCTGTCAGTGTCAGCAAAATGAGATAGATTCTCGATTTCCCCTTTTCCATTATGCGTCTATTTAGTTAATTAAATACAGGCTAATTAATTGATTATTAAATATTTATTAAATAATATTTTATTTCAGGGTGGACCGGGTTCAATCTTTCCAGCGCCATCATTCAACTACTACAAACATCAGTTCAATTCAGTGGCATGAGAACCAAATATATTAATAATTATTTTAAATGTACAAATTACACTTAAAAAATATGAAGAATTATTTATTTATTTCTTACCTGAGCTCTGACTTCCACTCTCTCAACGAGTTCTGAATAAAATCAATGATTTTTTGATTCTCTTCCTTCCCATTTCCGGTAATACTGAATGGTTCTCCGAATTTAATATGAATCGGCTTATTGCAGTCAATAGGGCCCAGTTCCTTTATCCATTTACCGTTTCCCCAGAAATCAGTCTTCAGGGCAACAGGGACTACTTCAACACCGGCTTTCTTTGCCAGCTTAACACCCAGTGAGTTGAACTCTTCAGGTTTGAAATCAAGGCTTCTTGTGCTTTGCGGGAAAATGATTATAGAAACTCCTTTTGACAGCAGATCCATACCTCCATTGATCACTGCCTCAAAATCTTTCCTTGGATCAGTACGCCCGACAACTATAGGATTGCGTGATCTCATAACATCTCCAAAAAGCGGGTGTTTGACCAGACTCTCCTTCACGACAAATGTTAACTCCCTGTGCGGCCCTATTATTGATGGCAGGATCATTGTTTCAAGAGTACTCATGTGATTGCTTATGAAAAGAACAGGTCCTGCAGATTTGGTAATATTTTCCATACCTGTGATGTGAAATTTTCCCCCAGTCTTCTCTATAAACCTTAAGATCTCGAACGAAGAATCTGTCCATGCTTTGGTATCATATATCTTCCTGATTGCCTCTTTTCTTGTCCTCAGAACCAATGCAGCATATTTGAGAGTGAAATATAAACGGTTGTTCAGGAGTATCTTTTCTCTGAAAGATAAGCGCTCCTTTTGCGGAGTATGGTAAGTGAATGAATCAAAATAACCTTTCCCCATATAATTCATTTAAAATAAGTCAGTTAAAAAACCTCATTTTCAAATTCCTGTATTCTCAAATCCCAACGGATTAAAGTCAAATTTCATTTTCTAAAGTAAGAAATCATTGTTCATCTCCACCCAATTTTAACATGGCATCACGATATTTATCCATGATTTCCTTATTCAGGTTAAGAGGTGGTTTTGCTCCCTCAGGGAGGAATGATTTATAAGGGTGATCTTTTGAATATTCTGCAAATTCCTTTTTTACCTCTTCCAGCAACTTAGGTTTTGTAAGCAGATCAAGGGCGGATGCTGCCATCACCTTTGCGCCTGCATTAAGGCCTTTCCATGCTGCCGTGCCATAACCTGAAGTTACCGTCGACCAGTGATGACCAATTTCACCCGGAACCCCTCCGGGAAAATTGAGAGTAGCGGTAGGGGTAATCAATGTCACTTCCCCAACGTCAGAAGAACCGCCCCCAACCTGGGTATCCGACGGAGGACGCAGGGTCTTGATCTTTAAAGGATAACCTGTCTCTTTTTCTCCAAGTTCTTT
>Ga0208980_10001602_pt1 | contig 13740 bp, 8 predicted proteins | sample WetSurMetagenome_3_FD_187993 | JGI IMG/M metagenome (GOLD analysis project Ga0208980, IMG submission 187993) | Wetland microbial communities from Twitchell Island in the Sacramento Delta, sample from surface sediment Aug2011 Site A1 Bulk (version 2) | ecosystem: Environmental > Aquatic > Marine...
ACCGCCTGAATCTTAAGGTTTTCAGTACTTTTTTCTTCTGAAAGAGTTGTAATAATATAAAGTGAGTAGATGCCAAAAACGAGTGAAAATATAACAGTCATATTAAAAATTCCGATGTTTCTTTTACCCGCTTTCCATATTAAGAAAGAAATAATAATATAGAACAATTCCAGGACTATCAATGTACCCGGGTCGTTTAAGTAAAAGAGTGCAGGAACAATAAGCGATGGAATGAATGATAGGAAAATAATTCCCGTTTCGAATTTCTTATAACCCTGAAGTATTTTTAACAGGAAAAACAATGGAACCATAAGCAGCATAAAGACAGAGGCAAATCCGGCAACACTGAACATATCCAGATCAAGGACCTTGTAAGCTTCAAAGTTGATATTGGAGGTAGAGATCAAATGACTGAATACCTTGTGAAACAAAGTTATAAGAAGGGCTCCTGCTGCCAGTAAGCAGGCAAGCGGGAGGTGATCTTTAAACTTTCCTGAAGGCTGCTGCGCCTTTAGTGAAAGAAATTTGTAAAAAACCCCTGAAAATATTGCTCCAAGGATACTCAGTAAAACAAGGTTTCCGAGTGAGGGAATTGCATTGTTTAACGAAAATCTGTATGGAGAAAAAAGTTCCGTCTGAAAAAATACTGCAGGCCTTTTTGCAAAAAGAACCAGCATGTAAATGGATATCAGGGCCAGGAAGGTTAAACTTACAGCCAGTGTGTTTTTACCTCTGGAAACCAATAACCTGACGAGTTGCAGAATAATGAGAATGAAAAGGATAAATACGGCAGTCCATAAACTCAGTGGAATAAGGATATAATATGAATTTGTCTTTTCTTCCGGGAACAGAAGGGAAAAAAGGAATCTGCCCGATCGGTCATAAATATGAAATTCCGAAGCATTTTTTTCAGTGCTGAAACCGACATTCTCCGGCAACCGGTATTCCTTTTCGAATCCACTCCTGATAATATCATTTTCAAAACTGTAATCAGTCCTTAGCCTTAGCAGCCCAACAAGTTTTTCACTACCTGCCTCAACTGTTCTGGAAAGAAACCACCCGTTCTGTAAAAATACAAGAGGTCTGCTATACAGAGTGTCTTCAAGAAAGTAAGGCACATTGAATCCATTATCTGACCAGTAAATAAGCTTATTATCAAGAAATTCCAGAATTGTGATTTTATTCTTTTCCGCAACTGAGAACAAGTTAATCTCTGGTATTGATCCATGGTGATCTTCTTTTGCAAGAATAGGTTTCATACTGTTAAGACAATCCTCCAGTATCTTTTCTTTAGAGTTCAGTATTTTGTTGAACATCCGCGTTCTGTAACGATATTCAAAATCACTGAAATAAACTGATTCTGCTAAGAGTGCCATCATTACCAACACAATTGTCAGTAAACCAGTGAGCATAAAGTGATGTTTACCCTTCATAATCTGAAATTTACCTCTTATTCATGATGATATGGCTCTCCTTTAATTAAAGTAAACACCCTGTAGAGTTGTTCAAGAAACAATAATCGTACCAGCTGGTGTGGAAATGTCATCTTTGAAAGTGACAACCGGAAATCAGCCCTGCTGTAGACCTCATCTGAAAATCCCCATGGACCTCCGATAATAAAGATAATACGTTTTTTGGGCAGCATAAATAATTTCTCCATTAAAGCTGAAAAGCCTACGGTTCTGAGCTCTTTCCCGTTTTCATCCAGTAATACAACATAGTCATCGATAGCCAGGGATTGGATAATCTTTTTTCCTTCTTTTAATTTCTGCTCCTGTACTGACATATTTTTTGTATTCTTAAGATCAGGAAGGGTAATGATCTCAAAAACTGAGTACTTCTTTATCCTGGCAGTATAATGGTCAGCGACTTCTGAAATATGTTTATCAGATGTTTTGCCAGTCTGTAATAGAGCAATCTTCATAAAAGAGGTTCCCTTTGACTTTTATTTTGCTACCTGTACTTACAAAAATAACAATTTATAGCATCCTATCCCTAAGCGACCCGGATATAAAGTGCTACAAAGTTTGGTGTGAAAAAGAGTATGAAGCTATTATAGTTCTAAAAAGTATAACTTTAAGTACTCCAGGCACTTTAGGCACTTTATACACTTTATACACTGATTAGTACCACTTAATTAAATTAATATTAAATTTGCATGGCATCCTTTTTGATAGTCGGCAATAACTAAACTGAGTTGTAATGAAATCCTTTAAAATAATTCCGGTCTTGTTAATTCTCATAGGCAACTATTCTGCCATGGGTCAGGATCAGGCCAATATCCCGGGAGGAATTTCTATTGCCATTAAAGCCGGAAACGCTGCGGAATTGTCAAAGTATATGAATTCCACCATTGAACTGGTTCTTCTTGACAAGGAAGATTTTTACAAGAAGAATGTGGCTGAGGCGATCCTTAATGATTTTTTCAAGGAGTATCAGTCAAAGGATTTCACGATCCGTTACCAGGGTGCAAAAAATGATACTCAATATGCAATTGGCACACTCAAGACAGATAAAGGAGACTTCAGAGTATATTTTTTGCTCAAGAAAGTTAATCAGGAACTTCTGATCCACCAAATACGTATTGAGTCTGATAATGGAAAATAGGATGCTCAGAGAATTCATCCTGAGGAGTCTTGCTGAGGATTTGGGAGACGGAGACCATTCATCTCTGGCCTGCATTCCACCGGAGGCTTCAGGCAAAGCAAAACTCCTCATAAAGCAGAAAGGAGTGTTGGCCGGGGTAAGAATTGCCGGTGAGATATTCGCAACAGTCGATAAAGATCTGAAAACTGATATTCTTTTGGAAGACGGAACCACAGTGCGTCCGGGTGATATAGCTTTTTACGTTTCCGGAAATGTCCGGTCAATTCTTAAATCGGAACGGCTTGTACTGAATATTATGCAAAGAATGAGCGGTATCGCAACCAGCACCCACGAATATGCTGACCAGCTTAAAGGTCTGAAGACCAGGATACTTGATACCCGTAAAACTTCACCCGGACTAAGATTTCTTGAAAAGGAAGCTGTGAGGATAGGAGGTGGTATGAATCACAGAATGGGATTGTTTGACATGATAATGCTTAAGGATAATCATATCGATTATGCAGGAGGGATTGAAAAAGCAATTATAAGAACAAGAGAATACCTGATTAACAACAATCTGAAACTCAAGGTTGAAATTGAGGCGAGAAACCTGGATGATGTTAAAACAATACTATCTACCGGAGGAATCGACAGGATCATGCTCGATAATTTTTCCATTCAGGATACACTTGCAGCAGTCGCTATTATTGACAGTAAATACGAAACAGAATCATCCGGAGGGATAACACTATCCACTATAAGATCTTATGCGGAATGCGGTGTAGACTTCATATCCGTGGGAGCACTTACGCACCAATTTAAAAGTCTTGATATGAGCCTTAAAGCAATATGACAAATGAATATAAAGGGAGTTACTGCTTATACTGGTGTTGAAAAGATAAAGAAACTGGTTCTCCCTGGTTTTGATGGTGTGCCAATAAGCCATGTTATCACATTTGTCATAAAAGGATTCAGAAAAGGGGTTCTTGTGACAAGGGCCTCGTCAATTGCATTCAATCTGCTGATGGCTTTGCTGCCTGCTTCAATTTTCCTGTTTACACTGATTCCATTTATTCCGATTCCCAATTTCCAGGAGGAGCTTTTGAAACTCTTTGAAAATTTTCTTCCATCCAACGCTTTTAATTTTCTTGAGACCAGCATAATAGATATAGTAACTCACAAGAGCGGAGGACTACTCCTTTTGATGTTAATTGCAACCATTATCTTTTCAACAAATGGCATCCATGCTGTAATTCATGCTTTTGTGGTGTCAGCCCATTCCTTTAAAACCAGGACATGGTTTAACCAGCGTAAGATTTCGATTGTTCTGCTGACAATAGTTGTGATGATGATCTCAATTGCAGGATTTCTGGTTATTTTCGGGAAGTTAGCCGTTAACAGGCTGGTTGAGCTTCATATTATTAAAAGATACCTTGTAATTTATGTACTTATTTTCCTGAAATGGATAATGATTATCCTGTTGCTCTTTCTTGCAATTTCATCTCTCTATTATCTTGCTCCTGCCAAAAGAACCGATTTCAAATTCTTCTCACCGGGCTCAACGCTTGCTACAATTCTGTTTATACTTACATCGCTCGGATTTTCAGCTTACGTGAATAATTACGGACCTTACAATAAACTATATGGTTCTATAGGTACCCTTATGGTCATACTTTTATGGTTATACCTCAATTCAATTGCGATACTTATCGGATTTGAACTTAATGTAAGTATAATAGCAGCCAGGACTGAAGAGGAGATACTTAGCCACCCCATCATCCGCAATGGAGATACTGTCTGACCAGTTTGCCTATTTCATCCTTACGGTTAAATAATCTCTCGCTCAGATCTTTATCGTCAAACGCCTTAAGTCTTGCAACCACATTATCAATAACTTCTTCGGGAAAGATTCCGTCTTTTTCAAAATATTCTCTTTGAGTCTCGAGGCATTCAGCTGATTCCCAGCATGATGCTGGCAGAGATTCTAGTTTCTTCCTCATCACGTTACCATCACTGAAAATATTATAGTCAACATAAAGCTCTTTTGCCCGCTCAAGTCCGTTTTCCATTGCAAGTCCGTACTCTGCTGCAACTACCAGTCCGGCAAAAAGTTTATAGATGTCAGCTGAACCATCGGGTGACCTCAGCTCTACTGTCTGCTTTGATGGCATATTGATGAAATCTGTTTTATCAGCCGGATTTGCGTCTTTGATCATTTCCATATTCCCGTTCCATCCAAGCGGTACCCTTATCAGGACAGATCTGTTCCTGTCACCCCAACAGATATTTGTCGGAGCTTCCTGATTAGGAACAAGCCGGAGGTAGGAGGTTGGAATTGTATTTCCGAAAGCAGTAAGAGATCCGGAAAGATCGAGGATACCGGCAATCATCTTTTTGGCTACATCACTCAGCTTTCCATCTTCAACCATCATGTTTATCCCGTCTTTTTCAATCATCATATGAATATGCATTCCGGAGCCGGCATTTCCAACAGTAATCTTTGGGGCAAAACTGACTTCAACACCATAATCAGAACCAAGGGTCCGTAAAATCCATTTTGCAATAAGAAGCTGATCAACAGCTTCCTCCACATCGACGGGAAGGAATTCTATCTCATGCTGCTCAAAATCATATCCATCCTTTGAAAAACTACCAACTTCAGAATGTCCGTATTTAATTCTGCACCCTGCTTTTGCACAAAGCTCAAGAGCTTTTATTCTGAGATTCTCAAATTTGGCAAATGGTCTGGACTGATGATAACCTTTCTGATCTGTAAGAGGGTATAGATCATTGTGGGGTGATTTGATATAATATTCAAGTTCCCCGAATGCTTTAAACTTAAAGCCTGTTCTTTCTGTAAACCGGCTGTTTGCCTTTCTTAAAATATATTCAGGAGCACTTTCCAGAGGTTTCCCTTTGCTGTTATAAAATGAGCAGAGCATTTCAAGTGTTGGAATACTGTTAAAAGGATTGACAAACGCTGTCCGGTATCGGGGAACCACATAAAGGTCGCTTGAACCTGATTCCACACATGAGAATAAACTTGACCCGTCTACTCTTTCACCTGCAGTAAGAATTGTCTCGAGATGATCTCTGCTGAAAGGCACAAAGTTCAATGACTTAAGTTTCCCATCATCAGCTACATACCTGAAATTCAGCATGGCTATACCTTTAGCTTCAATGAACCTTATTATGTCTTCACGTGTAAATGATAATGCCGGTTTCTTCAGATACTGAACCAATTCATTCTGATTCATTTGTATATCGTTACTCTTCATCGAATAAGAATTAAAATGATTTAACCTGTCAAATATAAATAACATAAACCTGTAAAAATCTGATAAATATTAGGTCTGTACCAAATCATTTAATCTGTATCAATAACATCTTTTGAAATTTTGATTTTTTTTTCATTACTTTCGGCTCGACAAAACAGTCATAATGAAAAAATGGATTCTTTTCTCTTTCTTCCTTTTTTTAATAAGTTGCAAGGGAGAAAATACAAATACATATTTTACAGCAGAAAAGGCAACTCAGTACTTTAAAAGTGTTGAGGAAATCTGTAACCGTGATAATGGCAGACTCTGGGGGAAAAATCTCTATGGACCTGTTATGTACATCGATCGTACAAGTCGACGTATTATTTCAAATCTACCTGATAATGAAGGACTTCTGAAAGAGAAGGATGGCATTTACACTGGCCTATATCCAAAAGAACTTTTAATTAATAATGCAACTGTGGAATTTGGAGGGACCAACTTTGCTATGGCTCCGCTGCCACCGGAAGAAGATGAATACCGGATAAAAACCCGGGCGATAAGAAGTCTTTTTCATCTATTCCAGATCAATGAAGGTATTGTCCCATCCAATTTCAATGCAAATAATATGGATGAAAAAGAAGCTAGACTCTGGATCAAACTTGAATGGAAAGCATTGAGGAAAGCAATTAATGCAGACGGTGAGGTACGTCAGCTCGCCATCAGGGACGCTCTGATATTCAGAGGATCGAACAGGGAACTTTATCATAAATTTGCGGATGATGAAACCAGGTTTGAGACTTATGAAGGCCTTGCAACATTTACACACACATTACTTTGCACTAATTCTACTGAGGAGTTTAAAAAGAGGCTTTTCGAGAATCTCGACAGAATTTATTCAATGCAATCATATGCCAGGTCATTCGGATTCATTCATGGCGCACTCTATGCAACTCTTCTTTATGATAAGGGTTTTGACTTTAAGACGATTCGCACGGATACTTTTGACCTTGGAAAAGCGGTAAAAGATTTATATAATATAGAATTACCGGCTGTTTGCCGGGATGTAGCAGGAAGTCTCGCTTTAAATTATGATATTGATGTTATCACTGAGGAAGAGGAAAAACGACTTGCAGATATCAAGGAAAACATACATAAACTGATCAGTACTTTTACTGAAAAACCTGTTGTTTTTATTGAACTTGAGAGCCCATACTTCGACTTCGAACCAGAAGACATACACTCACTTGATACACTGGGAATCTTATACAATTCAATTAGGGTATCTGATAACTGGGGCAAGCTTACAGTTGATAAGGGAGGCTGCCTGGTCTCGAATAATTTCAAATATCTGCGTATAACTGCCAGGGGGTACAGGGAAGATAAAAACCGTATTTCCGGAGAAGGATGGCAACTTGTTTTGAACAGTGACTGGGAACTTGTCCTGGTGGACCAGAATTATTTTGTCAGAAAACTGATGCCTTGATTCTTTGCCCCCATCTGGGGGGCCTGGGGGTTGGAAGCCTGGGAGATTTAGGGGGTTGCCTATAGGATATTTATTCATATCGCAATGCTTCGACCGGATTTTTTGTCGCTGCCTGCCAGCTTTGAAAGCTGACAGTTAACAATGCAATCAGAAGGACAATCAATCCTGAAAGGGCAAAGTTCCACCAGCTCATAGATATCTTATATGCAAAATTCTGAAGCCAGTTATTAAGTACATACCAGGCAATTGGGGAACCAATGATTATTGCAATCATGACCCATTTCACAAAATCTTTATTCAATAAAATAAGGACCTGAATGATCCCGGACCCATTAGTTTTTCGGATACCTATCTCCTTGGTGCGCCGGGTAATAGAATAGGCAGATAATCCTGACAATCCCAGACATGCAATTATAATTGCCAGTATCGAGCTTATCAGAAATAATCCACTAAAACGCTGGTCTGCAATGTATTGTTGATCATAAAAATCATTCAGGAAGAAATAATGGAATGGATTTTCAGGGTAATGTGTTTTCCAGATCTTTTCTACCTGTGGAATCAGCTGATCGATTCCTTTTATGTTAAACTTAATTGTATAGAATATATTGGAAGGCTGATTCATAAATGCAATCGGAAAAGGCAGCTCTTTCAGCGATTGCTGATTGAAATCATTCACAATGCCTTTTATTGTTACCTCCTGACGTCCTCCCCGTAAAATTTTACCAACAGTACTTTCAGCACTTCCAAATCCGAAATAGGCAAGGGCAGATTCATTAAGGATTATTTTATTTGCCGCGTCATCTATTGACTGATCAAAATTATTCCCGGCGACTACATTTATACCATAAGTGTCAAAAAAACTGTTGTCAATAATGTATAATTCAATCTTTTTCTCAGTGTTTCGCCCTTCCACAGGAATTCCTAAAACCCTGGAATTTTTTAGTTCAGTCCCGGGAATATTTGAGGAGCCTGTAATATTACTGACCATCGATAAAGACTTTATATCATTTTTAAAAGATTCCACACTTTTCAGATAAGACTCCAGTGAGTTTGCCCTTAGTATCCGCGGACCATCAATAACCATTAATCCATCTATTTTAAAGCCCAGATCGTGATGGCGCATAAAGTTCACCTGACGGAATATGATTATTGTGCCTATAATCAGTATCACCGAAATTGTGAACTGAAAAACCACGAGACTGTTTTTTAGTCCCGTTATCCATCTGGAATTTGTCGGACTTTTGCCCTTCAAAACGAGACCTGGTGAAAACCTTGAAATATAAATTGCCGGCAAGAGCCCTGTTAATAATGTCCCTGATATAAGAAGAACAACAAAAAGAAGTATAAGGTTAACGTAATCCATCTGAAGTGGGCTTTGCATGACCTGCTTAAAGAAGGGTAGCAAAATAAGTACCCCGGCGATACTTATTATTAATGCAAAGAGGTTAAGGAATGCTGATTCTGTTAAAAACTGGAATATAAGATCTTTTTTTAACGCTCCTGACACTTTCCTGATACCCACTTCATGAGCTCTTTCTATTGAACGTGATGTGGCTAGGTTAACATAATTAATGAATGCCACAAGCAAAACAAGCAGTGCAATAATTCCAAGCGAAACAACACTCCGGTAATTACCATTTACTTCCAGTTCATTACTTACTGATGAATGCAGGTGAATATCAGTTAGTTTTACAAGTCTGTATTCCAGCAGGAAAAACGCTTCTTTCATAAATTTCCCGATGAATTTCTCAGGTATCTGCGGAAGTTTGGCCTGTAAGGCTGAAACATCAGCCCCCGGTGTAATAAGAATATAGGAATAGACCCTCTCGCTCACCCATGCATTATCCCAGGATCTTGAATTCTTTATCAGGTTTTCATACGATAACAGAATATCGAACTTAAAATGAGAATTCCCGGGAGCGGATTTGGCAATTCCTGTTATCTCATAATCAGTAGCACCGTCGATGGTTATCATTTTACCTATCGGATTAGCATCGCCAAAGTATTTTCTGGCAGTTTCCTCAGTTATAACTGCATGATTTATTGCTAACAGGGCAGTATCGGCTTTTCCATCAACAAGCGGGAAGGAAAAAATATTGAAAAATGATGACTGTGCATATAAGATATTAGTCTCCTTAAATGTCTTATCCCCATATTTTACAAGGGCATCTGTCCGGTAAAACCGTGTATAATCAACAACCTCCGGAAAGGCGTTCTTTATCTCCTTTCCTATACCGGTTGAACCTGATGCAGAATGCTGTTCCAGAATCTCTTCTTCATAAAGCAGATAATCAACGCGGTAAATGTTGTCAGCGTTATTGTGAAACTTATCATAAGAAGTTTCGGCTTTTATCCATAGTACTATCAGAATAAACGAGGCGATCCCGATTGTCAGTCCCAGCAGGTTAATAATAAAATATCCCTTGTTCAATTTAAGATTCCTGATTGTGAGTTTAATATAGTTTCTGAACATGGCAGTGCTTATGAGTTATTAACCGGATATAGAATTTCAGATTCCGGAAGAAGGAATTTTATTGTCATGTAATTTAATTATAATAATAATACCATAACCGGAATTCAGTCACAACTTTTTCAGTGATTTATTATCAATTTCCGGTGTTATAAGCCTTCTCTATTTTAATTCCCAAGTGGCTGTTGAAAAAGTCATTTCCTTTATTTTCACCCCTAAATCTCCCAGGGGGGACTTCCAAGACGTTGATCAATTGTGCTTTGTTTCTATTATGACATTCTTCTTTATTATTTTCACTTACGCCTTTGTTTGGTTCTCCCCCTTGGGGGAGTCAGAGGGGTAAAACAAAGGCGGATAATTTATTCGTATCTCAATGCTTCAACCGGATTTCTCGTTGCAGCCTTCCAGCTTTGCCAGCTGACAGTCAGTAAGGCAATTCCTGAAGCGATAACTCCTGCAAGAGCAAAAATCCACCAGCTGAGTTCAGTTTTATATACAAAGTTCTGAAGCCAGTTATTCATTGTGTACCATGCAACAGGAGATGCGATAAGGAATGCGACTCCTACCCATAGAATGAATTCTCTATTGAGTAAATATAGTATTTCATAATTTCTGGCACCTGAAACTTTCCGGATACCAATCTCTTTTGTACGGCGGTCAGTTGAGAATATTGCCATTCCCAGTATACCCATTACTGAAATGATTATAGCAAGAAGAGCAAATGCAACTGTAATATTTCGCAATCTTGTCTCGGACTGATATTTTTCGTTCCTGATATCATCGAAAAAGCGGTATGAAAACTCCCGGTCATCCCTGTGTTTTTTGTAAACATCCCTTATGTAATTGATTGTTTCAGAGGTGTTTCCGGGGGCAACACGCACGTTCATCGTGTTTATTGCTTCAGGATTATTTGACAAAATCAAGGGTTCAATAGTGTAATGCAACGATCTGAAATTAAAATCTTTAACTACTCCGACTATTACATTGTCACCGATACGTTGTCCGACCGGATCATCAAAACCAAGCATTTTTTCCGCAGTTTCGTTTATTACAATCGGAATAGATATTGTGTATTCAGTTCCTGTTTTTTTATTTTTTTCTGCTTTTCCCAGTTCCTCCCAATAGGCACCTGAGCTCATCTGAAGAAACTGACCTTTAAGTACTTTCAAATTGTAGGTATTAACAAAGTCCTCATCCACAAAGAAATGGTTTACCTGAAGAGTATCGGTACGTCCCTGATGGCTAAGTGGCAAGCCCCTTTTAAAGCCACCTTCGATCGGAGCACTTGTACTGGCTGAAACACTAATTATCCTGGGATTTCTGAGTAACTCTTCTTTAAATTCTTTATTACCGTACCATAAGCCGGTTGGAATTACAATTACATTTTTACCGTCTATTCCAAGGTCTTTATTCTGTATATATTTTAGCTGTTTGATAAACACGGATGTTGAAATAATAATAAAAACTGCAATTAAAAACTGAACAGTGACCAGTAGCCTTATAAAACTGCTTTTTGAACCGGAAATAGTCCCTCCTCTGAATATTCCGATCGGATTAAAAGATGATAGGTAGAGCGATGGATATAATCCTGCAATTATACCTACCATCGAGGTCAGAAGGAATATATTTATAATCAGCTGCAGTGAAAAGTCAAATGTCAGTTCTTTTTCGGAGATTGAATTGAACCATGGAAGAATGAACCAGACTATAATAATTGCAAAAACTGTTGCAGATAAAGTCTGAAAAACAGATTCTGCCATAAATTGTCTGAAAATACCCTTCCTGCTGCCACCAGTTACTTTTCTGATGCCGATCTCAACAGAGCGTTCCGATGCACGGGCTACAGACAATGCAGAAAAGTTCAGGGATGCCATCAGGATAATCAGTAAAGCAAGTCCTGAAAAAATCCAGACATATTTGTAGCTCCCCGGATTTTTACTGTAATAGTCATCGGGATAATCGGAATGGAGATGGATATCGGCAAGAGGCTGAAACATCAGCTTATCGGTAATTTTGTTGTACCTGCTGATGTGATTTGTTATCGCTGTGAGGAATTGATCATCGATCTTAGCGTCTTTCCGGAGTTTGATATAGACTCTGGTAAAACCCTTATCTCCCCAGTTATTTGAGTAGGCAGAATACCTGCTGTTATTATCAGTCAGCATGAATCCGAAGTCGATATGACTCTGATCCGGAATCTTTACAACACCACCAACCGTATAAACTTCTTTTGAGTATTTATCGCTGATGAGTACTTTCCCCAGAGCGGGCTGTTCCCCGAAAATCTTCTTTGCGGTTTTCTCAGATAATACAATGTTTTCTGGCTTAGCGAATGCGGTTTCAGATGAACCCTCAATAAATTTAAAACCCCTGAAAATTTTAAAAAAATCTTCATCTGTCCAGCACATTCTTGCCTCAATTTTCTCACTTCCCGATTCCATTTTCAGCGGTGAATCTTCAGAGCTGTAACTGATATAGGTGGCATATTCGATCTGAGGATAATCCATCTTCATTGTTTTGGGAAGAGGGCGGTAGCACCATGGTGATTTTACGATTTCATCTCCCTGTTTTGAGAGTGTAAGTACACGATATATGCGCTGGTAATCAGGATGGAATTTTTCGTAGCTAAGTTCATTGTAGATCCAGAGATAAATAAGAAGACTGGCTGCAATGCCTACGGTGAATCCTGTGAAGGTTATTATTGAATAGATCGGTTTCCGGGTCAGGTTCCTGAGTACTATTTTGAGAAAATTGTTCATATCTGGACAGGTTTTAATTTCTGGTTATTTACCCCTAAATCCCCCAAGGGGGACTTTAAAATCTCTTCTTCGAATTAATTATCATTTTACAATCATTATTATCATATCGGTCGGTTTTAATCCAGATGTCATAGAAATCAGTTTTTGCCGCTTTTCTTCAACTGTACCTGCATCTTTGAATCCACCAGAGTTTACAAAGTCCATTATAACCTTCCCTGAAAAAAGTTTCATCATTTCACCCTGTGGAGTGACAAAATCAGGCCAGAATGGCAAACCTCCGTCAAGGTCATTAAACAGACCTTCAGGTAAAAGAGTAAAGCCTGGTTGTTGATATAGTTTACCCTCCTTTTTATTGTATAGCACATTATAAAATTTTACTGCATTTTTCTTCCGGTTGTTCGGAGAATCACTATTCTGTGTATATCTGAGTAACAAAAAGTCGTTTGTCTCATGCAATGACTTTAACATATATTTATCAGACAAATCAAAATTGGCATTGAGACCATCAATGTAGTTGACTCTAAATTCACCAAAATCAATATTATATACTGGCAACAACCTGTCTGACCGGATAAGTCTGAAGACAGTATCATTACACCCCTGTTTTATGGTAAGCAGCCCGTTAAATGAATAACTTACTAATTCGATAGGTTGTCTGCTTTGCGATGCATTAAAATTTATAATACGGTCATAAGCTGAAAACCGGCAGATAGAATCACCTTTGTCGTTAAATGTCACAAGTAATGAACCTGAGATTCCAGCATTCCACTCATTGTTTATTCCGGCCCATGTATCGGGACCGGTACCTACTATCCGGGTAAAACCCTCGAACCAAAGTTTCTTAGTATTAAATACGGTATCTCCCCTTATAGGGCTAGATCCTGGTACTTCTCTCTGAGGTTGAACAGAAATGTTCTTGTCAGCATTAAATTTGTATTTAATTATCTGGCCTTTTTTCCCTGGTCCGTCCTGAAAATTATATAAAAGGGTTCCATCTAAAAGGGAGACAGGAATATGTGGCAAAACTCCAAAAAAATCCTGACCACCAAACATGACTACTTTACCAATAAACTTTATGCCAGTTTCGTTTTTCCAGATTGTCTCCTGGTATTCACCTTGCATATTGAATCGGGTCAATCCAAACAATCCCTGAAAAATAATTTGTTCTCCATCTGATCTGAT
>Ga0208980_10001603_pt1 | contig 13724 bp, 14 predicted proteins | sample WetSurMetagenome_3_FD_187993 | JGI IMG/M metagenome (GOLD analysis project Ga0208980, IMG submission 187993) | Wetland microbial communities from Twitchell Island in the Sacramento Delta, sample from surface sediment Aug2011 Site A1 Bulk (version 2) | ecosystem: Environmental > Aquatic > Marine...
GCCGCGCAGGCCGTGCTGGGGACCGAAGGCGGACACCAGACGCAGATCGGTGCAGACCATGAGGGCATCGAGACTGTGCCGACCCTCGCGGGTGAGGGAGGCGGGATGCCCAAGCAACGCGAGCCGGCGACCCCTCAGACGCTTGCGCGCCGCCAAATCCTCGAGCAGCACATCAATACCGAGCTTCATCACCCCTCCGCCCTGAACTCCAGGCCCGACCTCGGGGGCACCGCCATTGGGAAAACCCGGTGGCCGCTATGGACGCACCCGCCTGGGTCCTTCGCCACCACCCAAACCATCCGTCAGCGCTGCGCGTTGGGGAAAAAGAGCTGCTCACCGTTCACCTTGAAGCTGGCGATGGCCTGCTGACCTTCGGCGCTGAGCAGCCAGTCGATGAAGGCCTGGCCTTCCTTTGCCTTGACCTTGGGGTGCCGTTGCGGATTGACCAAGATCACCCCGTAGGGGTTGAACAGCCCCCCATCGCCTTCCACCAGGATCCGGTGCTGCCCCTTGTTGCCGAAGCTGATCCAGGTACCGCGGTCGGTCAGGGCATAGGCGCCCATTCCCACAGCCGTGTTCAGTGTGGCGCCCATACCCGAGCCCGTCTCTCGATACCAAGTCCCGCTCGCGGCCACTGGGTCGACACCAGCGATTTTCCACAGCTCCCGCTCCTTCTCATGGGTGCCCGAGTTGTCCGCGCGCGAGGCAAAGGATGCCCGGGTCTCCGCAATCTTCCTTAGCGCGGCGGGGGCGTCTTTCAGGCCAGTGATGCTCGCCGGATCAGCCGAGGGGCCAACGATGACAAAATCGTTGTACATGACATCGAAGCGCTGCACCCCCCAGCCTTCCGCCACGAATTGCTCTTCCGCCGGCCGCGCGTGAACCAGCAGCACATCGCCATCGCCGTTGCGGGCATTCTTAATCGCCTGCCCGGTACCGACGGCCACCACATTGACTCCGATGCCGGTTTTCTGGGTAAAGAGTGGCAGGACGAAGTCGTAGAGGCCGGAATTGGCGGTCGAGGTGGTCGACTGCAGAATAATCGAGGCGTTCTCGGCCAGCAACGGCGTGCCGGTAAGGGCGGCACCCATACAAGTCACCGCACGTAGACCATTAAGGAATTCTTTCGTCATGGACCTTGTCCCCCCAAGGTAGAGTAGTGGTGAATCAAAGAACCAACCGGCCGGCGAGATACTCTTGTGCCTCCCGCGAGACCGGCTCAGTGAAGAAACCCCGAGCGGGGGAATGCTCCACCAGCCGTCCCCGGTTGAGGAAGACCACATCCCCGGCCAAGCGCCTGGCCTGGCCGATGTCGTGGGTGACGAAAAGGATCTTCGTGCCCCCCTCGTGCGCCCGCCGCACGATCCCCTCAATGGCGGCGACGGAGGCGGGGTCCAGGCTTGCCGTGGGCTCGTCGAGTAGGAGAACCTCTGGACCCAGCGCCAACGCCCGAGCCAACGCCAAACGCTGCTGCTCCCCTCCCGAGAGCAGACGGGCGGGCTGGCGGGCATGCCCCTCCAAATCCACCCCGCGCAGGATCTCCAGGCAGCGCGTGGGGTCCGAGATCCCGCGTAGACCGAGCACGAAGGCAATGTTGGCCGCCACTGAACGGCGCAGCAGCACCGGCCGTTGAAACACCAGGGCCTGACGCTGGCGCAGGGATCCATCCAGAGTCCTCCCGCCCCAGAGCACCGTCCCCGAGGTCGGCTCGATCAAACCATGCAGCAACCGCAGCAGCAGGCTCTTGCCCGCCCCATTGGGGCCCATCAGCACGGTGATGGTCCCGGCGGTGATGGTCAGGTCGATATGGTCGATCAGGTGCTGACCAGCCACCTCCAGCACCAGCCCCCGCGCCTCAACCGGTAGCGACGGGGACAGCTCGCCCGCCACCGGCACGATAGCCGAAGCCACCCTGGCCTCAAGCATAGGAGAGCCTCGCCGCCGTGCCGCGCAGTCCCATCACTAGGGCATTGACGGTAAGAGCAAGGCCCATCAGCACCAACCCCAGCGCCAGGGCCAGCCCGAGCTCGCCCTTCGACGTCTCCAAGGCGATGGCGGTGGTCATGACGCGGGTGAGATGATTGATGTTGCCCCCAACGATGATCACCGCCCCCACCTCGGCCACGGCACGGCCAAAACCGGCCAGGGCCACCGTCAGCAGGCCGTAGCGGGCATCCCAGAGTAAGGTACCCACGGCGCGGTGTACCGGGACGCACAGCGAGCGAAACAGCTCGGCGTACTCGGTGTGCAGGTCCTCGGTCACCTGACGGGACAAAGCGGCAATGATCGGTGCGATCAGAATCGTCTGGGCAATGATCATCGCCGTAGGTGTGTAGAGGAGCTGTAGCCAGCCGAAAGGTCCGGCGTTGGACAAGAAGAGATAGACGAAGAGACCCACCACCACCGGGGGCAGGCCCATTAGCCCGTTGAGCACCACCAGCACCAGGCCCCGCCCGGGAAAACGGCTGATCCCGAGCGCGGTTCCCAGCGGCAAACCAATCAGCAAGCCGATAGCCACCGCGGTTAAACTCACGCGCAACGACAACAGCAGGATCTCCACGAGATCCCGATCGGCGGAGATCACCAGCGTGAGCGCCAGGCGGAAGGCCGCGCCAAGATCCTGCATGGGTGGTTAGCCCCTTAGCTCCGAAATCTGGAACCGCACGTCAATGACCTTGGTAGCGGCATCGGGGTTCTCCCTCCAGGTGTGTCAGCCAACATAACGGCCGCCGCCATGCACCCAAGGAATGGGGCACGGCTTCCGTATTAGGGGGGAGAGCCCGACCAGCTCGCAGCTCGGCTCGCCTCGTCCCAGGTCAAGGTACGAGGGCGGGGCGCCCCGCGACTGATTGTACGCATCGTGCGGCGAGCACAACAGGCGGGTCGCCGCGCGAGAAGCGCGCAAGCCCGGTTGCCGGAGAAGAAGGCGCTGGTTCGCAACCGTGCGAATACGGACCGCAGCGCTATCCGACTCCCGCGAGCGGGCCGTGCCTCGACCAGGGCCCGCGCCGGGAGTTCTCAGCCAACTGGGCTATTGGAAGTAGATGATCACGAAGTTGATGAAGGTCCACATCAGCGCCACCGCGCCGAGGGCGTAGACCGCAATCATGAGCACCTGATTGATGTCGCGGCCGTTGCGATCTTTCTTCCCGTTCAATTCCTGCTCCTCGGTATTCGTAGGTCCCTCCCCGCCCCCGCGCGCAAAAGGCAGCGCCGCGCCATTCGGCTCATGGCTCATCCAGGTCCCCGCCGGGAGGCTTCTCGCGAACGAAATCGGGGAAGTCCGCATTCACCCAACCCACTGGCGCGACCCGCTCCCGCGGCGGCTGCAGGCGTGACACATAATCCATCACCGCCTCGATATCCTTGGCGGTGAACCCCTTGATCTGTTTGACCATCTCCTTGTCCGCATTGCGTCGCTTGCCGTCGCGAATCCACTCGAACTGCCGCACCAGATAGGTGTAGTGCTGGCCCTGAATGAGGGGCATGTGCTTCCTTGGAACGCCCTCGCCCTGCTCGCCGTGACACTCGACGCAATTGTCCTGGTAGAGCCGCTCACCATGCGCCAGGTCGGTCCCCGGCCCCAGGCCGTTGGTGGGGGTCATGGGCATGCGCTCAATGTAGGCGGCCACATCCGCCATGTTCTGCACGCTGAGATGCTCCAGCATGGCGAAGGGCAGCATGGTGGGGGTGTCGCGGTTTCGCGCGCGGATATCCGCGAGCTCCTTGATCACCACCGAGGCATGCTGACCGGCCACCTGCGGGTATTCGCCGGTCTGGACACCCCAGGCTTCTGGTTGATGACACACGGCACACAGCAGATAGACCTCACGGCCGCGATCGGGGTCCCCCTTGAGAACCAGCGCCTGCTCCACTTCCCGTGCCGCTGGGTCATTGTTGGCATCGGCGTAGCCCGCCATCACCGCACCCACCGGTACCATGACGCCTAGACAGGCCACCGCTAGCATAAGTTTTTGCATGTCAGATTATCCTCCAGCCTCGCTTGATACGGCGTGTTGCACACGCTCTCTAATCGTGAAAATGCAGACCACGGCCACTGGACAGGGTTCCGCCCGCGCTGTCCGCCGGTGGTTCCCGGCTGGGACTGTACCCGATCCTGCCCCGGTTGCAAGGCTCCAGCGGGGAATGGGGTGGAAAGCCAGCCGCTGGACCGACACACCAGCCCCGCAATCGCAAGGCTACGCGCCGAGTGTCTCCGTCACAACCCGCTCAGGATCGATGCCAAGCCCCACCAGAGCCTCGGTGGTCTCCTCTACCGCTCGCGCTGGTCCCGCCACGTAGAAGCGGTGCCGCGTGAGGTCCTCGCCCCCATCGCGCAGGCGGTAGATGAGTCCCTGCGCACAGACCCCCACGAACGGCAAGTAGCGGAAGTTATCGAGGGCGTCACGGAGCGAGCGGCACCAACCTTCGAGGTAATGGGATTGCCCTTCCGCTACCAGCCAGTAGAGGGAAAAGGACTCGATGATATCGATGGACACGGCATGCTCGATCAGGCTCTTCATTGGCGCAATCCCCTCGCCAAAGGCGATGAATACGGTGGGATCGGGCCGGTCATCCTCGAGCACGAACCGGCCGTAGGGCCCGCTCAGGGTCACCAAGCCATGGGGCCTGATGCCTGAGAAGACCTTGCGGGCGAAGCGGGAGGCGGGATCACGCCGCAGGTAGAACTGGAGATTGCGCCCATCGCAAGGGCAGCTCGCGATATGCAGCTCGATGTCTTCGCCTGGCTCCAAGGCGAGACGGACCCGCTGGCCCGCCATGAAGCGGAGCGTCTGCGTCCTGGGGGTCTGAACCTGGATCGCCCGCAGATCCGCGGCCAGGGGCTCGACCTTGCGCAGGGTAGCGCGGATCTCCTGCTGAGGGAGATCGGCGACAGAGAGTGCCTCGGCCGCCTCCAGCATGACGTCGGTCACCGCCGTGTTCGAGCAGGTCAGGATGTAGCCCATCGACCTCTCCCGCTCGCTCAGCACGTAATCGTGATCGCGCATCTTCCAGATACGGCCGCTGACCACACGGGCCTTACAGGAACCGCAGTTCCCGCTGGAGCAGCCGTAGCTCAGATTGAGGCCGGCCCGCACCGAGGCGTCGAGGATCGACTCCGAGCCCTCGACGAAGAACTCGTGCCCACTGGGGATGATCGTGACGTTGGCAGCCATGATGCGCAGAAAGGCGTCCTTCGCAAACAATCGGGCAGCGGGGTCCGAGCGGTCGTCGCGCTCCGCTCGGGAATGGGCGAGCCAAGCCGACAGCTCTCGCAAGGCATCGCCCATCCGCGGGGGCTCCGCGGCGAGGGCGCCGGCGAGACGCTCGCCGACCTCCTCTAGTATGGCTTCGAGCGCATGCAGCGCGGTAGTGTTCTTGAGCAGAAGCTCGCTGAAGTCTTGGAGCCGGGAGACTAGCACCCGGGGGTCCGGTAGCACCGTATCCCCCTGCTGGAGCCTGGGGGTGGCGGTCTCTTTGATCAGCGCCACCCGCTCAAGGATCGCGCTCCGATCGAGATTGACCTCGGGATAAAGACGCAGGAGGTCGCTGACGGCGATCTTGCCTTCGAAGGTCTCAAGCTCCCCGCCGCGGATCCTCTTCTGCAGCTCCGCGCGCGTCACCCCCGCTAGCCGCGCCGCGCGCGACAGGCTCAAGAGCTCGGTCATGCTTTTCTCCGATGGTTACGGCATCGCGCCTAATCTTGTCGCAAAGCGACCCGCAGCGGAAGCGCAAGCTTGTCCCCGGGGCGAGCGGCGCGGCGCGTGAGGCGCCGGCCTCCGCGGTTTGGGGGTTAATGAGTCGCCACCCTCAACCCACCACGAGAGGCCCCGCCCACGCCGAAACCACCCCACCTTCAGGCAGGCAGTGACGGGGTGCTATTGCCCGCCGTTCGGGCGTGGTAACCTCCGATCAGCCATCCGTTCGCGACCAGACCCGGCCAACCACCCCGCGGGGGTCCGCATGAAGCGCTTCGTCCTCGACACCAGCCTGTTTACCAACCCCGACGTCTTCGCCCAGTTCGGACCCGACGCCCAGCAGGCCATCCGCGCCTTCACCCGGCTCGCCTGCCGAGTGGACGCGGAGTTCTACATGCCCGGCTCGGTGTACGAAGAGCTAAGCAAGATGAAGGACTTGCGCGAGATCGCCGCGGACTTCGAGTCGGTGGTGGGACTGCGGTCGCCGCGTAAGCACGACCTCACCATCCCGAGCGAGCTGCTCTACGAGCTCATCGAGGAGGTGCGCCACCGCATCGATCGGGGCCTACGCATTGCCGAGGAGCTCGCCGCCGAGGTGGCGCGCAAGATCGAGGACCACGGCCAGCTTATCAACAAGCTGCGCGGCCGCTACCGTGAGACCCTGCGCCAGGGTATCCTCGACAGCAAGGAGGACGTCGACGTGCTGCTCCTCGCCTATGAGCTGGACGGAATCGTCGTCTCCGCCGACGAGGGACTGCGCAAATGGGCCGATAAAGTCGGCATCAAGATCTTGGACCCGCGCCATTTCCGCAGGATTCTCGAGAACCTGGCGGATGGTTTTGCCCGCCTGAGCGACTGAGGCACCCGAGTCCCTCAGTCCACCACCGCGGCGCCAGCAAAGAGCTGGTGCAGCAGGCCCGTCAGCTTCGGCACCTCCTTGTCGAACTCCAGCAACCAGTGGAGGCCGCTCGGCTCTAGACGGCGCTGCACCACGTAGGTGTGTCCGAGGATTCTGCGGATGTGCTCCATGAACCGCTCCGCGCTCTCCCGCTTGCGGAACCGGCAGCGGAAGGTGTGGTAGACGCGGCCATCGCGCTTGAACTTCTCTACCGACTCGAACAGACGTTCGAGGAAGGCGTTACCGAGATCGCGCTTGAGCCGATCGTCGCGCGCCATCCCGGTCTCATCCACGAACAGGGCCAGTCGCAGGACCCGACCGGTGAAAAAGTCCCCAGGCAATTCCACCATATCGGAGGCCCGAATCCAGACATCGTACATGCCCGAGAAACGCGTGACATACTTCACCCGCCGGTTGCGACTCGAATCCTCCTTGAGCACCACCCCCTCGCGACCCTCGGCATCGAGTCGTTGCAGCACCTCCCGCAACCCCCGCCAGTCAGCGGCCGCGAACTGACCATAGGTCACCGGTGCCGGTAGACCGAAGCCATCGATGAGGGTGCGCTTCTCCACCTGGGAGAGGAACCCCGCTCGGCCAATCCGCAGCATATCGAACACGAATGCGCGAACATCCTCCGGCACGAAGGGCGGGCCGCCCTCGGTGTAAGGGTTCTCGGGCCCGGCGATCTCGGCGCATAGGACCAGGTCCGGATGTGCCTCAAAAATGCGCAGGTCCATGAGCTCCGGGATCCGATCGGTGGCGAAGGGACAGACGTAGCCGCCGCGGGTGAGCGCCATCACCTCGTCGCCATAGCGGAAGATGCGTACGTTGAAGCCGTCGATCTTCTCTTCCGCCCAGAATGGGGCCCCGAACTGCTGCCGCAGCCCCTGCTCAAGGCGATAAATGCGGCCGATGTGCGGATAGCCGGCGATCCAGCCCTCGGGGAGCTGCACGGTGCCTTTGGCGAGCCCACGGAAATCCTCGGTCAAGCGCAGGTAGCCGAGCTCGCCGAAGTGCTCGCGGCGCACCTTGCCGCGTTGCAGTGCCTCATCGAAAACTGGGTGTTGTGGTTGCATCTTCTTGGGTTGAGGGCAACCGGTCCGGCGGGCCATTACCGCGAGGCGATCGCCCCTTTCAGGGTTACCGGTGGCAAAGCTTACACCGATTCCACCCGACCTTGACCCTGTGCCAAAGGCTAGCGAGCGAACCGATTGAAAACCCCCGCCCCTGGCGGTTCAATGGACCCATTCACCAACTATCGAAACCGACCGACATGACAGAGACGCCCATTTCCGAACGACTTCAGGATTACCTGGACCATCTGGTGCCAAGTCGCCCCGACGAGTTGTTCCTCATGGAGGAGCACGCCCGCGCCGAGGGGTTCCCCATCATCGGTCCTGCCTGCGGGTATTTCTGCTACCAGATCGCCCGGCTGGTGCAGGCACGTCAGATCTTCGAGCTGGGCTCGGGCTTCGGCTACTCCACCGCCTGGTTCGCCCGGGCGGTACGCGAGAACGGCGGCGGGGTGGTGCATCACACGGTCTGGGATCAGGATCTATCGGATCAGGCCCGCCGGCACCTGAGCGCCCTCGGTTACCAGGATCTGGTTGCGTTCCACGTGGCAGAGGCGGTGTCCGCCCTTGCCGAGCAGAGCCATTGCTTTGACCTCATCTTCAGCGACATCGACAAGGAGGGTTATCCCGGCTCGCTGCCGGTAATCGAGCAGAGGCTCCGCCCCGGCGGGGTCCTGCTGGTGGACAACCTGCTCTGGGGTAATCGCATCTTCGATCCCGACCAGCAGGACCCCGCCACCGAGGGCGTACGCGCCTTCACCCGCGCCCTGTTCGCAAGCGAGCAGTGGATCGGCTCCATCATCCCGATCCGTGACGGTCTACTGCTCGCCCAGCGCCGCTAGGCGGCCGGACGTGATTAGCCGCGACAATGGCCGAACGACCGGAATCGCCGGCGCGTCCCCGGCCGAGCAACCTTCCTTCGACCACCGCATCGACCAGCCGTAACCGATGGCGCAGCCCTACATCCACGGGTTCTCCACCGCGGAGCAACGGCGCCTGATCGATCAGGCCCAGGTGCTCGCCCCGCGGGTCTTCGAAGGGATCGAGCTCGCTGATGCCAGCCATCTGCTCGAGATCGGCTGCGGAGTCGGCGCCGAGCTCGCGATCCTCGCCGAGGGCTGGCCCCATCTCAGGCTCACCGGAGTGGACCGCAGCGGCTCCCAGATCAGCGCCGCCCGGCGATTGCTCACCGGCTCGCCGAAGACCGCGAACATCAATCTGGTACAGGCGGATGCCCTGCACCTCCCCTTCCCCGACGCCGGCTTCGACCGGGTCATCACCATTTGGATGCTCGAGCACGTCGCCGAGGTGCGCCCGGTCATGGACGAGGCGCTTCGGGTGACACAACCGGAGGGCAAGATCATCTGCACCGAGGTGGATAATGCGACGTTGCGCTTCGACCCGCCCGACCCGGTGATCGAAGACTGGTGGCAGTGCTTTAATCGCTACCAGCAAGCGACCGGTGGCGATCCGTTTGTGGGGTCGAAGCTCGACGCCACCGCCCGCGCGATCGGCTGCAAGGAGATCGAGACACAGGGGGTCGTGGTGATCGACAGTCTGCGCGACGCCGAGCGGCGGACCCTCCTGGTCGACTACCTGCGCGATCTGCTGCTCTCGGGTGCGGGCAATCTGATCGCCCAGGGGTATGCGACGGAAACCCATCGGCGCGCGCTGCAGGCGGCCTTTGCCCGGGTACGGGCGAACCCTGCGATCGCCTTCCGCTATCACGCCGTGAGGCTCACCTGCTCGCCGCCCGCCTGCTGCGGCTGAACCTTTGATCTCAGAGGGGTGGGCGGGTATTCGGCGACAGCCGCATCGCCGCAATCGCCTCTCCAAGCACCCTCATGCCACTCCCGGCGGACACCCTCGTTGAACCGGGGATCGCTCTCCGCCAGGGTCTCGATCAGGGAATCCCGCCACAGCTCGAACAGCACCGACGCTATCTGGAACTGGTAATGGATGTCCAGCGAGGCTGGTCAGGCACCCCTCCATCCCGACCTCATCCTCCACCCGCGGGGTGACGACATTCAGGGTCAGCCGGAGCTTAGCTTGATCGCCGCCAGTTCCTAGCCCTCGAAGCGAGCGGCAATCTCGGGCGAGATCCCCATGAAACGCGTGTAGAAGCGGTCGAGGAAGGTCGGATCAGCCCGCCAGCGATCCAGGCTCGAGTGGAAGATGGCGACGCTTCGCCCGTCGAGTTGGACCACCCTGCGGAACCTCGTGGATTGATTTTCTTGGTCCCGCTAGAAAGGACCCTGCTCGGAGAGCTCAACTCAGGGAGCTGCCTGGAGTACTAACGCCGTCCCGAAGATCGATCAGCAAGGGACGCAGCCATCCCCAGAAACGAAACCGCCGTGGCGGCCCTGCGGCCGCCACGGCGGGGGTTCCCGCCGCGATGGGGAAAACCCGACTTACTTGGCGGGGCGAATCTCGACCCGACGGTTGGCCGCGCGGCCCGCCTCGGTGTCGTTGCTGGCGACCGGGCCGGACTCACCGTAGCCACGGGCCGTCAACTGAGCGGCAGGCACGCCACGCTTGATCAGATCGTTACGCACGGAATTGGCGCGGCGATCGGAAAGGCCCATGTTGTACTGGTCGCTGCCACGGCTGTCCGTGTAGCCCGCGACTTCGTACTTGGCATTGGACTCCTTGATCCCCTTGGCGGCCTCAGCCAGCTTGATCTCCGCACCGGAGGTCAGCGCGGCCGAAGCGGTGGCGAAGTTCACGCCCTCGATGACGTACGTCTTGGCGACCGGTGCCGGTGCCGCTGCGGGCGCCACGTTCTTCGGGCCGCTGGCGCAGCCCGCAAGCAAAGCAGTAGCCGCGAGCCCCAGGAAGATACCCCTGATATTGTTGCTAGTCATGATGATCCTCATGCAGTGATTATTGAACCGAGATGTCTTTATACTTCAGGTTTCGCCCCTGCGCAATCCGGAGTCACTCTTTGATGCGGTTCATGCGGTGTTTTTTTCGCTCCCTGAGCCCGACATCGGCCCCTCTCGCGGCGTTGTCGCTCCTGCTCGGCCTGATTCCTGCCGCTTCGGCAAGTGACAAGCCCCCCTATCCACCGATCGGGGACCTCGACCACATCACCAGCCCGTTGGCGCCAGAATACCAATTGGACACAGACGGATCGGTCACGTTACGGGTCTGCTATAATTGGGCCTGCTCGACGCGGCCGTTTGTGACCTTTACCCGCGACGATCTGGCCGAGGTTGCCGCGCAAATGGCGAAGTGCCGCGAGGAGACCCTCTACGGGCGGCTGCAGCGCATCCGCATCGGAATCTGGCAGATGGAGGTGATGGCCCAGAAGTACCTCCCGGACCTGGCGAACGACCGGGCCGTCAACGATCAGGACAAGGATGAGGAAGGACGAATGGACTGCGTGGACAATGCGAGCAACACCACCACCTACTTGCGCATCCTGCACGACCTGGGAAAGGCCCCCGGCTGGACCATCTTAGCCCCCGAGGTCCGCGAGCGTTTCTCCTTGGAAGCGGTCCACTGGACCGCAGCCATCGCGGACCAAGCAACGGGTGCCCACTGGACGGTCGACTCCTGGTTTCGACCCAACGGCCACCTCCCCTTCGTCGAGCCCCTGGCGGCGTGGCTCGAGGCCAAAAAGGCCTGGGACCCACCCTACGAGGCACTCAATCCCAGCCCCCCGCACGTCGAGGAGCTCTGCCGCAGCGGCGCACCGGCTCAGGTATCTGCCCTGCGCTAATGGGTTCGAGTCGCTGCCTCGCAATAGGAAGCGGCGGGCGCCGCGCCTACGCGTGACACCGCCGATCCGTTGCGAACCGCGGAGCGGAACAACCGCGCAAGGGGTGATAATCGCTGGAGCATCGACGACAATACTCGCCGGGCAGCCGCACCAAGCAACGACAACAACAGGGCGGTGTGCCTTTGGCCCGCACGACCCAACCCCAATCGGTTGGCTCGTTGCGCCTGGAGACCCGTCCTGGCCAAGCCGTCCATTCGCACCAGCACCACGCATCACGCCCCTCGCCTGATCAGGACGCTCCACGCCGTCCTCTCCGGCACGCAGGCCCATCCAACGCGTGGATTGCTGGTGGCTTGAGCTACGACCATTGAACCCGAGATCCTGAAAATAAAGGGGAACACTAATGCTGAAGGCTGGGCTTACTTACGAAGACGTCGCAGCGGCCGCTACGATTCTGTCCGAGATCGGACAGGATGTGTCGGTCAACAGCGTACGCCGTCATCTCGGCTCTGGCAGCCGATTCATCATCGGCCGGCACCTTGCGCGCTGGCGCGGCGAGCAGACGATCCAGGCACCCGAAAGCGGTCCCATCGAGAGCGACGCAATCGACACACCACCGCCGCGAAGCTCGCTGGCCCATGCGCTCGAGTCGCTGAGCACCGCACTACAGATCTCCACCGAGGCCCAGATCCTGCCGCTTCAGGAAAAGGCACAGAGCCTCAGCGATGAAGTCGCCGCATTGCGCGACGCGATGCTCTCCCGGGAGACAGCCACGGCCGAGCGTGTGCATGAGGTGGCCTCAAAGGCCCGCTCGGGTAACAAGAACCTAGCGGCGAAAGTCGAGCAGATCAACGGGCGCCTGGATGCGAGCCAGCGGGCACTGGGCGAGCTGCAACGAGGGTTGGACGACGCCACCAAGCGCTGGAAGACGGAATCGGAGTGGTTGGGCGCGAAGATCGAGGAGGTCTCCCGCGAGCACAGCTCGCTCATGCACGACCTTCTCGGCAAGCTCCAGGGGTTAAGCGAGGCCCACTCGACCCTGTTGGCGGCCCTGCGCGATCAACAGCTCCGCGCTCAGTCCCAAATCGCCGGACTCGAAGAGCGCCTGCTCGCCGCCACTGACGGCCTGAACGAGCTGTTCTCCCGGCAGGACGGCGACAAACCGAAAAAGAAAAAGGAGTGACCACCGGCGACCGATCGCTTACACACCATCGGTGTGCCCTCTCCCAGCCGAGTGCGAAAATATTTGGCATTCAGGGGCATTTTCCGTTACAAAATAGGCGATTTCAGTCTCGCCGAGAAAGGCTTGGGGGAGAACCCCAGGGCCATACTCGGCCGAGGCTGACTTAGGGGTAGAGCGACCTGACACCCCCAGGGGCCCTGGATGGAACCTCAGTGCCCCGGCAGCCTGGGCGGCGGCAAGGGAAACGCGCCGCTACAACAAGGCCAGCAGTGCCACAAGACTGCAAACCACCCCATCGGAGGTTTGATCCATGACGAGCTTGAACTGGAGCGACAGTTACAACGTCAACGTTGAAGCGATCGACGCACAGCACCGGGAGATGGCGGACCTCGTCGAGAAGCTGCATCTCGCCATCGTCGCTGGCGCCGATCCAGACTCGCTCAAGCCGATCGTGAGATCCCTGCTCGATCACACACGCGATCATTTCGCCTTGGAAGAGGGCCTGATGGACCAGCACGGCTACCCCAAGACCCGTCTTCACAAGTCAGAGCACGCCAATCTGCTGAGACAGCTCGAGATCGTCCAACAGGACCTGGCGTATGGCAGGATACCGTCTTTCTGTCACAACATGGATGTCTCCGCCGACTGGATAATGGTTCACGTGGCCCATAGTGACAGTGAGCTCGGGAGGTTCATCAATAGCCGCCAGGCCTGAGACCAGGCCCCTGGGCATTACCCCTTGGAGATCAGGTGCAATCTTTTTTGGTGCCCCCTGGGCCACCGGGTGGAGCACCGACACCACGAGAGGGATCTCAGGCAACATTTTCATCGTTCCGACATAAACCTCTAGGAGGACTGAATGGCAATACCGATAACAGAGCTCCGCGGAATCGGCGCAAGTACCGCCGTCGTGTTGGCTAAGCACGGCTTTCACTCGGTCGAGGACCTCGCCAAGGCCCCGCTGGCCGACATTCTGGCCGTCCCCGGCTTTGGTGGATCGCGTGCCCAGAGGATAAAGGACGCCGCCAACGAAATGTTGGGCGCCGAACGGACCACAGCCAAGGCCGCCCCGGAGCCCGAGCCCGCACCCGCGGCAGCACCGGCTTCTGCTGCCAAACCTAAGCCCGCGACCCCTCGCGCCGCTCCT
>Ga0208980_10001604_pt1 | contig 13721 bp, 9 predicted proteins | sample WetSurMetagenome_3_FD_187993 | JGI IMG/M metagenome (GOLD analysis project Ga0208980, IMG submission 187993) | Wetland microbial communities from Twitchell Island in the Sacramento Delta, sample from surface sediment Aug2011 Site A1 Bulk (version 2) | ecosystem: Environmental > Aquatic > Marine...
AGTCTCAAACGTTAGTTGATCAATATGTATTCTCAGTAGATGATAAGGATGAAATCAGGGGTGTTGATTTTGGATTGATGAAGTCGATATCACTTTCAACCTGATCTTTTACACTTGATATTCATTCAGGAAATGTTGCAGGAAAGCCTGGTCTTATTGCAAATAAACAGGATAGTATAAAAGCTGTTTCGGAACTGGGTTCTAATCTCAGGGAAATGGAAAACAACGAACCAGTAATGGACGACTTTACCCTGCTAAAAATTAATGATGATGTACAGATGCGAAAGTCTGATGAAGATATTCATCAAACCTTATTCTGCATAGTTGGGTTTAACAAATATTCTGATAAATGAAAAACAAAATATTTATCAGCCGTGCAAATCCGGAGGAGAATGATCAGGCAAGATGATTAGGTATTCGGCTCATAGCATTTAAATAAATGTTGTAACTTTACTGATGGATAACATTTTATATCAACATTTTTGCTATGAAAACAATAACTGACAGGTCAAAAAACCAGAATTTATCCGTTTGGTGGAGAAGAGGAATCATTACTATTCTGCTTCTGGAATTTGCAGTTCTTATATGGGTAACTACAGGTTCGTACTACAGAAACCTGAAACCTCCGATACCGGAAAAAGTTGTTGACAATGCCGGTTCAGTTATATTCACCAGGAGTGATATCGAAAATGGGCAGCAACTCTTCCTGAAAAAAGCTCTTATGGATAATGGTAGTATATGGGGCCATGGAGCTTATATGGGACCTGATTACTCTGCCCAGTATTTACATAATCTTGCTCTGGAAGTTACTAGTTTCATTGCTGAAGAAAAATTTAAGGTTACTGTTTCAGAAATTTCAACTGAAGAGAAAGAGTCCCTTGTAACCTTAACCCATGAATTTCTGACCAGAAATCGTTACAATTCTGAAAATCATAATCTTATATTCACACAGCCTGAAATAAAATCTTTTAATGAGCAGATCTCTTATTGGAAAAATTATTTTCAAAAACCGGAAGCAAACAGGGGTTTACCAAAAACTCTGATAACCGACAATGAAGAATTCAGGCAACTGACATCATTTTTTGCATGGGCTGCCTGGGCTTCTACTGCAAATGTTCCTGGCAAAAACTATTCATATACTAATAATTTCCCCTATGAACCATTAATAGGTAATGGTCCTTCAAGTGCGGCAATATTATGGAGCGCATTAAGTCTTATTACACTTCTTGGGGGTATTGCACTGATACTCTTTTTCTTTGGTCGTTTTAATTATCTTGGCTGGCGTGAAGGAAGAGATTTGCAGCCTCCGCAAATGATACCAGGGAAACCGACAGCTATGGAGCGTTCATCTGTAAAATTCTTTATTGTAGCTATTTTTATTCTTCTGCTACAGACATTTGCCGGTGGCGCTATGGCTCATTATTTTGCTGATTCACAAGGATTTTTCGGCTTTGACTTGTCATCACTCTTTCCTTCTAATGTTCTTCGCTCGTGGCATTTGCAGTCTGCAATTCTGTGGATAGCTACGGCATATATCGGAGGAGGTATTTTTGTTTCTGGCCTATTATCCAGAAGGGAACCAAAAGGGCAGATAGCATTGATTAATTTTCTCTTTATCGCTCTGGCAGTTTTGGTTTTCGGAAGCCTGACTGGAGAATATATCGGAGTAAAAGATCTTTTGAAAAAAGTATGGTTCCTGCTGGGTAATCAGGGATGGGAATACCTGGAAATAGGACGAGGGTGGCAGGTCTTAATGGCTATTGGACTTGTTTTATGGGCATTTCTGCTTTTTAGGACAGTAAGGCCCTCTAAAAGAGAACCTGAAGAGCGAGAATTGAAAACCATCTTCCTTCTGGCAGCATTTGCGATACCATTCTTTTATCTGCCTGCCTTTTTCTTCGGCTCTTCAACAAATTATTCAACTGTCGACACCTGGAGATTCTGGATAATTCATCTTTGGGTGGAAGGTTTTTTTGAGGTTTTTGCAACTGTTATGGTGGCAATTATGTTTTATAAACTTGGACTGGTAGCAAAACTAACCGCTACCCGTATTATCTACCTTGATGCTGTATTATTCCTTGGCGCAGGAATATTGGGAACAGGACATCACTGGTACTGGAACGGCCAAACGGTTGTTTCAATGGCTATTTCAGCATCCTTTTCTGCCATGGAAGTTGTTCCTCTGATCCTTCTTACCCTTGAAGCATCGGACTTTGCAAGCCTAATGCACTCAAAGACCGACCCGAGGGGAAATAAGATTGATTTTCCTCATAAATGGACTTTTTATTTTTTAATTGCAGTAGGCATCTGGAACTTTGTCGGAGCAGGGATTTTTGGCTTTTTAATTAATCTGCCGGTAATCAGTTACTATGAAACAGGAACAAACCTTACACCAAACCATGGCCATGCTGCCCTTATGGGTGTTTTTGGTATGCTCGGAATTGCGTTTCTTGTTTTCGCTATGCGTCAGATATCTTCTGCGGAACATTGGAAACGAATTGAAAAATACGTGAAAATTTCATTCTGGGGGCTTAATATAGGTCTTGCAGGGATGGTTATCTTGCAGCTCTTTCCAAGCGGTGTCCTTCAGTTACTTGACGTAATTAAGAATGGATACTGGCACGCCCGGAGCCTTGAGTTTACCGGTCAGCAACATATTGTGAATCTGGCCTGGCTAAGATTGCCTGCTGATTTGATTTTTATAATTGCAGGGGTTTTGCCACTTCTGATTGCTATAATCTCTTCCTACTTTAACATGCGAAAATCTGTTGATAAAGGGATTATTTGATCCACATTACATTTAATAAATATTTTATTCTGTTTTTTATCTTCAGGTGATGAAACACTTTTTGCAAAGAACAGAAGTGTTATAATGCAGCAAATTTGACGATAATATCAATAAGCCAGCCTGGATAAATACCTAATATTAATATACTTAGCCCAATTATTGCAAGTGTGAAATGTCCGGTCATTGAAAGTGCTGGTAATTTAATCTCATTGACTGGTGAGAATAAGGCAGTAATAACTTTTAGATAATAGTACAATCCGATAACGCTGTTGATGATCATTGAAAATACTAGTACCATTAGTCCAGCTTTCATCCCTTCAAAAATGATATAAAATTTTGCAATGAACCCGGCTGTAATCGGGATTCCGGCTAATGACAACAAAGAAAGAGTGAACACAATCGCGACCCATGGTCTTTTCCAGAAGAGTCCTTTAAAATCTTCTGTCATTTCAGCTTCATATTTGCAGGTCGAAAGAAGTGATATCACTCCAAAAGCTCCGATTGTAGTGATAAAATATGATATAAGATAAAAAATTGAAGCTTGAATTCCTTTATTGTTGCCTATTAACAGAATGATGATCAAATATCCCATATTTGCTATGGACGAATATGCCAATAACCTTTTTATGTTTTGCTGCCTGATCGCAAGCAGGTTACCAGTGAACATGGAAAGTATAGCTATCGCTGAAATCATATAAAAAAGGGAATGGTTATTTAATCCCCTTATATTGAAAAAAAATCTTATCAGTATTGCCATAACTGCGCCTTTGGAAACTGTAGCAATATATGCCGTAACAGGTGCAGGCGCTCCCTGGTATACATCCGGAGTCCACATATGGAAAGGTACCAATGCAAGTTTAAAACCTATTCCTACCATCATCATAGCAAATCCTGCAATCAACAGGGGAGAATTCTGACCATTTCCGCTTAAGGCTGATACTATTCCGTTAAATTGCATTTTACCGGTTGCAGTATAGATCAACCCCATTCCAAACAATAAAAATGCCGAAGATACCGAAGCAAGTATCAGATATTTAATTCCTGCTTCGATTGACCTGTCTTTTGATCTTTGGAAAGCTATCAAAACATAGAGGGAAATACTAAGTGTTTCGATGCCGAGAAAGAATAGTATAAAATGATTTGCAACAGCTAATAATGATGCTCCGAGTGTTGATGTGAAAAGTATTATATAGTATTCTTCCCTGACCCCCTCAATTTGTTTTATGTAATCATGGGAGAGCAAAGTCACAAGCAATGCTGCAAGGATAATAATTCCAAGAAAAAAAAGGCTGTAAATATCAATGATAAATAGAGGTTCAATTGAATGTGGTACTGCGGGGACAATATAAAGGATTGACACAAAAGCTGATAATAACGACAAAATGGAAAAACCGTAAATAACTTCATAACTTCTTAAAAAAGAAATTACAATCATTATCACAACAGGTGCGGTGGCGATAATAAGCAGTGGCGCTAAACACAAAAAATCTGTTACGGTCATATATTAACGTGTAAACATTTTTTCGATATCTGAAAAAAGAGAATGTTTTTTTCAACAGCAATCTTTTTGCTAATCCCCGGATCGGGAATATTCTTTTCCCTTTGTATATCCAGAGTCTTTAACAGGGCAGGTTTTGCGGTATTAAAGACAGGCTGAGGAAATAGACCTAACCCGACAATTACAATAACCAGACAGGCAGAAACTATTTTTTCACGAAAATTAAGATCATTCATTTCCCCTTCCTGGTTTGTATTTCCCAAAAATACCTTTTGTATGATCCGGAGAGAATAAATTGTTGCGGCAATAAGCCCCAAACATGCAAGACATGACATCAATATGCTTGTTTTAAAGGCTCCGATAAGGATAAGTAGTTCTGCAATAAAATTTCCCAACCCGGGTAACCCCAGTGAAGCCATGGAAAAGATAAGAGCTACTGCTCCCATAACAGGAACTTTTTCCCAAAGTCCCCCCATTTTGTTTAAATCTCTTGTATGAATGCGCTCATAAAGCTGGCCAGCTAAGATAAATAATGCACCTGTACTTATTCCATGTGCTAACATCTGCATGACAACTCCCTGGTAGGCAAGCTCATTAAAGGAAAAAACACCAAGTATTACAAATCCCATATGGCTTACACTTGTGTATGCAACAAGTCGTTTAAAATCGGTCTGAGCAAATGCAAGTTTAGCTCCGTATAAAATACCAATAACACCAAGCAACATTCCAATTGGTTTGAAAGTTATTGATGCTGAAGGAAATAAAGGTACGATAAATCGCAGCAACCCATAAGCTCCAGTTTTTAAAAGCAAAGCGGCAAGAATCAGACTTCCTGCAGTGGGGGCTTCAGAATGAGCATCTGGCAACCAATTGTGTAACGGGACAACAGGAAGTTTTACAAGAAAGGCAGACAGGAATCCGGACATTATCAATAATTCTTTTGATGCAGACATTTCAGTGCCAAGTAAGAGCATGTAATCAAATGTGTATGAACCTGTAGAATGCCCATGTACAAAATATAATGCAATAATTGAGATCAACATTAACAGGCCGCTGGCCTGAGTATAAAGAAAGAATTTGTTGGAGGCCGCTGTCCTATTATCATGTCCCCAGATACCGATCAGAAAATACATCGGCAACAGCATGAGTTCCCAGAAGAAATAAAACAGGAAGAGATCAATTGAAAGGAATACACCTGTAATCCCTGCTAAAATCAGGAGCAGATTGAAATGAAAGAAGCCAACTTTTGAATTAATCTCATTCCATGAAATTATAACTGAAATGATGCCAAGAAAAAAAGTCAATAAAAGCATCAGCAGACTCAGTCCGTCAAGTGCCAGGTGCAGGCTGATGCCGAATTCACTGATCCAGTCGAGTTTGTAATCTATGAGCCATTTGTTATCATCTGATACTGATTGTGTTGCTATAAAAATGATAAGAATAAAGCCAATACTCAGGGCAATAAGAGATATTATACGAGGCAATACAGGATTCCATCTTCCTGCAATCCAGGCCAGAAATGCTCCTGTTAATAAGATGACTATGATATAAACAAGTATCATCCAAATATTATATATGTTAATATCAACGCAATACCGATAGTAAATGACATTAAATACCATCTCAGTTTCCCATTTTGAGTTATGCTGAGAAAACGATTGGTCAAAAGAGCCAGACCGGATATGCTTATGCTGATCCAGTCAAAAATGTCATTCTTATTTATCACAGAGAGCCATACTATAGGTTTCACAAACAGAGTATTGTATAGTATGTCAAAACCCCATCCTCGTTCAAAGAATTTATTGAGTCTGCTGTGGTTGATCGATTCTCCCAAAGCAGGTCTTTTAAAGTAAATTAAATGTGCAAGATATATTCCTGTCAATGCAATTATAGCTGAAAGAGACTGGAATAGAAATTCCTGGTTCTCATTGTTTTTAACAAGAACCGAAGGTAAAGTATTGTCAACAAGATTTGAGAATAAATGAATGTTTCCAATTGATCCGGGCAGTTCCACATATCCTCCCACAACTGATAATACCGCAAGAATGATTAACGGAACTGTCATCAGTTTTCCAGGCCTGAAAGCCGGTTGGGTTTTGACTTCGCCAAAGAAAACTATAAATATCATTCTGAATGAATATAAAGCTGTGAGGAAAGCACCAACGATTCCTGCAAGCCATAATAGTATATTCCCACTCTGAGCTGAAAAGGCAAACCATAATATCTGGTCTTTGCTGTAAAAGCCCGCAGTTACCAGGGGAAGGGCAGAGAGAGAAGCAGAGCCAATGAGAAAGGTTATAAAAACAACCGGCATTTTTTTTCTCAAACCACCCATTTTGAAAATATCGTGCTCTTCATTCAAACCTAATATTACTATACCTGCCCCGAGAAAAAGAAGAGCCTTGAAAAATGCATGTATCATAAAATGAAATATGGCAGCGGACCACGCACCAACACCAAGGGCCAGAAACATATAACCTATCTGACTTATAGTAGAATAAGCAAGAATTCTTTTCAGGTCATGTTGAGCTAATGCACTGAATCCGGCTATCAGTAATGTCAGCGCACCAATAATGGCTACAGCAGACTGGATAATGGGAGCGAGGCTGAATAAAACATGGGTACGGGCAATAAGATACACTCCGGCAGTGACCATAGTTGCGGCATGTATCAGTGCGCTAACAGGAGAAGGACCTGCCATTGCATCGGGTAACCATGTTTGCAAAGGCAGCTGGGCCGACTTACCCAGTGCTCCTCCAAGCAACAGTGTGGCAGTCACAACCGATATGGACGAACCTGCAATCCATTTATTGGATGCCAGTTCCATAAGTTCGTTTAAATTGAATGTTTCGAAATTCAGGAACAGAATAAAGATACCGATGATCATAGCTGTATCGCCGATACGTGTAATAATGAAGGCTTTTCTTGCTGCATACCCGTTTGCAGGAACTTTATACCAGAAGCCGATTAACAGATAACTGCATAAACCTACACCTTCCCATCCCAGATACATAAGTAAAATATTGTCAGCCAGTACAAGTATCAGCATTGATCCGACAAAAAGATTCATATAAGCAAAAAACCTTGTAAAGCCTTCATCTTTTGCCATGAATCCGATTGAGTAAACATGAATCAGCAAACCAACGAAAGTGATTACGAAACAGAAAACCAGTGAAAGGGCATCGAGACGGAACGAAATGTCAGCTTTCAGATTGCCTGTATTAATCCATTCCCAGACAACAACGGAATAGGATTTAACGTCAGGTAGTGATTTAAAGAAACTTATTGCGAGACAGAATGTAATGATGGCGACAATACCGATTGAACCGGCACCTACTAAACCGGCAACCTTCCTAGTCAGCTTTTGCCCGAAAAGAGCAAGAATCAGAAAGCCAAAAAAGGGGATAGCAGGGATAAGTGCTATTAATGTTGTCATTACTTCACAAAATATTAATTATCCTTCAACTTGTTAACTGCATCAGAATCAAGTGTTTTATAGTGATGATAAACCTGAAGAATCAGTGCCAGAGCTATTGCCACCTCAACAGCTGTTACAGCCAGTATAAAAATAAACATGACCTGACCATCGGGTTGCTTCCAGTGAGTGCCGGCAATTATAAACACCATTCCCGCACTATTAAACATTACCTCAATTGACATAAGCATAAAGATCATGTTCCTGCGGACAAGCAAACCGATAAGTCCAAGAAAAAAGAGTATTCCTGCAAATATTAATTGGGTTTCTATGGGTACTGTCAGCATATATTATTTTGTTTCAAGAAAACGATGTTTGACCTTTTTCTTCTGACTTCCGAGGTGATAAGCCCCTATCACACCTGCCATCAGAAGTATTGCTGCAATTTCAACAGCCAGCAGATAAGTGGAAAACAGGGAGATCCCTACCTGTTTTGGTAATATTGCAGTTTTATCAGAAGGTATAGATTTTACATTATTTACAGCAAGAATAAAGTTGACAAGAAGAATGGCTGCCAATATTGACGGCAAAATCCACATATAGGGATTTAGCCATTTCTTTTCCGTTTCTTTTTCAAGCCCTATATTCAGCATCATGGTCACAAAGATGAAAAGTACCATGATGGCACCGGCATAAATTATTACCTCAAGAGCTGCAATAAATGGGGCATTCAACAGATAAAAAACAACAGAAACAGCCAACAGGGATAAAATCAGATATAGCAGGGAATGTATTGCATTCCTGCCTGAAATAGCCATAATGGTTGAAAGTATTGCTATAACAGCTGCTATGTAAAAAAACACATTCATATTTAACCAAATTAATCTAAGGCATGAGATCTTTTACATCGACTGGTCGCTCTTCATTATCACCTTCCCCTTTCCTTTTTACACCGATTTCAACGCCGGCATTTTCATAAAAGTTGTAATCCGTATATTTTCCCTCTCCGCTGATAAGTAAATTGCCCTTCTCATAAACCATATTCTGTCTGTCATATTCCCCCATTTCAAAATCAGGTATTAGCTGAATTGCATATGTAGGGCACGCTTCTTCACAGAAACCGCAGAAAATACATCTTGAAAAATTTATTCTGAAAAATTCAGGATACCTTCGTCCTTCTTCATTGGCAGTTGCCTGAAGAGCGATGCAATCAACAGGACATGCTGCAGCACAAAGATAACAGGCAACACATCTTTCATTCTTTTCTGAATCGAGCGTGAGAACAATTCTTCCCCTGTATCGTGGAGCCAGATATGGCATAACTTCAGGATATTCCACTGTTTCGGTTTTATGGAAAATGTGAAGAAAAATAAGCCAGATACTGCGAAGAATACTGATCATATCAGGTTTTATATATGATAATCTACTTTCATTTTTAGAATATCAGAATTCCTCCCGTTATGAGAAGATTAAGCAACGAGAGAGGCAACAGAATTTTCCATCCAAGTTCCATTAGCTGGTCATACCTGGGGCGCGGTAATGATGCACGGAGCAGAATGAATACAAAGATGAAAAAGAAGGTCTTTAATAAAAACCAGAATACCGGCGGAAGAAATGAAGGACCAAGCCAACCACCAAAAAACAGTGTTGCTATAATTGCAGAAATAAGAGTTACTCCAAGGTACTCGCCCACAAAAAACATCCCGAACTTCATCCCGGAGTATTCTGAATGATAGCCTGCAATAAGTTCTCCTTCAGCTTCAGGGATATCGAATGGGAGCCTGTGAGTTTCTGCAATACCTGCTAAAAAAAACACTACAAATCCTACAAACTGAGGTATGAAAAACCAGCCTCCTCTTTGAGCTTCGACAATTCTACAAAAGCTGAAACTGTCGGCCATCATCACTACCCCCATAAGGGAAAGACCCATGAATACCTCATATGTTAACATCTGGGCCGATGCTCTCATAGCACCTATTAAAGCGTACTTATTGTTTGATGCCCAACCACCAAGAACAATACTGTAAACCCCAAGAGATGAATTACCAAGAAAAAACAGTATCCCGATATTGGAATCGAAGACATAAAAATCCGGCCCGAAAGGAATAACTGCAAAAGTAAATAAGATAGTAATCATCAGTATTCCCGGAGCCATGACAAAAACAGGTCTGTCTGAAAACGGTGGTACCCAATCCTCCTTAAAAAATAATTTAATGGTATCGGCAATCACCTGTCCCAGTCCAAAGGGGCCTACACGATTCGGTCCAAGTCTGTCCTGCCATACGGAGAGAAGTCTGCGCTCCACCCATATCAGTCCTGCTGCAATAGTCAAAGCTATTAGAATTACTCCTGCTATGATAAATAAATATCTCATGGACAGATAGTTATAATTTATAAATTTTCCCCCGCCCAGGCAGATCAATAAACGGCATGCCAGGTAAATTTACAGACAATCCTGCTATTCCACGTTGCAGACTGTTTTCAATTTTGACCTTTATCTTTAATTTTCTTTCTGAAATTTCAAGTTGAATCAGATCACTATTCCCGACACCAGATAATTCCAAATCATTCTGATTCATATATAAAAATGGTTCATGAATTCTCTGACCTATTGCGGAACCTGCAGAACTCAACTCCTCACTTCCAAAAATCTGAAAAACGGGCACAATTAGTATTTCACCTTTTTTATTTTCTATGTTTTGAGGACTAATTCTGATATAAGAATCATTACCTTCCATAGTTGGCTCAATCAGTCTGACACCAGGATCACCTCCCTTCATAGAGCCGTTGGGTTCGTCAAGATAATTGTAAATAGCCTGTACGGAGTTCCATCCTGGTGTCCAGTAGAAAGGAACCATGGATGAGGGAGGTCTTTCGGGTTGTCCCTCCATTGTAAATGCTAACGGGGAATCCATGTCCTGGGGAATCTTTGGCTCACTGACAGTTATTTGTGCATTAATAGCAGTTCTGCCGCTGTAACGTATAGTCTGCCTGGGTATTTTTGCGTTGAACAAAAGGGAATCGGCTTCAGGCATATATTCCTGTAACTTTGAAAAAACCGGCAATTCACTAACTAAAGATGAAACAATATCACCAAACAAATTCCATTGGGCTGCCTGATTTTTATCCCTGATCTTTTTAAGCTCACCAATCCATCGCCAGCTTTCCTTTATCTGATTATTATTTAAAATTGCTTTATAATACCTTTGTGCACGACCTTCATTGTTCACAATGGTACCTTCCGATTCAGCAAAAGTTGCAGCAGGTAATAATATATCTGCTTGCATGGAAGTTCTGTTTATAATGTGATCTAGGACGATTATTTGCCTGCTTCTTTTAAAAAGGTTATCAACTGATTCTTCACTTGCTCTTCGGTATAAATCATTCTCCAGTATAACCAGCGTGTCGATTTCTTCATCAGCCGGTAATGAAAAAACATCATCAATTGGTTTGCCGGGGATAAATCCAAGTCCCATACTGTTGCATTCAGGTAAAACCACAGTAAGCATAACCTTTGTACCGAATGACAAAAGTTCTTTAGCAATAGTTAAGGCTGAATGAACTATCTCCTCATCACCACAGTTAATGCCAGTAATGATTAAAGGATACTTTGATTCTTTCAATGAAAGAGCAATCTTTTCTGCAAGATCCTGCTGTTCCTTACTCTTAATTTTTGAAGACGGCTTTATTTCATTTAGTGATGATGCAATTGCATATCCCAGATTTGCTATATCAGCATTAGAGCCTCTGTAAGTGGTTTCTGATATTTCATCAAGGCTATTCTTGCCTGGTGTGGCGATATATATCGGGCTTTTTGCAGCCTGTGCCAGTTCTCTTACAGGTGAATCATTCCACAACGGTATGCCTTTCTTCCTGGCTGTTTCATTTGGCAAATTCCTGGCGGCCTGGCGCAAAGCCAGTGCGATCATTGGTGCAGTATTTGTCACATCTTCACCCATAATAATAACCGCATCAGCCTTTTCTATTTGCTTTAATGAAGGAGTCAGGACACCACTATTTTGTGAAAAAGCCAGAACTGCTTTAGTCAGGAGTTGTTCCTTCTTTGAAATGCCATGATAGAAGTTCTCTTTACCTGCGAGTGCAGATAATGCGAAATTTGCCTCAACCGAAGCTCTTGGAGATCCTATACCAATGATTTTTTTATTTTTTGAAAATGATGCGTCGAGGGTTGAATGAAGTATATCATTTTCGACTTCTTCCTGGGTGCCATACTTTTTAAAACGAATTTTGGCTTTTCTTATTCGTTTTTCAGAATTAACGAATTCATAACCAAACCTGCCGCGATCACAGATGAAATATCCGTTAACTGCTCCGTTATACCTGCTCATGATCCGTCTGAGTGAACCATATCGCTCACTAACAATGATATTGCAGCCAACACTGCAATGAACACAGATTGAAGGAGAATTTGAAAGGTCCCATTTCCGGGTAAAATGTTTCTTTAAGGTCTTGTCAGTAAAAACTCCTGTCGGACAGACCTCTACAAGGTTACCGCTGAATTCATTTTCCAATGTTCCATCTTCATGCCGTCCGAAATAAACATGATTATGAGATGCGAAAACATTTAAATCCTTACCACCTGCATAATCTCTGTAAAACCTGACACACCTGTAACATTGAATGCAGCGGTTCATCTCATGGTTTATAAATGGCCCCAGGTCCTGATCTATATAAGTTCTTTTTTTGAAATCAAATCGTCTGTAATTATGACCTGTCATCACAGTCATATCCTGCAAATGGCATTCTCCGCCTTCATCACATACCGGACAATCGTGAGGATGATTGGTCATCAGACTTTCAATAACTGCAGCCCGGAAAGCTTTAGCTTCAGGATCTTCAATGGAGATTACCAACCCTTCTGCTACTGGCTCCATGCACGACATAACGATACGGCCTTTGTGATCATCCTTATCCCTGAATTTCTTTACTGCACATAGTCTGCACGCACCTACAGAACCAAGAGCCGGATGATAACAAAAATGAGGGATATCAAATCCAAGAGCCAGGCAGGTCTCAAGAAGATTTCTATCCGGTTTTACTTCATAATATTTCCCATCAATATAGATTCTGACCATAGTTACCTCCATGGACATTTTTTCTGATGTATATGGCTTACAAAATCATCATAAAAATATTTCAGACCACTTTGCAAAGGTTCTGCTGCACCGGGAGCATGAGCACAAAATGTATTTCCCGGTCCCATATATTTTGTATGAAATTTCAGTATATCAAGATATTCCAACTTTCCGTTACCACTCTCAATTGATGCAAGAATCTTTTCAACCCACGGAAGTCCTTCACGGCATGGAGTACACCATCCACAGCTTTCAAGTGCAAAGAATTTTTCAATATTATGGAGAAATGCAACCGGACAGGTTTTATCATCCAGAATAATCATTGTACCTGTTCCCAACCTGCTGCCTGCAGAAGCCACAGTTGAGAAATCCATTTGTATATCAAGATGCTCCCCGGTTAGGAAGTCGGTAGAAGCTCCCCCTGGTAAGGCACCTCTGAACCTGTATCCATTTGCCATTCCACCTGCATGTTCTTCCAGAAGCTCACGTATGGTTGTTCCTAATGGCAATTCCCATATACCAGGTTTTTTCACCTTTCCACTTACACCGTATAGCTTAGTACCTCCTGTTGGTGTCAGACTTAATCCTTTAAACCACTCAGCTCCTTTCTCTACAATATGCGAAATCCAGCAAAGGGTTTCGACATTGTTTACCACGGTTGGACATCCAAATAAACCGCTTATTGCAGGGAAGGGCGGTTTGGTACGGGGAATTCCCCTTTTTCCTTCAAGAGAATTAAGCAGAGCTGTTTCTTCACCGCAGATATACCTTCCTGCACTTGAATGAACGAACAGATCAAGGTTAAAGCCTGAATTCATAATGTTTTCGCCAAGATAACCTGCTTCATAAGCTTCTACTATTGCTTTACGAAGTTCAGTTTCAGCTTTTTTATAGGCCCAGCGAAGAAAAATATAAGCTTTTTCA
>Ga0208980_10001605_pt1 | contig 13717 bp, 6 predicted proteins | sample WetSurMetagenome_3_FD_187993 | JGI IMG/M metagenome (GOLD analysis project Ga0208980, IMG submission 187993) | Wetland microbial communities from Twitchell Island in the Sacramento Delta, sample from surface sediment Aug2011 Site A1 Bulk (version 2) | ecosystem: Environmental > Aquatic > Marine...
GTATAAGTTACAGCGGCGTAGATTAATTTCCCTTTGTAAGAAAAATCTGGTGTTGAAAATGCCAGAAGTGCAATAACTCCAAGAGGTATAGCTGTAAATAAAATCCAGGGCCGGAATTTACCCCATTTCGAATGTGTCCGGTCAGCCAATAATCCGATTATTGGATTAAATATGAATGCGGCAACCAAGCCGACCGAAAGCATTATGATTGAAGCATCGGTATTTTTTAGCCCGTAAATATCGGTATAGAAATAAGCCAGATAAGTAATTAACGTTTGGAAAACCAGGTTGGCAGAAAGATCTCCAAGACTATACCCTATTTTTTCGAGCACCGAGATTTTTTGAGAAGGTTGACTCATTGTAGTAGTTTATTAAGGAGTGAGCTATTTAAACAATAGTTGCGCGAAATTAAACAGGTTATTTCTCCAGACAGGCCATGTATGTCCGCCTGGGTATTCGCTGTATGTATATTTAACATTCATTCCATCGAATTTTGAAAGCATGATTTTACAGTTTTTGTATGCAATATCTTCAGCCCCGCCCATAGAAATCCAAAACTGTTTCAGATCAGCGTTAATTTTATCGGAATTTTTGCTCATGAAATTGTATTGTGCATTGGCCAGATCTTCCTCCATAGACGGGATCCACCCTGAGCTAAAAACTCCTAAGTATGAAAATAGACCTGTATTGTTTATTCCTGTATAGAGAGTTTGTATGCCACCCATTGATAAACCGGCTAGAGCACGATTTTTAGAATCAGTTTCAGCCCGGAAGTTTTTTTCCACAAAAGGAATTACAGATTGTTTCAATTCTGCTGTGAATGCTTTAAGCATTTCTTCTCCAAACATATTTCCGACAGTAGGAAAGTTTCCGTCTATCATCACAATCAGCATTGGTTTTGCTTTTTTTTCCGCAATAAGATTGTCAAGGATTATATCTGTTTTCCCTTGTTCAGCCCAGCCTCTTTCATCTTCGCCTCCACCGTGTAAAAGGTACAAAACCGGGTATTTTTCGCTGGTATTCACATCATAGCCGGCAGGTGTGTAAATGAAGAAGCGGCGCCAACTTCTTGTTACTCCAGAGAAATAGCGCTTTATACGTATGTCGCCATGCGGTATATCTTTTAATGTGTAATAGCCATCGCCTTTAAAAGGAACTTCTATACAACTTGCCATTCGTCCCATACCATAAAAAGCTTCGCTTGACGGATCACAAACTGCAACGCCATCAATTATTAATGAGTAATAGTGAATACCTTCGCTTAATGAATCCGTTTTTACGCTCCAGATTCCCTCGTTGTTTTTTACCATATCGTATTTCCTGACTAAATCAAGTTGCACTTTTTGAGCATCAGGCGCTTTAATTTGAAAAACAGCCATGCCGTCAGGCATAATCTGTGGGTATCTAGAACGTCTTACATTGGTTGCAGCAGGTGTTCCAAGAACACTGTATTTATTGAAAGAAGAGATATCTACAGGTTTGAAAAGAAGTTGGGAAAACATATATAAATCATTTTTCCAGACTTTGAAGTCATGATCACCTGGTTCAATATAAAAAATGTGTGGTACGCTATTCTCAAAAAGATAATCGTGAGTACGCTGGCTGATACTTATCAGACCATCATTATCGCCGCATGAAATCCAGAGTACTTTTAGTTTTCTCTTTACTTCATCCGGGTCCGGCACTAATAATTCAGGTACTTTTGTATTTGGCGCAGAAGAAAAACCTCCTACCCATGCAAATTTATCCAGGTTGCCAAGACCGAAATTCAAAGATTGTCCTCCACCCATCGATAATCCGGCTATTGCCCTGTTTTCACGTTCGGTGAGCACCGGATATTTTTTCTCAACAAATGGAATTAAATCATCTAGTAAATCCTTCTCAAAAGTAGCGAATGCCTCAACCTTATCTGATGCCATTATATTACCTGTGGCCCGGTCGTCTTTCATTGCACGGCCGTTTGGCATGATCACAATCATGGGCTGTAATTGATTTTTGGCATACAGGTTATCCAGAATGATCTGAGGCTGACCCTCTTTCATCCATTCTTTTTCGTCGCCACCAATGCCATGTAAAAGATAAAGTACCGGATATTTACTGCCATTGGAATAAGATGGAGGAGTATATACCAGAGCTTTACGTTTTGTGCCAACTGTTTTCGAGTTGTATACTATGGTATCAATTTTACCCTTTCTTATAACATTCCGTGGAATATCGAAACTGTCGGGTGCGTGTTTAATAATGTTCTGACTATAAACATTAAAGCTTATTGCTATAGAGATGATGAATAATAATTTTTTCATTGCCTTGCTGATATAGTAAGACGAATTAAGAATTCCCCTGTCTATTTTTTCATTTCAACCTTTATCTGAGTATACGAATGGGCAGGAAATGAGCAGCTTATCCGGTTCTTTTCAGTTTTTATCTCTTTTACTTTCGGTTTGTATTGATCCTGCTTTTCGAATGTAAAAGTTTCATTGAGACCATTGGAAGTCAACAGGCTTATCTCTGCTTTACCGTTAAAATAATATGATTCTGAAATGATATCGGCAGTAATTGATTTGTCTTTATGCCTGTTAACCACGTTGATAATGATATTGCCGCTCTCTTTTGAATATACAGTTGTTACGTCGAGATAGGGAATTCCCTTATACAAATCAGTATTGAAAGTATCACATTCAACATATGTATCGACAGATTTTCCGCGGCAATTATTTGAAAAGGACTTAAAAATATAGAATAAAGGTGTTTTAAAAGTTCCTTTTTCTTTATCGCTTCCCAACAAAGAAGTAAGCAAAGTGAAATTTGACATCTTAACAATATCAGCATGACGGATAAAAGAGTTAAAACACTGAGCTATTGGGAGGGCTGACAATAAATTCCTGGACATAATTCCCCATTCATCCACAGAAATTGAGATTGGGTTCTTAAAATTGTTCATAACCCTTGCCACCTCAATCTCAGCAGCTGTTACATTAATCTTCTCTTCGAAATCTAAAGCACTTTGTCCCATGTAATTATAGTAGTCAGGTGAGTTTTCCCAGTAACGGTGAATCGAAATATAATCAATCAGATCTCCAAGTCCGGAAAGAACTTTCCTGTTCCACTCAACCCATTGGCCGGATGATTCATAATAAGATGATCCGGAGGCTACGAATTTTATAGTGTTATCAACAGATTTCATTGCTTTTACTGCCTCCCGTCCAATCTTAACATAATCTTCGGCTGACTTATGTCCAAGCTCCCATGGAGCCCCATCGACTTCATTTCCGAGGTCCCATATTTTTATGTTATAGGGATCGGGATGTCCGTTTTTTGCACGAAGATCAGAAAACCAGGTTCCTTTTATATAGTTGCAGTATTCCAGCCAGTTACAAGCATCAGTAATATTGCCCAAACCAAGGTTTACACAAATAATATTCTCGCTTCCTATCGCTTTATTTAAAGCAATCCATTCATCAGTACCTACATGATTGTTGTCGAGACCACCCCAGGCAAGGTTAACACGAACCGGACGTTTCTCCTTCGGACCAATACCATCCTGCCAGTTGTAGCCGCTTACATAATTCCCTCCTGGCCACCGCATGTTTGTAACCCTGAGCTCTTCCATTGCTTCAACATAATCTTTTCTGAAGCCGTTCTCATCTGCAAGCTTGGAAGATGGGTCGTACAAATTCCCATAAAGTGTATTGAAACCGACAGTATCGGGCAATCCCATCATTTTTCCGCTGAAATGAATAGGTTCCATGAATACGCCGTAAATTTTAGGATCAATATCTCCGATTTCCCTGGAGATATCAATTTTAATTTTTGCATTTTGAGAAAACAAGGAAAGTGGCAACGCCAGCATTATAATAAGAGCTATTTTTTTCATCGCAAAAAAAGATATTTACTATAGCTGTTTCTTATTCAAAATTGCATTCTGAACCAATCAAAATCAACATGTCCTCCTTTTTCATGCGTGGCATAATTAAAGAGGCAGAATTTGTTTCCTGTGAATATCGAAAGATTAAAACTCATTGATAATTCATTTCCAAGAGGTTTGAATATTTTATTGTCAAAACTAAACTCAAAGGTTGCCTTCGTGGTACTGTTGGATGCAATGGTTCGCAGGTACACTGATGAATTATTTATTGCCAGAGAATCGATTGCCTTGCCATTATTAACCATAATCAGGAATTTCGAACCTTTATTTTGTTTGACTGCTATGTAAGCATAAGGGTCCTGAAAAACAGCCAGACCTGCAATATCACCATCCTTCATGTCTATTACTTCCATCCTGGCAGTACCTATGGTTGGGACTGTCTTATCGTAACTGGCAAAGATTCTTTGGGTAAGCATATTCTGGGCTTCAGGCAACTTAGAAACTATTCTTGTTGTTTCTAAGCTAAGGAATCCAGGTCTTCTGCTTAGCGACCATTTGGTGGAATCTGGGTTGTGGTTCCACCCCCACTGAATCCCCAGGGTCTTATCACTGAACTCATCCGATGCCGGCAGATCCTTTATCGGATATTTTTTTCCAACATCTGGTTTTTTATATCTTACTACACCTTTTCCATCAACTCCCACAATCGGCCAGTTATCGAACCATGTTACCGGATGCAATGAAGGACAACGGCCAAATGGGCCGCAGTCGACAAAAAGCAATGTCCACCACTCGTTTGTCTGTGTTCTGATAAGAGCTCCCTGGTGAACTCCGAAGTTAATCCCTTGTGTTGTGTCTCTGAGAACTACCTTTTGTTCATAGGGGCCGAAGATATCTTTAGAGCGGAGGGCTACCTGGATACCATTAACTCCTCCATAAGTACAATACAAATAATAATAATTGTTTATTTTATAAACATGGGATCCTTCAAGACCAGCACGAATATCTCCTGTATATATCAACGAATCGTTACTTATTGAAGCAAAAGACTTATCCAGTTCAGTTATAAAGATCTTACCATAACCGTGGGCAACAAAAATTCTTCCATCATCGTCGAAGAAGAGGCCCGGGTCATAAAATCCTTTTGGCAGCTTTCTGATTTCCCATGGTCCCTCAGCTTTGGCGGCCGAACAAATGAAACCGCCTTCGTCGAGCGTGATAAACATTAAATAAAATTTACCGCTGTTATATTTCAAACTCGTAGCCCATTGTCCATGCCCGTATCTTGTACAACCATCGAGGTTATAACAAGGATTGAAATCGAAGCGGGGAATAGCATTACTGCAATATTCCCAATTCACAAGATCGCAGGATTTCAGGATTGTTACTCCGGGAAATATGAACATGGTAGTGGAAACCATGTAAAATGTATCACCAACCAGAATCACATCAGGATCAGGAAAATCTGCAAAAATGACCGGGTTGGTATAGGTGCCGTCATTGTTATCGCTGTGTATTTTCTGGGCCAGCAGACAATTAACCTGGAATATTATTGTTAAAAAAACAACAGGAATTCTCCTTTTTCCAAAATGAATCATATAATACTTGCTTTCATAAGTTTAATTAAAGCGATAGGTTGCAGATGACCTGTTTTGCAACTGCTTCCTATCGCTTAATAAACTAACCATCGATCAACCAACTACGAGTAAAAATGATAGCTCAAAAAAAGCGCACCAATCAATTAAAATATGTTTAATTTACCCTAATAATAAAAGAACCTATTTGAATCAAATGTAAATTATCTGGTGCTCTAACTCTGTCAAATTTGGAATAACAACTATTAAAATTGATTCAAATAACAATAAAGGAGATATACTATTGGAATTTTGACAGTAATATGATCTATAAATTCCGGGGATCAAATGAGTAACTTAAAGGATCTGATTGCCCGCTATTCCGGATGCTGCAGGTACTTTGCCGTATTCAGTAGCAAATTCTGATGGGGTCTTTCCAAAATGATCATGAAAGCATTTAGAGAAATATGATGGAGTTGAAAAGCCTGTGATAAAAGCAATTTCAGAAAAATTTAATCTATCTTCCAATATTAGTTGAGATGCTTTCTTTAAACGGACTGTTCTAATAAACTCGACAATGGATAAACCACTGATTGCTTTAACTTTTCTGTATGTTTGAACTTTGCTTAAGGAAACACAGCTTGCGAGTTGATCAACATTAAGGTCGGATTCAGTCAAATTTTCCTCAATAAAGGTCAATACTTTCCTGATAAAATCATCGTCGAGTTTACTGGTTCCTGAGTCTTGTGGAATCAGGGTAGTCTCCTTCAGGTATTTTGAATATACGGCCTGTTTAAAGCTAATCAGACGTTGAACCTGGACTTTAAGGATATCAATATTAAAAGGTTTAATCATGTAAACATCGGCACCCATTTCCAATCCCTCAATTTGCTGATGAGTTCCTGTTTTGGCTGATAATATAATTATTGGAATGTGGGAAGTTGTTACCTGATTTCTTAATTTTTTACACAATTCACTGCCCGACAAAACCGGCATCATCACATCAGTGATTATAAGGTCGGGAATAGTTTCATTAGCGATATTCAGTCCTTCTTCGCCGTTTTTAGCGGATAAAACTTTGTAATCTGATGATAATTCTTGTATTATATAGTTCCTGATATCCTCTTCGTCTTCCACAATTAAAACCCGGAGGCCAGAGTTTTGTTTGGGCGAAAGATTTTCACCATAATCTGAAATCTTTATATTTCTTATTGATTTTTTAGGTATGGCAGAGCTCACTTCTATATTGCTTTTAAAATCAATTTGAATTATAGGCAGGTATATGTCAAAACATGTTTCAAGATTAGGTTCACTCTTGACTTTAACTCTCCCGTTATGCAATTCAACAAAACTTTTAACCAGGGCTAATCCGATACCCGTACCCTCAATATTTTTATTTTGGACATTATTTACCTGATAATAACGATCAAAGACTTTACTTAAATTTTCGTTACTGATACCTTGCCCCGTGTTTATAACTGATATTTTAACATATTCGGTATCTGACTCCCTGAATCTGGATAGGTTAATCATTATAACCCCGTTTATAGAGGTATATTTGAATGCATTTGATAATAAATTAAATACTGCCTTCTCAATCATTCCTTTATCAATTGGTAATTCAAGACGATCGAAGGAATAGTTGATCTTGAATTCGATATTCATCAGATCAGCCAGGTTAATGAAAAGATGGCTGATTTCATTTGTCAATGAAACAATCTCACAAAGCTCGAAGTCTGGCTTTAGCAATTGCTTTTCTATCTTGCTAAAATCCATTAACTCATTGGTCAGCTTTAACAAACGATTGCTGCTTTTCAGCACAAACCTGATACTGTCTTTGTTTTTAGTCGAAAGATTGTCTTCATTTACCAGTTTCTCTAGAGGATTAATGATCAGACTTAAAGGAGTACGGAACTCATGAGAAATATTAGAAAAGAATTCACTTTTCATTTTATCTAATTCTTCAATCTTTTTCCTCTCATAACGCTCTTTTTCGACAAGAGATTTCTGAATTGTTTTTTGGATTACCAGCTTACGGTATGTAACTAACAGAAACAGGACAACCAGTAAATAGATGGAATAGGCCATTTTCGAAAGCCAGAATGGAGGTAGATAATGGATCTTTACGCTCTTTGGTCCGCTTGTATCTGCAGAATTGACTACCATTATACTTAGATTATATTCGCCAGGATTTGTATTTGGAAGATTAAGACTACGTTGCCCTCTACTGAGTATAATCCATTCGCTGTTATTACCTATTTTATATTTATACAAAATCTTCTCAGGATTCAAATAGTCGAGTGCTGCAAATTCAAGATTAAGAGTAGAACCATATGGCACGTTAATTACATCACTCAGATTTACTTCATTTTCAATAATGTGTATTCCCCTGTATTTCTCAGAAGGGATAATTGTATGATTATTGATCTTAATATCAGTAAAATAAACAGGAGCAGATAAATGATAATTTTGTATTGAGTCGGTGTTGAAAGTCACTAAAGATTCATTGGTAGAAAACCAGACATTCATGTCACTGGAAAAAGCTACAGCTCCATTGATAAACTGGTTCAATTTAGTTTTGTCGGAGTTGAGAAAGTTTTGCACTGATAAATCCTTGCTGTTGATTTTAGATATCCCGTAAGATGTAGAAATCCAGATATCATGATTATCATCTTCCGTAATGCTGCTAATACTTTCGGAACAGAGCCCGTTTTTTACATTTAAAATCTGAAGGTTATTATCATTAAGATAGCAAAGACCTGAATTAGTCCCGATCCATAAATTCTGTTTTTTATCCATGTAAAAACAATTAATGTAATTACTTGGAAGTTTCTCATTTATATCCAGTTCTTTTCCAACAAATTTATGATTTGGAAGCTCTTCAATTTCAATAACTCCTTCATTCCTTGTGCCTAGCCAGTATACATTTTCTCTTACTTCAACCATTGAGCTGACAGGAGAAATAGTAAAATTAATCTTCTCCTTATTCACCTCAGTGTAAATCTGCATAACTTTAGAATTAGTTTGCAATTGTTCTGAGGTCTTTGAATTGAGAAACCCATCAAACATTTCAAGAACATAAGCATTTCCCCAGCTTTCAATCCATAACCTGCCTTTACTGTCATCAAAAAAATTTGTTATGTAGGAATTCTCCCTTGGATCGCTGGAAAATAATGCATTGGCCTCAACTGGCTTAATAGTTCCTTTTGATTTGCCTTCTACCAGGCTCAAAGCCCATTTTGAAGGGACAATATATAATCCGATCCTGGAATAAATAATCCATAAATTCCCTTTCTTGTCCTGATAAGTAAAATTGATTTTATCGTTTTGTAATTGAAGACCTGAACTTGAAGATGTAAATTGCCTGTAAGTGGAGTTTTTTGAATCAAAAAGATCTAACTCATTCCGGTTAAAGCTTACCCAGAATTTGTTTCTATCAGAGGATTGCTTAATCGCATGTATTTCTTTTGACTTGGTATTGTCTGATTCCGAGAAATTATAATAACGGAAATATTCTTTCTGATAGTAAATTTTTGACAATCCTGATTCCGCCATGCTCACCCATGCAGTACCTGAGTTATCTAAAAAAATCTGATCAATAAAATTGGATTTTAACTTTATTGGCAGATTTTCTTCATTCCGGTAATTCTCAAACCTCAGTTTCCCGTTTTTGTCTTTTTCAAAGATATACAGCCCGTCGCCAAATGTTGCAATCCAATAACGGTTCTGGCTGTCAACAATAGCCGATTTTACCCTTTTATCACCGACAACTTTGTTTATTTCATAAATGACAAGGTCATTGTCCAGGATATGTCTTTCAGGATCAACAACAAAAACACCGCCATCCCAGCTTGATGCCAGTATTTTACCATTTGAATAATCAGCGAGCCATCTTATAGAGTTCTGATTGTATGAATTAACAATTTTAAATTCATAAGTATCAGTGTCAAGTTCATATAGTGGGCTGTTTGTCCCTATCCACAATGATGTGCTGCCTGGTCGGGAATAGATGAAATTTATAACATTCATCTGCAAATTCTTGTTCGCAGGGTCAGGCCATAATACTTTAACTTTAAAAAGCGTATTAACATCTATATTTTCCTTTTCATCAATCACCAGCAGACCTTCGCTTGTGGCAACCCATATCCTGTTTTGAAAGAATAATATTCTGTTAACTTTAGAATCATTTTTTTCGCTCAAATTAATGCTAAAGAGTTTTCCGGTGTGAGAGTTATAATAAACAATCCCCTTACCTGCTGTGCCTATCCAGAAATTCTGATCCCTGTCTTCAACAATACAGTATGTTTCATATTTTAAAATTCCGCTTGCAATAGAATTGATATTCTTAAAACTATATCCATCGTACCTGAATAAGCCATTGGTAGTACAGATCCATAAAAAACCTTTTGAATCCCTGAATACACTGTTGACACCTGAAGATGTTAACCCCTCCCTGTAAGAATAGTCCTCGATTCTTACACTTTCATTTGTGGCAAAAAGAAAATTGCCATAACTTAGAATCAAGATCAATAGATAGAATATACTATTCCTGTTCACCTAAGATTAAAATTTAAATTCAAAAAGTTCAAAAACGAAATCTGATCAGGTTATTTTTAGATAACTCCTAAACGAATTCATATAAACATACCTAAGTTAACTACAATTGACTTAATTTCTATAAAAAATTGTAAATATTATTGGTCGGGTAGAAATTTTGGATGAGAGCCAATAATACTGCTAAGGCGGGACGGGAATGAACATCGGTCGAACCCTTTCATCCTGAGGTTACCCTGCAAGAACCACAAAACCAAGGCTGCTGAGGCGGCCTGTAGGAAAAAAACCTGGAAAAGGAAAGAATCTCGGTAGACTCAACTCCTTATATGGTTAATCAGTGTTCATTGCTTTTTATCATTAGCAACTAACTTCAATGCCCTGATCATCATCAGAAGAGCAGTTTTATTTTTATCAGTGATATTAATGGTTCCAGCAATATACAGATCCTTACCAGGGGAATAGTATAGAAATGAACCTGTCGAGCCTGAATGACCCCAGACGGGAAGTCCCTTAAAGATAATCGAAGGAGCTGCAAACTCCATCGTACCAAATCCATATTTACATGGTCCTGTGTTCTTTATTGAGTGCCACTGATGCATCAGCTCTAAGCTGGATGGCTTGATAATCTGACCTGTACTCAGTGATTTCAAAAAAATTACTTCCTCTTCAACTGTTGAGATAATACCACCATCTGCCCAATAGAACGTACTCGATCTCATGGTAGTAATATTTTCATTTTTTGAAAATACATCGGCTATAAATACGGAAGATTTATCCTTGAGAGTCTGGTCGCCGACCAGCCATGTATGCCTGAGATTCAGTGGTATAAACAGTAATTCTTTTAACACAGTTTGAAGTGGTTTGCCAGTAACAGCCTCTATTATCTTCCCCAATAATTGATAATTTGTGTCGCTATAAAAAGCTTTTTCACCCGGTTTTGACCTTGATATCAAATCATTCTTCACCCGGGCAATTTGATCCTCAACACTCCAATGCTTCTGCTGATTTTCTTTAAAGATCCAGAAGAGAGTCTTTCCATCTTTACCTTCTTCATCATAATAGTCTGGAATACCTGATGTATGTGATAATAATTGTTCAATAGTTATTTCATCAGAATAATCCTTCCCCTGAAAAACATTAAGCCCATTGATCAGATCGTTCGTAAGATACTTTGACATAGGGTCTTCGAGATTAAGAGACCCTTGTTCGTACAATTTCATAATTGCTGTCGCAATATAAAGCTTCGTAATACTGGCAATATAAATAGGTGTTTCTTTTGTCATTGGGATTTGTCCAACCTGATTTGCAATTCCGGCTGCTCCCGACCAGGTGAATGTTCCATCCCCTTTTGCTACATAGAGAACACAGTTTCTGATTAGTTTATTGCTGTTTACTATGTCTGTTACGGCGTGTTCTAAATGCTGACCTGCATTTGTGAATTTAGGCCTCGTCATTCGCCGAATAATTAAAACAACTATGATGATTGAAATCGTAATAAGTATTGCAAGATATACCTTCTTGAATCTTCTTTTGGATTCTCCTTTTAGCTCTATATGAGAATTACTAATGTTTTCCGCATTTACCATGCAACAGTAAAATAAATTCTGATTTAAACTATATCTTCTTTTGTATACAAGTTTCTGACCTGAGGCAGCAGAGTCACGAAAATCATAACAATTGAATAACCTATATAAAATGTATGGACCCAGAATACTGTCTGAAGGAAAATCATTTCCACCTGAATCCAGATTATAAGAGCAAATGCAACATAGATGCAGAATGTCCATGCCCAGTGCATATCTTTAAAGAAATTTACTTTCTCACATAATCTGCATTCAGGCTTTCTTAGTAAAGCAAGAATTAAAACACCTGGGATTATTCCAAGAACGATGAATAAAATAATACCGGGTATCAAAAAATCCTTAAATGGGGAGATCCCCAGATTAGATATTGGCATTCTCAACAATTCGCCATTTGGTGAGATGATTAATACGCCACCTCCGAAGATAGCGCCAATAGCCAGGAATCCTAATAAAAATATAAGTATTCTCAGACTGGTATAAATCTTCATAGTTTGACAAATTAAAAAATGTGATCTGGTCCAAGCATATTTCAAAAATGTTAGTGCTTATAATTCATAAAGTTATATAGATTTTTGATTTAAAGATTATTAATTTATTGAAACTGACAAATATCCATCTGAGAATCCAATAACATTATGCTGGAAGGTTTGATAATATTCTGTTAATCTTACATCAAAAAGCTTCAGTCAATTAAGTACCTTTCCCGATATATTTTATGGAATTATTCCACTGTCAATGATTACAAAAAATTTCCTTTTCAGGAAGTATTAAATTGTTCATCCTTTTTCTCTTTTAAAGAAGATAATGAAGTTGTAAACTCAGTATCAGATTTGATAAAAAGTATTGAGTATACCTATAAGCGTAAAAAACATGTGACCACATTAGATGATTTCCTGATAACTACCGGTACCACTGCCTTTATAATTATTAGTAATGATTCAATCCTCTTTGAAAAATACTATAACAATTGCACCCGCGATTCTATTAATACTTCATTTTCCATTTCAAAATCATTCACATCTGCCCTGATTGGTTGTGCAATTGATGATAAATATATCAATAGCGATTCAGATCTGGTCTCTGACTATATTCCTGAACTTAAAAGCAAAATATCAGACAATTTGGCTATCAAACATCTTCTGAGCATGTCCTCAGGGATAAAATATGATGCCCGCTATTATCCCTGGTCTGATGAACCAAAGTCTTACTACTACCCTGATATACAGAGTTTAATCCTTAGAGCAGTCAGACAAGAGTACAAGCCAGGGCAGTACTTTAAATATGTGAACTACAATACAATTTTACTGGGAATGATCCTTGAAAGAGCCAAAGGTTTAAATCCGGCCAGATATCTTCAGGACAAAATCTGGAAAGCTATCGGGATGGAATATCCTGCATCGTGGAGTACAGACAGCAAAATAACTGGTTTCCCGAAAATGGAGAGTGGAATTAATGGAAGGAGTATTGACTATGCAAAATTTGGAAGACTATTTATAAAAAAAGGAACATGGAATGGCAAACAGGTTTTATCTGATTCCTGGATCTCCCAGTCAACTTGTCCACCCAATATTGAAAATGAGGCATATTATATTTCTAAAAACTATTACCCATACTCAATGTTCTTCAAAGACAGACAATTATTTTATAAATATGGCTGGTGGGGATTAAGGAGAGATGAAAGTTACTTTGACTATATAGCTTTGGGAATCTTCGGACAATTCATCTATTTATGTCCCAAAAAACAAATAATAATAGTCAGAAATGGTAAAAAGTGGGGTAAAGTTGATTGGTGGCCAAGCATATTTAAATCCTTGACGGATAAGCTATAATTGGTGGTCTCTAACTGACAAAAAATTCATTAATCATTTCACTTTACGGCTTTTACTCTTGCAATGATAACTACGGAGTTGAAATACAGCCAATTTCAAAAATAATTTTACAATTTATAATTATTAGTCAGAGGCCATAAAATGAGTAAAAACTTTGTGGCAGATTTTGTGGCGGTTTTTGTGGCTGTAAAGACAAAAACCCTTGAATTTCAAGGGTTTTTAAGGGTCAAAGGGCGGTGCGGACGGGACTCGAACCCGCGACCCTCGGCGTGACAGGCCGATATTCTAACCAACTGAACTACCGCACCAATT
>Ga0208980_10001606_pt1 | contig 13713 bp, 9 predicted proteins | sample WetSurMetagenome_3_FD_187993 | JGI IMG/M metagenome (GOLD analysis project Ga0208980, IMG submission 187993) | Wetland microbial communities from Twitchell Island in the Sacramento Delta, sample from surface sediment Aug2011 Site A1 Bulk (version 2) | ecosystem: Environmental > Aquatic > Marine...
CGGGAGCTGGAGCGCCTCCAACTTCTGCCCCCGGCCAGTTCCCATTCCACTGGTATCCTGAAAATGGCGAACTGGGATTCACTGTTGCTGGCCCTGATCCATTTGCATGTCCGGGATTCACCTGTTATTATTCATTACACCTGGCATTTGAGATGATAGTAGGTTATGATGTAGACGGCAATCCAATCTTTGAATATGAAACCGCCTGGGTGCTGCCTGAAGAAGGCGGAACCAATTGGTTCAACAAAAAAGGCAAGGTAATCGGCTGGGGCGAATATTTCCAGTGGACGTTCGATTTAGTACCGGACATCACAAATATATTGCTATATACCTCCAACGATCCGATGGTTATTGATCAGGCTGTTGCTGGCGACCAGGAAACCGGTTTCGAAATGTGCCTTGATCCTGATAATTACTTTTATTATTTCGATACAGACATGGATGCTGATCCAACTTTGGAAGTTGGATTAAATCCATTCCTCTTGACCGGGACATATTCAGATGATTTTTACGCATATTGGGCTGCCAGAGGTGTTTTTGAAGGTTGTTCAAATACATGGGGAGAGCCATTTATGTGGGAAATCATCAAACCGACCGGGGACCGGGCTCCTATGCTTTATGTGAAATGGGATGGCACTGATTATTCTCTTATTGACGGATTACAATATGCTGCGAGTGGCGGCACTGTTGAAAATCCGTTGCGCATAAATGGTGATTACTTCCCAGGTACTTACTTATTTACCGGAACGCTGACGGGAGAATGTTGCCCAAGCGAGCTGGTATCAATTTATCTTACTGTTGAGCCTTGTATCCCATAACCAAATTGATTTATTAATTTTCAGAAATTAACACAGCCGCCCGTTCTCACCGGGCGGCTTTTTATTTTTTATTTTTACTATCAGTTTCAGAATGTCTTTATGCAGCGTCTTGCCTGGAGCGATAATCTCAGGGCCCTGATGATCATCCTGGTGGTTGGGGTTCATACCGGCGTAACCTATAGCGGGCTGGGCAGCTGGTATTACGTTGAAAATCAACAGGCAGATATGGGCTCTACCATTTTCTTCGCGCTGTTCCAAACCTTTACCCAGGCCTACTTCATGTCGCTTCTCTTCATGATTTCCGGGTATTTTTCACGGAAATCCCTGGAGAGAAAAAGTCCCCGGCAATTCCTGGCCGGAAGGTTTTACCGCCTCGGGATCCCTTTGCTGATCTACATATTCATCCTCCATCCATTGAATGTGAAAATGATAAACCCGGATCTCGACATCCTGCTTTATTACCGTCATGGATTCATTGACCTGGATTTCTTCTCCTGGACCGGGCCGATGTGGTTCGTGGAAGGATTGTTGATCTTCAACATCATTTACGTGCTGTTGCGCAAAATTCCATTGACAAAGAAGGAATTATCCATTGCGCCCACTTCTAACAATATTATTATCCTGATTCTCTTTATCACGGCTTTTGCCTTTATAACACGACTCTTCTTCCCTGTCGGAACTGCTGTGGAAAACCTTCAGCTTTGCTTTTTCCCGGCATACATAGTCCTGTTTTTCATCGGGATAGCCGCGCACAAACAGGATCTCTTCAATAAGATCGATTACCGGACGGGTACCAGGTGGCTGATCATTTCCCTAACCCTTGGGATACCGGCATGGATGCTCATTATTATCTTCGGAGGGCCCCTGAAGGGCATTATGAAGATTGAAGGAGGGATGAACTGGCCGGCCTTCTTCTATGCCTTCTGGGAATCTTTCTTCTGCGTGACCTTCATTATCGCCCTGACAGGGATATTCCTTCATCGTTTCAACAAGCAGAATAAATTCCAGCATTTTCTTTCCGACAATGCATTCGGTGTTTATGTTTTCCATGCATCCGTATTGATCGGTATTTCCACCCTGCTCAAAGGAATGGCGATGCCCCCTGTGATTAAATTTTTCCTGGTATTTGCCCTGGCTATAACAGCCAGTTATCTTCTAGCCTGGCTTATCCGTAAGATCAGGCCGTTGCGTAAGGTATTCTCATGAGTGAACCGGCGTGTGAATTTTTGGAATGAAACAATCAGTCTTGTTTATCTTTGCCGAAATTTTCAGAAGTGGTTTTCAAGTCAAAGATTACAGATATCCTGGTGTGGGTAGCCGTTTTCACAGCCGTGTCCGGTTTTGCCCAGATCCCGCCGGGATATTACAACGGCACAGAAGGACTTAGCGGCGAATCGCTTAGATCAGCCCTTTTCGGGATCATCCATGACCATACCGAGCTGACTTATGCCTCTCTCTGGACACATTTTCAATCGACCGACAGGAAAACTGACGGAAGTGTATGGGATATGTATTCTGATGTTCCGGGCGGAAATCCGGCTTACACTTACACTTTTGTGGTTGATCAGTGCGGTAATTACGGGGCGGAAGGGGACTGTTACAACCGGGAGCACTCGTTCCCCAAAAGCTGGTTCAATGATGCTGCGCCGATGGTCACAGACCTGTTTCACATTTACCCGACCGACGGGTATGTGAACGGACAACGCAGCAATTATCCTTTCGGGGAGGTCGGCAATGCCAGCTGGACCTCCACCAACGGCAGCAAAGTCGGGAACAGCTCATTTGCAGGTTATCCCGGTATTGTTTTCGAGCCAATTGACGCGTATAAGGGAGACTTTGCCCGGACCTATTTTTATATGGTCACGTGTTACCTGGACCAGGTCTCAACCTGGAGCAGCCCTATGCTTTCCGGCAACAATCTTTCCGCCTGGGCCCGGGATATGCTGGTGCAGTGGAGCAATGCCGACCCGGTGAGCACCAAGGAAACCGAACGCAACGATGCCGTTTACGATGTCCAGGACAACCGCAACCCGTATATCGATCACCCGGAATGGGTCGGGGCGATCTGGGGATTACCGACGGGCTTGATTGAGATGACATCTCAAGATATAACCATCTGGTATTCTGGCAACCAGATTCATTTCAGGCAGACTAATGCCGGACCAGGAGAATTGATCATTACCAATTTGTTAGGTCAACAAATCAAAAGATACAGGGTACACCAACCATCTGTAGAATACACAGCAGACTTAATACCAGGCATTTATATCATGACTTTCCTAGGCATCGATATTGTCTTTTCACAAAAGGTTATGGTCAGCTGTCATTGATAAAATGCTGCAGATAACTGTTTTCTCAAGAATGCCATTATTTTTTATCTATACTTACCATAGGTACGAGGTTCTGCCCGTAAGGGACCCAAAACATTGAGTTTTGACTTTCCGCTGCTTTTTCCATCACCGAGGTGAACCTCCACTGCAGGTAAGGAGAAGTCAGGCTCTCCGCAATGATTTTCTGTGCATCGGCAATGCCCCTTGCCTCGATGCGCTTGCGCTCCGATTCCTGGGTCTCTTTCTGAAGGGTGAATTCCATCTGTTCCGATGCCTGCTTTTCTTTTATTTTACGTTCGATTGCACTTTTTACTTCAGCCGGTAGTTGCAGATCTCTTAGAAGAACTGGTTCACGGCCATCCTTGTTATCCAGGATAATATTCCTGGATAAAAACTGCTTTTCAAGCCTGGCAGAAATATCAGAAGCGATGGTGGTGCGGCTCTTGCTGTATAGGTCTTCACTCTTGTAATTGGAGATGACATCCCGGGTAGCGCTTCTCAGGTTGGGTAGCACGATCTTGTCGACCCAGTTCGTACCATATTCTTTGTACATATTGGGCGCGCCGGATGGCAAAATGCTGAAAAGCAGCGAAATATCGACTGTCGCCGTAAGGCCTTCAGAGGTTGGCGTTTCCATATGCTCTTTCACCTCGATGACCCTGGTGTCCATGGTGATCCTCCTGGCCAGCGGATTTGTAAGCCGTGGTCCCGGCTCGAGCGGCCGCCTGCTGACGCTGCCCATAAAGTCTACAACCTTGACATGTCCAGCAGGAACAATAGAACAGGATCTGAATACAAAGATCATTGCGATAATACCGACAATGACCCAAATGACCATTTTTCTTGTGATAACGGGAAAATTCCGCCGTGTCTGTGTTTCCATATTTTATCGTTTTTGGGTTAAGAATTACTTTCTTTGAATTTGAATTTTCCTCCTAATTTATGATTTATATTGCCACAGATTCACAGATTGTTCGTCATAATTCTGTGAATCAGCGATAAATGAATCTCCCCGCCGTAGAGCAGCGGGGTATCTGTATAACTGACGGGTTAACCCGTCAGTTATTAAATAATCGCACCAAGAACCGGGGAATTAACCCAATGGAGAATTAAAAATTGACTGAAAATCGATACTGCCGAATTGACAATTGGCAATTACTTTTATGGCCAGGGTGTGTAAAACGGGTTGCGATACATTCCCGTCCCGTTGGAATACTCAAACGAAGCATTGATCTCAAGTCCCCTTACAGGCCTGTAGTTGAGGTTTAGCTGATACGCTTCCCCCTCCGGCCCTTTTTTATTGGGATCATTCATATTTACCGGGGAAAAGTACTTGTATACCGCACCGGAAACCATGAATTTATTGCTCAAGATATAATCTCCCTGGACAAAGATCCCCGTGGTGGTGGGGTTACTGTTCAAGGAAGAATGACCGCCTTCGCTGAATCCATAATAGCCATTGCCGAATCCCGGCATCACCGTCACCCCTGCCTTGAGGCGGAAACGGGAAGTGACGTTATATGCCACCGCAGGTGAAACGGATGTCCCGAACCAGGAATTGCCACGGAAATCACTCCCTGCAAAAGCCCCGGCCTGCAGAGAAAAGCCCAGGTCTCCCGGCTGGAACCGGATATTGCCGGAGGAATCTGTGACGAAATTTGTTCGCGGGAATGTGTAGTATCCTGACAAGCCGCCGTAGTAATACTGTCCGGTTACCCCAAAGGAGAAAGCGATCAATAGAATTGATATAGTGAGGAATTTTTTCATCCAGCACAAAAATAGTTTTAATTACACGATTGTCAATTGCCGGTTGTCGATTTTCAGTTTTTTTAACAATTGGAAACGGTCTTAGCCAGGTTTTCGGAAGGTAATAAGATAACCGTAATGATTCCAGATGCTTTTTAAACTGATTTCCTTCATTTCTAATGGAATGAGCCCGACCGGAGGAATCACCGGGTCGTGGCGGCCGACAAAAATGGAAAACAGTTTAGAGGCTTTTTCAGATTCGTCGGCAATCACAATTTTTGTCCCTGGTTTTGCAACGCGTATCATTTCATCTATAGCACTTTTCTTATCCTTGAAGAGGTTGATGGCACCCAGGTGAAAGACCACGTCGAATGAATTGTCCTTGAAAGGAAGTTCTTCGGCGTTTGCACGGTATAAATGGACCGTTTGCTCCCATTTATGCGAATTCCGGGTACAATTCCTGAGCATGATTGCCTGGTTATCTAACCCGTAATAAGGACATCCGTCCATCATTCCGTTAAGATATGGGATATTGTCCCCGGTACCAATGCCGGTTTCCAGCACAAGGGACCCAGGTTTCATCTCCAGATTTTCAAGGACTTCATGGCGCGCTTTTGCAACTCCGCCACATGGAATGAACATCAGGTTAGTAAGCGGGGTGTATAGCCGTGCATACAAAGCCCGCATGATCTCTTCCCGCCTGGTGGACCGGAATACATCTTTATCCCAGACAAATTGGATGAATCCCTCCTTGTCCGGATATTCCTTGCCGCAATGCCGGCATTTCCAGGTACCGGAAAGATGCGCGACAGCTTTTCCATCCATTTTGAAAAGCAAGTCATGCTTGCATTTCGGACAGCAGACAATTTCTGAATTATTGGTTTCCATAATAATTTCCTCTGAATTTCAATAGTGTTTGATGTAAAATTACATGGCTGCCAACGGCAAGTGAAATTGGAATTTCGGACTGGATCTGAAGAATTGTATTTCAGGAAGCGGAATTTGTTCGAAGCGGACCGTAACTTGCAAAAAAAATAAAAATGCTGAACCTGCCCGAGATTTTTAATATTTTCAACTAAAAATCACAGGTTCATTTGCAGATAATGCAGAAAAGATTCTTGAAGTGAAATCAGGTACGATGAACAAATGTCTTCCTCTTTTGATTCCTGGCCAAAAAGATACATAAATTCATATTAAATGTGAAGGAAAGTGTCATCTTATCTTGACATCCGGTTTCAAATTCCTTATATTTATCTCTCTTTGCCAGGCCAGAAAAATGGAACTAATCTGAGGGCACATTATAACTACCCCGAGGCAACAAGCTAATCTCTTTCTTCCCTTATCCCGGTTTTGTGCTAAACAGGCAATATTGTTTATTAACCATAATAACCAGGAATCATGAAAAAACTTATACTATGCTTTTTATTGATGTTTCTGATGGCAGAGACATCATGGGCGCAATTGAATGGGGCGCCTTTTTCAAGCTCTACAGGAACCTATACTGAAATTACAGGCGGGACGGTATTGGGCAGTCCTACGGATGACAGCCAGATGTTTACAGATCCGGCAAAGCCGCTGGGAGGTACTGCTGTTGCTGATCGCAGGGGCCCGGGATTTCCGATCGGATTTAACTTCACATTTGATGGTGTGGTCTATGACCGTTTTGCCATCAATACCAATGGGTGGGTCAGCTTTGGGCAATCGGCGCTTGGAGTCCAGGCTGTGTGGAACTGGGTTACCTCTACCCCAATTAGTGCCGTCAATGCCATCACGACTCTCCAACTGGTGGCCAGGGTGTCAGCTGTTGGCTGTGACCTGGCGGGACAAACCGGATCGCAGTTGATGATAAAAACGGTCGGGACCGCCCCGAACCGGGAATGTGTCATTCAATGGAAAGGTTACCGTGTCTGGACGGAGCAACCTTTTACTGGTGATAATCTGAACTTCCAGATAAGGTTGGTGGAGACCACAAACCAGGTTAAGATTGTTTATGGGCAGATGACTACTATTTCTTCGAATACGGCTGTCCAGGTCGGGTTGCGCGATAAACCGGCTACATCGGCTGTAAATTATTCGAACCGCGCCCTGAATCCTGTCTGGGCAAACACTGTAGCCGGAACAGCAGCTGTTTCAACCTGTACACTCTCCAGCACCGTTTATCCCCCGAGTGGATTGACTTATACTTACGGTCCGCTGACAGCCTGCTCTGGCATCCCAAACCCGGGGAACACCATCGCAACTCCGGCACAGGTGTGTCTAAACGATAATTTCACCCTTTCACTGCAGAACTTAACACCGGGCTACAACGTTACCTATCAGTGGCAGTCCTCCCCTACCAATGCCGATCCGTGGACCAATCTAGGGACCGATATATCCATTACCACGAGCCAGGCTGCTGTGAAATATTACCGCTGCCAGGTTACCTGCTCCGGTAATACAACGATATCAAACCCGGCACAGGTCAACACCGCACCCTATTGCGGATATTGTCTTCCTACTTACAGCAGTTCCAGGTCGATAGACAATGTTATGCTTGTGAATTTATGGCCGTTATCACAGTCAATGCCAACAAGATTGGCTGCTTATAATAATTACATCTATACCCAAAATGCTATACCGAATATAGCCCGGGGTCAGGCATTCAATTTGAACCTGAAATTCAACGATGAAAATAACCAGTATTTCGGCGTCTGGATAGACTTTAACCAGAATATTGTCTTTGAAACCACTGAATATTTTTCTACAGGGACCAATGCCGGGGCCCTGGGGGAGGTAATTCTTCCGATAACTGTCCCGGCAGGCGCTACGCTTGGCCTGACACGCATGCGCATCCGCGGTGGTGATGACCTGGTACTTTCTCCCTCACAGGCCTGCGGTGCTTCTAACGATACGCATGGAAACGGGCAGGACTACCTCGTGAACATAACAGAGCCTTCGACTCTTAACGGCCATGTCTATGATGCAAACAGCAACCCGATAGCAGGAGCTACCATTGCCATCACAGACCGTGGAACGGCCACTACCAATGGCAGCGGTTATTATTCATGGCAGGTACCTTCCGGCCAGAACCGGGTCAAGTGTTCCAAACCGGGATACAATGGCATCGAACTTATTCTGAATATACCTTCATCTTCGACAGTCACGCAGGATTTCATGCTTACTGATCCAGAGATGGCGGTTACCCCGAATTCGCTGTTTATGGTTTTGTCCTCGTCAGAAACCGGCACGACCAATGTGCAAATTTCAAATAACGGCAGCGGCGTTCTTGGCTGGTATGCTAAAGTCAATTACAATGTAAACCGGAATACTGATGTGGTATATTGCCCTGCCAGCGATGTCTATTGCTCAAATTCTTCTAATGCAAATATCGCAAGGGTCATACTCAATACCATTAATAATGCATCCGGATGTTATGCTTATTCGGATTATACAGCTATCTCCACTACACTTGTCCCGGGAATTACCTATACTATCTATCTGACGGAAGGGGGTTCTCCCACCTCAAGTGACCAGGCTACTGCCTGGATCGACTGGGACCAGGATGGCCAGTGGGATGAGGCGCCCATCATTTTCACCGGCACCCCGCCGAACCTTTCAGGGACGTTCATCGTTCCAAAAGATGTAATGCAAGGGTCAACCCGGCTGAGGATAAGGCTTCAGAAAGAAAGCCCGAATCCGCCACAGGCTTGCGGCACCATTATCCAGGGATATGGTGAGGTGGAGGATTACACAGTGAACGTTGTCAGCTGGCTGACGCTGGATAACTACGCTGGCACTGTTCCTTCCGGCGGAACGGGTACCATTCCGGTTCATATCAATGCGATGAAAGCAGAGGACGGAAATCCAGGACTTCCGGGGCAAACTTACATTTCGGAACTGGAATTCAATTCTGATCCTGATGCTGGATCAATCACCATTCCCATTACCCTGGCCATCACCGACCCCGACCTCCCGGCTCCATCGAATCTGATGGCATACATTATTAACAGCGAAGAAGGACTTTTTCAGCTTAGATGGAACTATCCCGAAACCAGGTCTACGAGGTTCGATCATTTTGTCATCATGAGGAATGGGGAAGTATACGCAACAACCACATCCAGATTCTATAAAGAAACCCTTGTCACCCCGGATGAGTACTGCTATAAGGTTTATGCCCATTATAGCAACGGGGCCTATTCGGATGCAACCAATGAAGTGTGCATAACCTATCCCGTCCCTCCGGGTATTCCGCTGGCAGGCTGGGCAATTGCCCTGGGAGCGCTGCTGATTGCGGTTTATGCCTTCATCATGATCAGGAGACGAATGTAATAACCTGGAATAATATTCTTATATTTGGGATAGTAAATCCAGGTCATTATTTAGTGCTTTGATTGAAAAGACCTTAACTTAGAGCGGCAAGAACTATATTTGCCAAAGGTAATGACTTGTATTCTTTGAAATTGGCAGGAATCATGGACAAACAATCCAAGTCTTTAATGCTGTTAAACAATCTTGACTAGAATAACATATCAGTTAAAACTTAAATCAGGAATCACATGACAAATTATCAGTGTAGAAAATGCAGGGCGGTGATAGAAGCTTACTTCATGCCTTCTCCTACTGTCACCAAATGCCCAAATGGCATTCATGAATGGATTGATATGGGAACCAGTGAAGGATTTATTTTAGGTTATTTTCAGAGATATATTTGTTCCAAATGTAAAGAAACTCTTAAGAGTGACGGGAAGCCGGAAAAAGAAGGGTGTCCGAAAGGTGAACATGATTGGCATGACATAAACGATTATTATCCTCCCGGTGATTTCGGGGGTGGAAGGGCATAATAGTGGCCAGGATAATCATGTTTTTTAACCTGAAGCCATTAGTAATTTTTACATTTGAATCCCAAATTGATAATTTCTTATGCTAAGAATCATCTTTGCAGCTGTTATAATTTTTTCATCATGGTGCATGCAGGCTCAGCAACTGCTTCTACTAGACCGGTTCAACGGTAAAAAGATTATTAACGACTCCACCGTTACGGTTTTCAGCAGCGATTTCGAACTGCCAGAGCTGACACAGTATTATGTTTTGAAGAATAATACCGACAGAACACTGAACCTCTTCCTGCGTAAGACGGTGAATATTTTGAACGACAGCACGACCGATTACTTCTGCTTCGGTGCCCAGTGCTGGCCGGGTTATGATTCCACGGATATTCCGCTGACAATTGCTGCCGGGGCATCGGATTCCACTTTTGCTTCCCACGTGTGCCATGTGCGGCGTTTTGACCGGCCTCCCCTGGTGCCTGGACTTTCTTCCATCACTTACACTATCTACGATCGATATGCTTTTCCGCAACCTGTGGAAGCCACCGTAACCGTTATCTATCACCTGGGCGGACTCGGCGTGGAAGAGGAATGGAATACGGCCGCGTCAGTCTATCCGAATCCTGCCTCTGAACGGATTACTATCCGGGCCAGTAATACCACACCCGGTCATTATACGCTGCATTTATTTAACCACCTTGGAATGCCGGTCCTGAATAAAAATATCTTTCTGCAGGACAAAAGCTATTCTTTTACGGTTAGTGATCTGCCGTGCGGCCTATACTTCGGGAGGATGCTTTCTGAGCAAGGGTACCATTCATCCTTCAGGTTTGAGGTAATGCGATAAACCTATTTTGCCACTGCATAATTGGATATCTTTACGGAGTTTTCCGGAGACCTCGTAAAGATGAAAAGACTTATTGCATCTTATATCCCTGTAAATTACCAGTTCATCTTTCTTTCACTGGCATTGCTCATGCTGGTTAACCTGCTCTTCAGAGCGGTTTTGTTTTTTCTGAACATCGGACTCGCTTCCGGCTCGGAATTGCATCACATTTTATATAGTTTCTTCAACCGCGGGTTGCTGTTCGACATCTGCATTTCCTCCTATATCCTTTTCCTCCCTTTTGCCCTTGTTTCCATCCCTTTCCTGGCAAATAAAAAAAGCAGGTATTACTTGATAATCAGCAACCTGGTTATCATGCTGGCCGGCATTATCCTCATTGCTGTTTCAGCGATTGACCTGGGCTATTTCCGGTATTATAACTCCAGGATCACCGGTGCGGTTTTCACCTGGATAGAGGAGGTCAGCTTAACGCTGAAAGTAGTGCTCAAGGAATTCGATAACCTGCTGCTTGTTGCGCTCTTTCTTATGCTGACCGGTCTTTATGCATGGGTACAGCACAGGATCTATCAATTATTCAGGGAGCGGCCGGTTCAGCCTTTCCATTTAAAATATCGGATCTTGATTTTTACCTTTGGCTGTTTCCTTTTATTTTCCGGGCTCAGGGGCACATTTAACCCGAAAGATACTCCCCTTCTTTACAGGGAAGCATTTTTTTCGGATGACCATTTCCTTAACCAGCTTGGGTTCAATCCTGTTTACCACCTGGGATATAGCTATAAGGATCCGCAGATAAAGTATTTTAAAAATGAGGATGAATTCATAGAGGCAGCGCTTGGAAACCTGCATAGAAATAGGGGCAACGGGGCAAATCCTTTTGAAATTCATATAGAGGGGAAAAATGACGATAAGCCGAACATTATCCTGGTATTCATGGAAAGCATGAGCAATGCCATGGTCAGCCGGTACAATCCCGGGTTAAAGACCACGCCGTTCCTGGACTCCCTTGCGGAGCAGGGAATTGTCTTTGACAATTTCTATTCAGCCGGCATTCACACCCACAATGCTATTTTCACAACCCTGTATGGTCTCCCTGCGGTGATGAACAACGTGCCCATGAATTCCCTCGCCACGGAGAACCAGTTGTTCCATGGATTGCCGCTGATCCTGAAGCAGAAGAATTACTACAATTCTTTTTACGTGACCGGGTCCAAGGAATTCGACAATATGAGCAGGTTCCTGACCCTGAATGGATTTGACAGGGTGATTGGGGACAAGGATTATGCGCCCGGGGCCATCTACAATCTATGGGGAGCCACGGATGAAACCATGTTCCACAAGGTGCTGCAGGATTGTGATTCATTGAGCCGGCTCGACCAGCCATTCTTTTGCGGCATTCTGACTATCTCTTCCCACAATGGTTATATTGTGCCAGATGCCTTTGAGAACAAGCTGACGAATAAAGATTATCCGAACAAGTTGTTTGAATATGCTGATCTGCAATTGAAGGATTTTATGATTTCGGCGGCAAAATCAAGCTGGTTTGAGCATACCGTATTTGTCTTCGTCGGCGATCATGGCCAGAATTTCAAGCCGGTATATGATATGAACCTGAATTATAACAGGGTACCACTCATTTTATATGCACCTGCATGGCTTGGTCATAAGGTCTGTGATGATCCCGGGCTGCAGCAAGACATCTATCCTACCCTTTTCGGTTTGCTGGATTTTAACTATATGAACACCGGACTGGGGGTTGACCTTTTGAAGCAAAAGAGGGAGTTTGGCTTTTTCTCGGCCGATAACAAACTGGGGGTGATTGACGATTCGCTCTTCCTCGTCTACAGGGGAAAGGACAACATTTCATTATATGAATACAGGGGAAATTCCACCAGGGATATATATGCGGATAATCCTGAACAGGCCGGGTTGATGCTGAACTATGGCTTTTCGATGGTGCAATCTGCCAATTATTTAATCGAAAACAACTTGACCGGTCATCTGCCCTCGATGGTAGAGCGGCAGGAAGTCAGCCGGTTCATCGCCCATGCAGGGGGAATGATTGATGGTCATGACTACACCAATTCGCTCGAAGCGCTGAACCATAGTTTCCAGAACGGCTTCCAGCTGCTTGAACTGGACATCAGCCGTACATCGGACAGCGTTTTTGTGGCTGTCCACGATTGGGAGAAATGGCAGGAAATGACCGGTTTTAAAGGGGAATTGCCACCGCCGCATGAAGTGTTTATGCAGTACAAATTGTATGGTAAGTACTCCCCGATGGATATGGTAGCCATCAATGCATGGTTTGCCGATCACCCTGATGCCATCCTGGTAACGGATAAAATCAATGAGCCGGGGAAATTCTCAGCCCTGTTCACCGATAAAAGGAGGCTGATGATGGAGCTTTTCACCCTGGATGCGATCAAAGAAGGGATCGATGCCGGCATCAGGTCAGCCATGGCAAGCTGGAATGTGTTATCCGGTATGAATGGGGATAAAGTGCAGGCGCTCAAACAGATGGGAGTCACGGACGTCGCTGCCAGCCGCCGGGTGATCAAAGACAACCTGCCGTTGCTTGTGAGCCTGAAAAACAACGGCATCAGGGTATATGTTTTCCATGTGAATTACGACAAAGGGAAAGATGAGGCGTATGTGATTTGCAACGACATGGATTATATTTACGGCATGTATGCTGATACATTTGATTTCAGCAGGAAAATCAATTGTCCGTAATTTGATCTTTCTTATGCTTTGCTTTAAAAAGCAAACATATGCTTGCACATTGAATTCTCACATTTCCGATGAACATTTCAGCTCTTAAATGAGTTTAGATAATGTTCAAATACTCATAAAATTAACTCCAAACCAAAATTGAAAAAGATTTACACCAGTATCCTGTTCATGATGATGTCAATCTTATTGATATCTCAACAACCTTATGAATATTCATGGAGGTATTATACCGCCGGCAACACAGGTATCCTGGGTGATTATTCGGAGGCATTGTGGATCGATCATGACGGCGATCCTTATATAGCGGCCTATACACCCGGCTGGGAAGAAGGGGGCTTTTCGAAGTATATCCAGCTGGATAACAGCTGGATCAATTATTCAAATGTTGAGTACCCGGTCATCGGCAGCATCTATGATGTGGGCTCCTCCCGCAT
>Ga0208980_10001607_pt1 | contig 13711 bp, 14 predicted proteins | sample WetSurMetagenome_3_FD_187993 | JGI IMG/M metagenome (GOLD analysis project Ga0208980, IMG submission 187993) | Wetland microbial communities from Twitchell Island in the Sacramento Delta, sample from surface sediment Aug2011 Site A1 Bulk (version 2) | ecosystem: Environmental > Aquatic > Marine...
GTGGGAACCTTAGGCCTCCCGTCTGACCGGGAGAAATCGTTTTCGTCAATCCGAAAGATAGAAAAAAACTAACTGGCTGTCTGCACACCCCGGGTTACTCCAATCGGCCGCACGCAGCTCAGTTGGGTGGCCTGGATGCCCAGACGCAGCGCGTCCACGGCGCGGGGCCGGGGGAAGCTCTTGCGCCAGGCGAGGGCGACACGGCGCGTCGGCGCCTCTCCCGCGAAGCGGCGGATCGTCACCAGGCGCTGCGAGAACCGGTCGGCCCCGGCGGCGGTGCAGGGCAGGATCGTGATACCCAGGCCGCCGGCCACCATGTAACGGATCGTCTCGAGCGATCCGCCCTCGACCGCCTGCGGCAGGCGCGAGTCGCCGCGCGAGCGCGGCAGGCACTCGGGGCACACCTCCAGCACCTGGTCGCGGAAGCAGTGGCCGGCCCCCAGGAGCAGGACGTTCTCACGCCGCAGGTCGGCCACCTCGATCTCGTCCCTGGCGCTCAGGGGGTGCGAGGCGGGAAGGAGGACCACGAAGGGCTCCTCGTACACCGGCAGGGTGAGCACACCGGGCTCCTCGAACGGCAGCGAGACCAGGATCGCGTCCAGGTCGCCGCGCCGCAGGCGCTCGGACAGCGCCGCCGTGTAGTTCTCCTCGATCATCAGCGGCATCTGCGCCCAGCGCTCCGCCATCAGCGGAATCAGGTGGGGCAGCAGGTAGGGGCCGACGGTGTAGATCGCGCCGAGCCGCAGCGGCCCGCTCAACTGGTCCTGCCCCTGCCGGGCGATCTCCTTGATCGCGCCGGCCTCCTCGAGGACCCTCTGGGCCTGCGCGACCACGAGCTCGCCCGCCGGCGTCAGGGTGACGTCGCCGTGCCCGCGCTCGAACAGGCTGACGCCGAGCTCGCCCTCGAGCTTCTTCACCGCCACGCTCAGCGTCGGCTGGCTGACGAAGCAGGCGTCGGCGGCGCGCCCGAAGTGGCGCTCGCGGGCGACCGCGACGATGTAGCGCAGCTCGCTCAGGGTCATGCGCAGCCCTCAGGCGCCACCGGTTCCGGCAGGACGAAGCGGGTCCAGACGGGAGTCTCGCTCAATCATTCCTCCTACGTCGATTAATATAGCGAATCAGCCGCCGAAACGGCCCGCGCCGATGCCCGACCCCGCCCCGCCGCGACCGCAGCACGACCCCGACCGGCCATTCGCGGGGCTGCCGGCCGGGACGGTCCGCGCCCTGCAGATCACGGACACGCACCTTTACGCCGACCCGGCCGGCGCCCTGCTCGGCGTGACGACCCTGGAGTCCCTCGACGCGGTCCTCGATCTGGTCCGCGCCGAGGCCCTGCCCGCAGACGTCACGCTGGCGACCGGCGATCTGGTCCACGACGGCTCGGCCGCGGGCTATCGCACGCTGGCCGACCGGCTCGGCTCGCTCGGCTGTCCGACCCTGGCGCTCCCAGGCAACCACGACGATCCCGGCGTACTGTGCGAGGTCCTCGCGGCACTGCCGGTCGCACGGGTCCGCGAGGCCCGACTCGCCGACTGGCAGATCCTGCTCCTCGATTCGACCGTGCCGGGCTCCGACGGCGGGCGCCTCGCCCGCGCCGAGCTCGACTGGCTGGACGGCGCGCTGGGCGCAGCGCCCGCCGCCCACGCGCTGGTCTGCCTGCACCATTCGCCCCTGCCGACCGGCAGCGACTGGCTCGACACCATGGCGCTGGCGAACGCGCCCGAGTTCTTCGCCGCGCTCGACCGCCACCCGCGGGTGCGCGGCGTCCTCTTCGGGCACATCCACCAGACGCTGGAAACGGAGCGCAACGGGGTCCGGATCCTCGGCTCCCCGTCGACCTGCGTGCAGTTCGCCGAGGTCCGGCCGAGGTTCGGGGTCGATCCGCGCCCGCCGGGCTACCGCTGGCTCGGCCTGCTGCCCGACGGCACCATCCGCTCCGGCGTCCGCCGGCTGTCCGGGCCCGTAGGGGCACCGGAGCTCGACGCCGGCGGCTATTGACGGCCGCGATGGACGACGCCGGACCGTCCGCCTACCATCCGGCGGCCTCTCCCCCTGCCGTACCGCGCAAGGAGCCCCCATGCGACGCGCCCTCTGGTCCGCCACCACGCTGCTTCTGCTTTCGCACGCCGTCCCGGCCGCTCAGGGCACCCATCCCGGCCCACTGCCGGTACCGATCGGGCAGGACTCCGCGGCCGGCACCCCGCCGGCGGCCGAGTCGCCACCCTACCCCGGAGCGGGCGGCTACGGCACTGGCCGTGGCTACGGGCCTGATCGCGAGCCGCGCGAGGGTTCCGACTACGGGTTCGACTGGGGCGGCGGCCAGGCCGGCTACCCACCCGCCGCGCCGGGCCGAGCATACGCACCGGGGGATTACGGCTACGGGCCTCCTCCCCGAACGGGAGGGCCCTCCGCGCCGCGCGGCTACTGGCAGTGGGTTCCGGCCGAGCCCGCCGGATCGGAAGGGTATGGTTACGGGCCGGGGATGTCGCCCCACGCGGGCTACGAAGACGGCTACGCACCTTACGGGTATGCAACCCCGTCATACGAGAGCTACGGCGAGGGCTACCGGGAGACCTACCCGGGCGGCGGTTTCGCGCCACCGGCTTACGGCGGCCGTGGGCAGCCCTACCCGGCCGTCGGCGCGCCACGCGGCTACGAGCCCGACAGCCATTACCCGCCGTCGGGCCACTACCCCGACCAGCCCGCCGGCGGAGCGGAGGGCGGCCCCCGCCTGTCCCTCCCGGCAGCGTCGGACCCGCCGCGCGGAGCGAGCACGGGCAAGCCGTAGGACACCCGCGGGCCTCAGCCGGTGCTGAAGCCGGCCAGCCCCCCGGGCACGGCGACCGCCTCGCACCGCACCTCCGTCACGTAGGCCTGGGGAGGCCCCTCCCAGAGCCACGCCCGCAACCGGTCGACCGCGGCCTGATCGCCGCAGGCGAGGACCTCGACGCGCCCGTCGGGCCGGTTGTTCGCGTAACCGCGGATGCCCAGGCTCCGTGCCTTGTCCCGGGTGGATCCCCGAAACCACACGCCCTGAACCCTGCCCGACACGACACAGCGCACACAGACGTCCATCGCACCGCCCGCAGTTGCATCCCGATCGGAATTCTGCGGTCCGGGCTCCAGCCGGGCAACGACCCGCGGCGTGACACCACCCCCGGGCCGTGCTTTATTAGACGCTGACCCGAAGCCGATTCCCGCCGCGCCCCCGGGTGCCGGCGGCTAAAGCGTTCCGGAGGACGGCCGACTAGCCGGAGAGGTACTGCCCGTCGGCAGCCGAGCCCGTTCTCCACGCGCGGAGTGAACCGCCAGGTGCCCACACAGCCCGGTGTCCCCCGCCTCACGGTGCCTGCAGCCGGCGATTCGGTGCAGGCCGAGGCGGTGACGGATCCCGTCGCCCTCCTCGGCAGCGTCGAATCGCTCCTGCTCACCAACCAGACGGCCGCCACCCAGTGGCTGAGCCGGCAGCTCGCGCTGCTCAACCGGTCGGCACTGCCGCTCGCGCTTCGCGAGGCTCTGGTGACCGTGATCCAGGCGCCCCTGTCGTCGATGAGCGAGCGCGCCCAGGTGCTCTCCGCGGCGCTCGGGCCCATGGCCCTCCTGGAGCGCGGCGAGTTCTTCGAGAGCTTCGCGACGCTCGCCACCGAGCACGCGCACGCCTGGAAGACCCTCGTCCTCGAGCACTTCGCGGCGACGCCGCCCACGCCGGTCCCGCCGTCGGTGCTCGTGCAGACCCTGCGCGCCCTCGAGCTGGAGGCCGTGGTCGCCTTCGCCCTGTACCGGTCGCTGCCGCGCCGCACCTGGCAGGAGGCGGTGGAGGTCTACCGGCTCGCCGACGCGCAGGGCAGCCTCGAGGTCACCGCGCCGGTGCTGGGTGACCAGGGGGACAGGATCGAGCAGGCCACCCGCGACTGCCTCGTCCGGTTCCTCCTCGTGCACCTGCTGCTGCCGCAACGCCTGCCGCGCGGCGGCGTGTGGCTCGCGCACCGCTACCTCGAGCGCTACGCCGACCTCTGCCCCTTCGTGCCCCAGCGCGAGGACACGGCCGGCGAGTTCTTCCTGAGCGTGGACCTGGGGGGAGTGACGCCGCGGGCGATCGGCCCCGACCAGCTGGACCCGCCGCTCCCGCCAGGCACCCGCCACCTGCGCCTGACCGACCTGTTCGCCCGCATCCGCCAGGAGTACGCGCAGCTCGAGGAGCACCACCTGCCGGCGTTCTTCGCCGACGTCCCGATCGAGCTGATGCGCCAGGTGCTGCGCGGGATGCTCCTCGCCTGGTACCTGCGGCCCCCGCGCCAGGCGAAGCGCGAGCGGGTCAGCGGCTGGCTCAACGCGGTGGTGGGCTTCGACGCCATGGCCCGCGTGCTCGAGAGCGGCGGCACCGCCGACCACGTGCGGTGCTTCCAGATCGATCAGAGCAGCAACGGCGTGGCGCTCGAGTTCCACAACAGCTGGCCCGCCCACCTGCAGGTCGGCCAGCTCCTGCTCCTCCAGCGCAAGGACAGTGACCTGCTGGCCATGCCCGAGCGCTTCGTCGCCGTCGTGCGGCGCTTCGTGCTGCGCTCCGGCGAGGTGCTGATGGCGGGCACGGAGCGCCTGCCAGGCCGGCCCGTCGCGGTCGAGATCCGGGATCAGGATGCGCGCTCCGCGACCCACCCCGCCCTGCTGCTGCGGCGCTCCGGCAACGCCCGCATGAGCATGCTCGTGCAGCCCGGTACGTTCCGGGAGCACGCCGAGTACTCGATCCACGACGCCGAGGGCGACTTCGTCGCGCTCACCGACAAGCTGATCGAGAGCACCGAGTTCTTCGAGCGCATCGAGATGTCGCCGGCGCAACAGCTCGCAACGGCGCCGAGCCGGGTGCGGCGCGCCGACCACCGCGATCTCGGCTGACCCGGCCGGGGCTTCACCGACGCTTTGCTAGAATGCCGCGCACCCCGCCGCCGGGCGCGCTCCGGAGCCGTGCCGATGTCCTACGTCCTCGTCCTCTACTACAGCCACACCGGCGCGACGGCCGAGCTCGCGCGGCAGCTCGCGCGCGGCGTCGAGGAGGTGGCAGGCTTCGAGGCCCGCATCCGCACGGTGCCAAGGGTCTCCACGGTCTGCGAGGCCACGGCGGACACGATCCCGGGCGCCGGCCCGCCCTACGCGACGCTCGAGGATCTGCGCGACTGCGCTGCGCTCGCGCTCGGAAGCCCCACCCGCTTCGGCAACATGGCCGCGGCCCTGAAGTATTTCCTCGACGGCACCAGCGCCCTGTGGATGTCCGGCGGCCTGATCGGCAAGCCCGCGGGGGTGTTCACCTCCACGGCGAGCCTCCACGGCGGCCAGGAGACCACGCTGCTGTCGATGATGCTGCCGCTGCTGCATCACGGCATGCTGGTCGTCGGCGTGCCCTACTCCGAGACCGACCTGCTCCACACCGACGCCGGCGGGACGCCCTACGGCCCGTCGCATCACGCCGGCGCCGACGGCAAGCGGCCGGTCACGGAGGCGGAGCAGCGCCTGTGCCGCGCCCTCGGGCGCCGCCTCGCGGAGACCGCGGGCCGGCTGCAGGCCAGGCCCTGAGCGGACGCGTCAACGACTCGGCCGTGGTCCACCCGTGAGCGGCCAGCTGCCACTGCAGATCGGGCTGCGACCGCCCGCCACGCTGGAGGGCTTCGTCGCCGGCGACAACGCCCAGGCGCTGGCCGGCGTGCACGCCTGTGCGCTCGGCTCCGGGGAGCCGCTGCTGTTCCTCGCCGGCCCGCCGGGCAGCGGCAGGACCCACCTCCTGGCCGGCGCCTGCAACCTCGCGGCCGCGGCCGGCCGGCGCTGTGCGTACCTGCCGTTGGGCGCACCCGCCGGCCTGGCGCCCGCGCTGCTCAGCGACCTGGAAGGGCTCGACCTGGTCTGCCTGGACGACCTCGACGGCATCGTCGGCGACCGGCGCTGGGAGGAGGCCGTGTTCGCGCTCTTCAATGGCCTGCGCGACCACGGCGGCCGGCTGATCGTCGCTGCCGCGCGGCGACCGGGCGACCTGCCGCTGGGCCTGCCCGACCTGCGCTCGCGCCTGTGCTGGGGGCTGCTGCTCACCCTTCAGCCGCTGCGCGACGACCAGCTGTGCGTGGCCCTGGAGGCCGCCGCGCGCGCGCGCGGGCTGCGCCTGGGGGACGGGGTGGCCCGCTATCTCGTCGCGCGGCTGCCGCGGGCACTGCCCGAGCTGATCGGCGCGCTGGACCGGCTGGACCGGGCCTCGCTGGCCGCGAAGCGGCCGCTCACGCTGCCGTTCGTGCGGGCCGAGATGGCCGACCGCTCCCGATCGCAGGACTGATGGCGATCAGTCGCCGCGTGGCGCGTTGCGGGCCCGGCGGCTCCACTCGACCACGTAGGCGACGCCGCTCGCCGCGGTCGTGGCGGCGACCATCCAGACACCGATGGTGATGAAGACCTCGGGCAGGCCGGCACCGGCCTGCCGGGCCACGACGGCCAGCACCAGCACGATCTGCAGCACGGTGTTCGCCTTGCTGATCGGCATGGGCTCGGCCTCGAACGGCGCAACCCGGAAGTGGTAGGCGGTGGCCCCGGACACGATGACGAGATCGCGCAGGATGACGAGGCCCACCAGCCAGGGCGGCAGCTCGCCGAGCCAGCCCAGGCAAAGGAAGCTGACGACGAGCAGGAGCTTGTCGGCAATGGGATCGAGCAGTCCGCCGAGCGGGGTCTGCCAGCCGAAGCGCTTGGCGAGCTGACCGTCCAGGGCGTCCGACGCCCCGGCCACGAGGAACAGCGCGAACGCGGCCCCGTAGCGCTCGTTGAGCAGCAGCCACGCCGTCGGACCGACCAGGGCGATGCGGGCGACGGAGATGGCGTTGGGGATCTGTTCGGGTCTCACTGCATCACGCGATAGCGCAGCCGGGCCCCGTCGGAGGATCCCTGACCGCCCGCCCCCGGCGCCCCGGCGGGCACGGCAACGCCCGAATCGGGCTCCAGAGAGCCTTCCCGGGCGACGCGATCGATCTGCTCGGGACCTGCGCGACCGGTCAGCTCGAACAGGACGAGGTCGCCGCGCGCAGCGCGCAGGGCCACGGCGTCCGCGCCGGCGGCCCCCTGGAACAGGCGCATGACCCGCGCCTGCTTGGCGAGCGAATCGATGCCCCGCACCTGCACCCGGAAGCGCTCGCCCGGGCCCGCCGACGGCGCCGACGCAGGCGCCGGCGCCGCGGCCGCGGCCGCGGCCGGCTCGTCGCTCAGCAGGGCGTCGATGGCCTGGCGGTCGAACGTGACGCGCAGCATGCGCCCGCCACCGGCCGCGCCGGCGTACTGGTACTGCGCAACCAGCTCGCTCGGGTCGCGCACCGCGCGCAGCCGCGCGACGGACTTCGGATCGCCGCTGACCTTGACCACCACGTCGCGCAGCGCACGCGCAATCGCCTCGTCGCGCTGCGCCGCGTCCGTGCCCGTGACGGCAACCTCCGCGGTGTAACGATCGGGCGTCGGCGGCGCGGCAGTCGCGCAGGTCATCGACAGGGCGAGCAGCAAGGGAAGCAGCAGACGGGAGAGCAGCGGCATGCGGTGGCACCCAGCGGACCAAAAACCGCCGGGATTCTAGCAGGACCGCGCGGCAGGCTGGCCCCGGCCGTGCCTATCCGGCCCTGAGCTCTCCCCGTAGAATCTCGGTCCCCGCCCCAGCCCCGACAGGAGCCCGTCGTGGACCCGACCAGACCCTCACTCTCCTACCGCGACGCCGGGGTCGACATCGACGCCGGCAACCGGCTGGTCGACCGCATCAAGCCGCTCGCCCAGGCCACGTTCCGACCCGGCGTGCTCACGGGGCTCGGCGGCTTCGGGGCGCTGTTCGAGCTGCCGCTCGACCGCTACCGGCACCCCGTGCTGGTGTCCGGGACCGACGGCGTCGGCACCAAGCTGCGGCTGGCCCAGCTCGTCGACCGGCACGACACGATCGGCATCGACCTCGTCGCCATGTGCGCGAACGATGTCGCGGTCACGGGCGCTGAGCCGCTGTTCTTCCTCGACTACTTCGCCTGCGGCCGACTCGACGTCGACCGCGCCGCGACGGTGATCGGGGGCATCGCGAAGGGCTGCGAGCTGGCCGGCTGCGCACTGAGCGGGGGCGAGACCGCGGAGATGCCCGGCATGTACGCGGAGGACGACTATGACCTCGCCGGCTTCTGCGTCGGCGTGGTCGAGCGCGACCGCATCATCCAGCCGGACCACGTCCGGCCGGGCGACGTGCTGCTCGGGGTCGCCTCGTCGGGGCCGCACAGCAACGGCTACTCGCTGGTCCGCCGCATCGTCGAGGTCAGCGGCGCGGCGCTCGATGCGCCCTTCGACGGCCGCACGCTCGGCGCGGCGCTGCTCGAGCCCACGCGAATCTACGTCAAGGCCCTGCTCGACCTGGGCCGCAAGGTGCAGATCCGTGCCCTGGCACACATCACCGGCGGCGGCCTGCTCGAGAACATCCCGCGGGTGCTGCCCGCGGGCTGCGAGGCGGTGATCGACCTCGCCGCCTGGGAGCGCCCCGCGGTGTTCCGTTGGCTGCAGGATGCGGGCGGCGTCGCGGAGACGGAGATGCTGCGTACCTTCAACTGCGGCATCGGCATGGTCGTGTGCGTCGCCGCCGAGGACGCGCAGCGCGCGACGGCGGAGCTGGCTGCCCACGGCGAGACCGTCCACCGCATCGGCTGGATCGCCGCCGCGGGCGGCGCGCCGCGCGTTCGGGTGCCGGGCGTCGTGGAATGAGTGGCCCCTCGCGGTTGCAGTTGGTGGTGCTGATCTCCGGCGGCGGCACCAACCTGCAGGCCCTGATCGACGCGGCCGCCGCGGGGCAGCCGTTTGCGATCGCCGGCGTGGTGAGCAACCGTCCCGACGCCTTCGGCCTGACCCGCGCCGCGCGGGCCGGCATCCGCACCGCGATCGTCGACCACACCTGCTACCCCGACCGCGAATCGTTCGAGGTGGCGCTCGCGGACTGCGTCGACCGTTTCGCGCCGCAGCTCGTCTGCCTCGCCGGCTTCATGCGGATCCTGACGCCCGGGTTCGTCGGCCACTACCGCGGCCGGATGCTCAACATCCACCCATCGCTGCTGCCCAAGTACCGCGGCCTGCACACGCACCAGCGTGCGATCGACGCGGGCGATGCGGAGCACGGCGCCACCGTGCACTTCGTCACGGAGGAGCTGGACGGCGGCCCGCGCATCGTCCGGGCCCGCGTGCCGGTGCGCCCCGACGACACCGCCGAGGTGCTCGCCGCGCGGGTGCTCGAGCAGGAGCACCGGATCTACCCGCTGGCGGTGCGCTGGTTCGCCGAGGGTCGGCTGCGGCTCGGCCCCGCCGGCGCCGAGCTGGACGACAGGGTGCTCGGCGAGCCCGTCGCGCTGGAGGCCGTCGAGCCGGCATGACCGCCGATGCCGCCGGCCGTGGCACGCCCGACCCGGCAGCGACGCCCCGAGGCCTGTGGGGCTCTGCGCGGCAGTGGCTGCTGGGCGGCCTGCTGCTGGCAGGACTGGTCGCCTGGGTCCACCACTCGGTCGGCTGGACGACGCTGCTCGCGCCCTGGCGCGACCTCGCGCTGCCCCATCTCCTGCTGCTGCTGGCGCTGGCGGCGCTGAGCTACGTCCTGCGCGCCGTGCGTGCCTACGACGCCCTGCGCGCTCAGGTCGGTGGCCGGTTCCTCACGATGCTCCGCATCACCGTGCTGCACACGACCGCGAACAACCTCCTGCCGATGCGCCTGGGCGAGGCGGCCTTCCCGATCCTCGTCCGGCGCCACTTCGGGCTGCGTCTGACCCGCGGCACGCTGGCCCTGGCGTGGATCCGCCTGATGGACCTGCACGTCCTCGGCCTGGTCGCCGGCATCGCCCTCGTGCTGTCGACCGCGGGCTCGCTGCCGACCTGGCTGGCGCTCGCCGCCTGGATGCTCGCCCTGCCGCTCGCCGTGCGCCTGCTGCCCCTCCTGGCGGGGCGCGTCGCGGCAGACGGCCACGCCGGGCGACTGTTGCGGGCGGTCCGCGAGACCGGCCCCGCGGACACCCCCGAGCTCGCGCGGCTGTATGTCTGGACCGCCCTGAGCTGGGCCGCGAAGCTCGCGGCCTTCGCGGCCATCGCCGCGCACTTCCTCGACGCGCCCGCCGGCACCATACTGGCCGGCATCGTCGGCGCCGAGCTGAGCAGCGTCCTGCCCTTCCACGGCGTCGCGGGGGCCGGCAGCTACGAGGCAGCGATGGTGGCGGCGCTCTACCCCTTCGGCGTCCAGCCCGCCGCCGCGCTCGGCGCCGCGGTGAACCTTCATCTCTTCCTGCTCGGCGTGACCCTGTTCTCGAGCCTCGCCGCCCTGCTGATCCCCGCGCCCCGCGCGGACACACCGGCCGACCCCGTCGCCGAGGGAGCCAACCGTGCCTGACCAAGCCAAGTCCCTCTCGGTCGTGATCCCGCTCTACGAGGAGCAGGACAACGTCGCGCCGCTGCTCGAGGCAGTGCACACCGGGCTCGCCGGCTACGCCGGTCCCTGGGAGCTGATCTGCGTCGACGACGGCAGCACCGACGGGACGGGCAAGCGTCTCGTCGCGCAGGCCGACCGCTTCGGCGACCACGTGCGCGTCATCCGCCTGCGCCGCAACTTCGGCCAGACCGCGGCCATGCAGGCCGGCATCGACGCCGCGCGGGGTGAGCTGATCGCAACGCTCGACGGCGACCTGCAGAACGACCCGGCGGACATCCCCCGCCTGCTCGACGAGCTCCAGGCGCGCGACCTGGACCTGCTGCAGGGCTGGCGCCGCCAGCGCCACGACGACCCGCTGCGCAAGTTCTTCTCGCGCGTGGCCAACCGGCTGATCGCGAAGGTGACGGGCGTGAACCTGCACGACTACGGCTGCAGCCTGAAGGTCTACCGCGCGGAGGTGCTCAAGCAGATCCGCCTGTTCGGCGAGATGCACCGCTTCATCCCCGTGTGGGTCGCCAGCGTCACTGCGCCGCACCGCATCGGCGAGACCGAGGTGCACCACCGGGCGCGCGAGCGCGGCAGCTCGAAGTACGGCCTGTCGCGCACCTTTCGCGTGATCCTCGACCTGCTCGCCGCGTTCTTCTTCCTGCGCTTCCACGCCCGCCCCGGCCACTTCTTCGGCGGCTTCGGCCTGGTGCTCGGCGCGATCGGCGGCGCCATGCTCGTCTATCTCGCCGGCGTGAAGTTCGTGCTCGGCGAAAACATCGGCCAGCGCCCCATGCTGTTCGTGGCGATCCTGATGTGCGTCGCGGCGCTGCAGTTCATCACGACCGGCGTCCTCGCCGAGCTGCTGACGCGGACCTTCTTCGAGTCGTCAGAGCACACCGGCCACTCCATCGTCTGGCAGCACGACGCGGCCAAGGCCGGCTGGAAGCGCCCGGAGTCCGCGCCACGGCAATGACCCGAAGCCGCCTCCTCGACCTGCTGGCCATCGCCGCGGTGGTGCTGGCGTGCTTCTGGCAGCTCGGTGCCGTGCCGCTGCTGGACGTGGACGAGGGGGCGTTCAGCGAGGCGACGCGCGAGATGCTCGCGAGCGGCAACTTCGTCTCGACCACCCTCGACGGGGAGCCGCGCCACGACAAGCCGATCCTGATCTACTGGCTCCAGGCGGCGTCGGTGTCGCTGCTCGGCCTGAACGAGCTCGCCCTGCGCCTGCCCTCGGCGATCGCCGCGGCGCTCTGGGCCTTGGCCCTGTACCGCTTCGCCGCGCGGGTGGCGGATCGCGAAACTGCGGGCGTCGCCGTGCTCGTCATGGCGCTCGGCCTGCAGTTCGGGCTCGTGGCGAAGGCCGCGATCGCCGACGCCCTGCTGAACCTCCTGATCGCGCTGACCTTCTTCGACATCTACCGCCACGCCGCGGCGCCGCGGCCTGGCACGCTGCTGCGGGTGTACCTGTGGCTCGGCCTCGGCTTCCTCGCCAAGGGCCCGATCGCCGTCGCGCTGCCACTCGCCGTCACGCTGGTCTTCTACCTCAGCCTCGGCCGCTGGCGCGACTGGCTGCGCGCGGTGCTCTGGGCGCCCGGGATCGCCCTGTTCCTGGCGATCGTCGTGCCCTGGCACGTCGCCTCCTATCTCGATCAGGGGACGGCCTTCTTCGAAGGCTTCTACCTCCGCCACAACCTCGGCCGCTACACCGAGACGATGGAAGGACACGGCGGCGACCTGTGGTACTACCTGGTGTGGGCGCCGCTGATCGTCCTGCCCTTCACGGCCCTGCTGCTGGTGGCACTGACCCGGCTGCGCTCGGACTGGGATGACCCGCTGCGGCGCCTGCTCTGGCTGTGGTTCGGCGCCGTGTTCGCGCTGTTCTCGCTCTCGAGCACGCAGCTTCCGCACTACCTGCTGTATGGCTGCACGCCGCTGTTCGTGCTCATGGCGGTGCACCGCGACCGGCTGCGCAGCCGCTGGCTCGCCTTCCTCCCCCCGCTGCTGCTCGCAGTCGCCCTGCTGTTCCTGCCGGAGCTGCTGGGCCTGGCGGCGCCCTACGCGAAACGGCTGTACGAGCAGGAGATCATCGCCCTGGGCCGGTCGCTGCTCGACCCGGCCTATCGCGCGGGCATGGCGGCGGCGGTGGCCGCGATGCTGGCCGTCGCTTTCTGGCGCCGGCTGCCGCCCTGGCAGGGGCTCGTCGCCGTCGGCTTCGTCCAGCTCCTCGCCGTCACCGGCCTCGTGCTGCCGGTCTACTTCGCCGCCACGCAGGGGCCCGTCAAAGAGGCGGCGGCGGTTGCCCGGGCGCTCGGCGAGCCCGTCATCGCGTACCGCGTCTACCTGCCGAGCTTCAGCCTCTACCGCCAAGCCGTCACGCCGCGGCGTGCACCGCAGCCCGGCGACCTGGTGTTCACCCGCGTCGACCGCGTCGACAAGCTGCTGGCCGGGCTGCCCGGCGTGCCGAGCGAGGTCGTCTACCGGCGTGGCGGCGTCACCCTCATCCGCTTCGCCCCGACGGCGGGGACAGGCGGCGGACGCGGCTGATGGCGTCGCTGACGGGCGCGATCCGGGCCGCGTGGGCCGCGGATGCGGGTCGGCACCCGCCGATGCCGGACGCGGACCTGTGCTGCGCGACCGCGCTGGCACTCCTCGCGCTGACGGGCCTCACCCTCCAGTTGGTCGGTGGCTATCACGCGGGCTTCCACGACGTGAACGGCCTCGCCCCCTGGCTTCCGCGCTGGCTCTGGCAGGGGCTCACGACGCTCGGCGACGAGCGCGCGGCAATCGCCCTCGCGCTGCTGCTCGCCCGGCGCCACCCGCACGTCCTGTACACCGTCCTGCTGGCGGCGCTGCTGGCGACGCTCGCCAACCGCGGCATCAAGCTCGGCGCCGACCAGCTGCGTCCGCCGGCGGTGCTGCCCGCCGACAGCTTCCATCTGCTCGGCCCGGCCAACAAGCGCCTGAGCTTTCCATCCGGCCACACGGTCACGGCGTTCGTGCTCTTCGGCGTCCTCGCTTATTACTTTCGGCGCTGGCGGCTGCCGCTGCTGGCCACTGCGACCGCGGCCGGCCTCAGCCGTGTCGCGATCGGTGTGCACTGGCCGATCGACGTGCTCGCGGGTGCGTTCATCGGCCTGGCGTCGGCCTGGGCGGCCGCGCACCTCGCGCACCGGCTGCGCTGGGGCGTCAACCCGTACCTGCACTTCGGGATCGTCGCGCTCGCCTCGGTCGCAGCGGTGCTGCTGGTCGTCGACGACGGCGGGTACGACAGCTCGCTGTGGA